>JGI20225J20221_1001368_pt2 | contig 10225 bp, 6 predicted proteins | sample BioMet4_FD_20221 | JGI IMG/M metagenome (IMG submission 20221)
TGTGGTCCTCGATGTCGGCCGCGTCGCGCATGACGACGAGCTCGAAGCAGTCCTTGCGGGAGCCGTCGATCTCGACCTGCATGTCGCCCTTGCGGATGATCTCGCCCTCGAAGGCGGAGGAGTAGGAGACCGGGATGTCGATCTTGGTGATCTTCAGCTTGATGCCGCGGGCCTCAAGCGAGGTGTCGATCCAGTCGTTGGTGTTCTCGTAGACGATGAGGGACTTGGGGACGGCCCACATGTCCTCGGTGTCGTTCGTGATGACCGGGAAGCCCAGCTTGATGGCGCCGGCGCCGCAGGCGACGGTGATGTCGTTCACGGGCTTATAGGCGTTGACGAACGCGTTGATGCGCTCGAAGGTGTACTTGTGGAAGCCGTCGCAGTCGCCGGGCTGCACGTTGCCGAAGATCATGGCGGCGCGGACGACNAGGGAGATGACGTGGCCGACGGCCCAGATGTCCTCGCCGGTCGGGACGACGCGCACGGGGAAGCCCATGGCGACGTTGGCCTCGTACATCTGCTCGATGATGCCGCCGATCAGGAACACGAAGATGCCGCGGGACTGGTAGCCCTTGACGATCTCGACCGCTTCCTTGGTGGAGGGGGCGGGCCCGATCATGACGACGAAGCCGGGGATGTCGCCCGTGACCAGGGGAACGCCCAGCTCACGCACCTCGGCGTCGGTGAAGTGGCCGTGGTATTTGGTGCCCTCGTAGGGCTTGGAGTTTCTCGCGTATTTGCAGGCCTCGATCATCTCGGCGGCGATGGCGGTGCCGACGCCGGACTGGAAGATGGAGTGCGTGCGGGGCTCGCGGAGCATCATGGCCTTCACGTCCGCGAGGGCCTCCTGGAGCTGGCCGACGGTCGTGATTTTTTTGCCGATATAGGCGTAGACGCAGGCCATGAAATAGGCCGTGTCCGGCATGATCATCGGAGCATCGGGACCCAGTTCGGCGACAAGCGCGCTGACCTCGGCTTCCGCCTTGGCGTACATCTCGTCCGAACCGCGGAATACCCGTTCAAATAATCCCATTATCGTTCATTCCTTTCAGATACATTCATGTCCATTTTGGCCTTGATCGCGCGGATCTCGTCCAGCGCGGCCGGGCTGCAGTCGTATNGGGAGAGGCCCTTCCGGTCGGCGTCGATGACGTCGGAATTGTAGTGGATGAGGCCGAGCAGGTCGCCCGCGGGGATGTGCGCGCGGACGAAATCCTCGTCGGAGGCGTCGCGGATCTTGTTGGCGACGACGAAGACCTGGTAGATGCCGAGATCGGCGGCCAGCTTCTTGACCTTCTCGTAGGTCTGCACGCTGCGCGCTCCGGGCTCGATGACGACGATGAAGCAGTCCATCATGCTCGCGGTGCCGCGTCCCAGGTGCTCGAGCCCGGCCTCCATGTCCATGACGACCACGTCGTCCTTCCGGAAGACGAGGCTCGAGAGGATGGCCTTGAGCATGACGTGCTCGGGACAGACGCAGCCGCTGCCGCCGGTCTCGACGGTACCCATGACGAGCAGCTTGACGCCGTTGACCTCGCGCGAGTACTTGTCCGGGATGTCGGAGACCTGGGGATTGAGCTTGAAGAACCGGTTGGCGTCGTTGGCGCCGGTGCGCTCCTCCACAAGGGTGCGCATCTTGCTGATGGGGACGATGGAATTGACCTCCTCCTCGCTCAGACCCAGCGCCAGGCCCAGATTCGCGTCCGGGTCGACGTCGGCCGCGAGGACGGTGCGCCCCTCGTCGGCATAGAGCCGGGCCAGGGTGGATGCCAGCGTGGTTTTGCCGACGCCGCCCTTGCCGGTGATCGCTACTTTCATAGAAAGACCTCTTTTATGAATCTCAGATGTCGAGCGCCTTGCGCTTTTCCTCGATCGTCTCGAGCATGCGGTCGCCGAGCTTGTCGATGTCGGTTTCCACGACGAAGTGCGCCTCGACCCACTCCTTGCAGCCCGTCTGGCCCTGCAGGAGCTCGGTGACCTCGGTCGAGCCCTTGGAATAGGGGTCGACGCCGAGGAAGGTGTCGATGCCGGTCGCCACGACGTAGTTGCCGATGGAGACGGCCTTTTCGCTCATCCACTCCGGCGCGCAGCCGCAGAGCGGGATCTGGGAGATGTTGATGCCCCAGTCCTTGGCGAGATCCGCGGCCAGGACCATCATACGGGAAATATCGACGCAGGAGCCCATGTGCAGAACGGGCGGAATGCCGACCAGCTGGCACACGCGGCGCAGACCCTCGCCGCAGTATTCGCGGGCTTCGGGGTCCATGAGACCGGCTCTGGCGGCGGCCTGGGCCGAGCAGCCGGAGACGATGACGATGACGTCGTTCTTGAGCAGCTTCTTCATGAGCTCAATGTGGGCGTAGTCGGGACGGACCTTGGGGTTGTTGCAGCCGACCATTGCGACCGCGCCGCGCAGGACGCCGGACTTCACGCACTCGACGAGCGGCATCAGGGTGCCGGTCACGTCGACGTGGCTGTTGGTGACGCCGTCGAGGCACTTCTTGATGGCCTCGACCGAGTAGCCGACGCGGGCCTTGGTCTTGAGGTTCGGAATGTTGACGAGCTCGGGCTTGCGGTTTTTAAAGTTCTCGACAGCCAGTCTGACGATGGCCTTGGCCTTCTCCGCGGCGGTGGATTCGCTGAACTCGATGAAGTCGGAGTCCGGCATCCGGGCGATGGGGGAGGTGGTGATGAACTTCGTATGGAAGCACTTGGACAGAGGGCCAAGCGCGGGGAAGATGCACTGTACGTCGACGACGATGGCCTCGCAGGCGCCCGTCAGCACGACGTTCTCCTGCTGCAGGAAGTTGCCGGCCATGGGAATGCCCTGGCGCATGGCGACCTCGTTGCCGGTGCAGCAGACGCCGGCGATGTTGATGCCCTTGGCGCCCTCCTGCTTGGCGAGCGCGATCATCTCGGGGTCGTTCGCGTAGAAGACGATCATTTCGGACAGAGAGGGGTCATGGCCGTGGACGATGATGTTGACCATGTCCTTTTCCATAACGCCGATGTTGGCGGTGGTGTCGACGGGCTTCGGCGTGCCGAAGAGCACGTCGGAGAATTCGGTGCCCATCATGGAGCCGCCCCAGCCGTCGGACAGGCCGGCGCGCAGAGACTGCTTGATGAGCGCCTCGGGCAGCGACGAGCAGCCCATGTGCGTCATGTGCATGGACTGGGAGACCTCGCGGTCGATCGCGCGCGGCTCGACGCCGGCGTCGTGCCAGAGCGCCTGGGTGTGCTCGGGGGCGCGCTTCAGGAAGCGCTGCACGCCGAAGGGCTTGCCGTATTCCATGAGGCCGGCCATGGCGACTTCGTGCGCCAGGTCGTAGATGTCGCGGTTTTCGGTTTCAATGCCCCATTCTTTCGCGATGCGCTTCAGCTTTTCCGGGTCCTTGACCTGGTAGGCGCCGTTCTCATGCGCCTCGTAGAGCGTGTGGCAGATCTGGCGGCCATGGTCGGAGTGCGTGGCGGCGCCGCCGGCGGTGAAGCGCAGGTAGTTGCGCCCGACGATGCCGTGGACGTCGCAGCCGCAGATGCCGCGGGGAGACTTGGGGGTGACGCGGCAGGGGCCCATGCTGCAGATGCGGCAGCAGGTGCCGGCCTCGCCGAAGCCGCAGTGCGGCGTCTGATTCTTGACGCGCTGCTGCCAGGAGTCCGCGCCGACCTTCTTGCCGGTTTCCAGCAAGGCGGCAGTCGCTTCTTCCATCTGTTCAACTGTGATTAAGCGATCCCAATCCATCAGTTTTGTTTCCTCCTAAAATGTTCTGATCGTGGGCAGACNGGCCGAAAAACGCGGAAAAGCCCGCCGCCCGGGGACAAAAAACGGGCAAAACGGTTGACAATGCTTGTGCGCCTGGAGGCAAAATACCGCCAAACGCACGTTGCAGCTTGTCTCTATTCTACCAAGCGGGCGTGGGAAAGTCAACAAAATTCCATGCTTTTTTGGCGAATATTCAGCAATTTCTTATTAAAATGAGTAAAAAGCCGCACTTTCATGGTGCAACAAAAAGTTGCGTCCCGAAGTGCGGCTTGCGTGATATTTCTTACATTATGAGATAACGGGCGGTTTTTCGGTCTCCGCAGGCAGATTTGCGATTGTATGGACGTTCAGATGCGGGTAAGTCATCACGATGCCCTCCTCGTCGAACACGGTTTTGACGTTTTCGAGGACGTCGTAGTAGACGTCCCAGTAGTCGTCGGCGGAGGTCCAGACGCGCACGGTGTATTCGATGGCGCTCTCGCCGTAGCCGCTCACGCGGGCNAAGACGGGCTCGCCCGGCAGCAGCTTCGGATGCTGCAGCGCGCGCAGCAGCGCGGCCTTGACCTTTTCCGTGGGGCAGTCGTAGGACGCCGTGATCTTGAGATCGAGGCGGCGCTTGCCGGCGGCCGTGGTGTTCGTGATCTCGTTCGAAGTGATCTCGCTGTTCGGGATATAGATGAGCTGGCTGTCGAAGGTGCTGATCTTGGTGTAGATGACGCCGATCTCCAGCACGGTGCCGGCCTTGCCCTTGACCTCGATGTAGTCGCCCGTCTTGATGGGCTTGGTCGTGAGAATGAGCACGGCGCTCGCGAGGTTGGACAGGGAATTCTGGATGGACAGGGACACGGCCAGACCGACGACGCTCAGAAGCGCCAGCAGGGAGGAGGTGTTGACGCCGAGCGTGCCCGCAACCAGCATGATCGCGACGAAAACAAGCACGATCTTGACGGCGGAGCGGATGAAGGTGTGGACGGTCTTCTCGAGCTTGGATTTTTTGAGCATCCGGTCGGTCGCGTGCATGAGCAGCTTGATGAACACGACGCACAGCACGAGCAGGATGGCGGCGGCGATGATTTTCGACCACGACAGGCCGCCGAAGAGCGAGTCGAAGAACGAAGACGCCTGGGAGGTCGTGGTGTTGAGATCGCTGGCGACGTCGGTGGCCAGCGAGGTGACGGCCTCGGGATTGACGGTGTCGGTAAACATGGTTCCTCCTTCTTGGGGACATAATTTCCGCGCAGACCGGGGTCTGCGCGGAAAAGGTCAGTTGTTTTCGCCGGGGGCTTCGCCGCCGGCCGGCTGCGCGGGGGCGGGGGACTCCGGGGCGGTCTCGGGGGCTTCGGCGGCCTGGGCGGCTTCCGGGGCCTCCGGGGCTTCGGAAGCTTCGGGCGCCGCGGCGCCGTCCGTGATCTGCTTGGCGTCGGCGTTTACATAGGCCATCAGCTCGTCGCCGGTGATGGTCTCCTTCTGCAGAAGGTAGAGCGCGATCTCGTCGAGCAGCTGCCGGTGCGCGCGCAGGACCTCCTTGGCTTCCTGGTAGCAGGAGGCGAGGATGCTCTGGATCTCGGCGTCGGCGGAGGCGGCGGTGGAGTCGGCGCAGTTCATGGCGGTGGAGCCGTCGAGATAGGGATTCGAGACGGTCGAGAGCGCCATGAGGCCGAAGCGCTCGGACATGCCGTACTGCGTGACCATCTTGCGGGCCAGATCGGTGGCGCGCTCGATGTCGTTGGAGGCGCCCGTCGTCTGGATGCCGAAGACGACCTGCTCGGCGGCGCGGCCGCCCAGCAGCGTCTGCAGCTCGACCAGGAGCTCTTCCTTGGAGTTGAGGAATTTTTCCTCCTCCGGCATCTGCATGGTGTAGCCCAGCGCGCCGGAGGTGTGCGGCACGATCGTGATCTTGGAGACCGGCTGCGTGTGCTTCTGCAGCGCGGCGATGAGCGCGTGGCCGACCTCGTGATAGGACACGATGCGCTTTTCGGTGTCGGTCAGCACGGTGCCCTTCTTCTCGGTGCCCGCGATGACGACCTCGAAGGAGGCCAGCAGATCCTGCTGGTTGACGGCCTTGCGGCCCAGGCGGACGGCGCGCAGCGCCGCCTCGTTCACGAGGTTGGCGAGATCCGCGCCGACGGCGCCGGCCGTGGCCTGCGCGATCTTGTGCAGGTCGACGTCCTCGGCCAGCTTGATGTTCTTGGTGTGCACGCGCAGGGTCTGGTAGCGGCCCTGGAGGTTCGGCCGGTCGACGATGATGCGGCGGTCGAAGCGTCCGGCGCGCAGCAGCGCCTTGTCGAGGATCTCAGGCCGGTTGGTGGCCGCGAGGATCACGACGCCCTTGGAGGAGTCGAAGCCGTCGATCTCGGCCAGCAGCTGGTTGAGCGTCTGCTCGCGCTCGTCGTTGCCGCCGAACTTGCTGTCGCGCGTGCGGCCGATGGCGTCGATCTCGTCGATGAAGATGATGGCGGGGGCGACCTTCGAGGCCTGCTGGAACAGATCGCGCACGCGGCTGGCGCCGACGCCCACGAACATCTCCACGAAGTCGGAGCCGGAGATCGAGAAGAACGGCACGTTCGCCTCGCCGGCGACGGCCTTGGCCAGCAGCGTTTTGCCGGTGCCGGGGGAGCCGACCAGAAGCGCGCCCTTGGGCAGCTTCGCGCCGATGGCGGTGTACTTCTGCGGGTTGTGCAGGAAGTCGATGATCTCGACGAGCGATTCCTTGGCCTCGTCCTGGCCGGCCACGTCGGCGAAGGTGACGCCGGTCTGCTTTTCCATGTAGACCTTGGCCTTGCTTTCGCCGATGCCGCCGAGCCCGCCGCCCATGCGCTTGGTCATGCTCCGCATGAGCAGGCTGAACAGGGCGTACATGATGACGATCGGGATGACCCACGAGACGATGAAGGTCACGATCGGGCTCGTCTGCTCGACGATCTCCTCATTGTAGGTGATGCCGCTGTCGGTGAGCTTCTCCGTGAGCGGCGTGAGATCCACGTTGGGGATGATGCCGGTGTAGTAGAGCTTCTGCTGGTTCTGCGGCTTTTCAGCCTCTTCCTTGGTCAGAACGACGATCCGGTCGGTCTGGAACTCGACCGAGGAGACCTTGCCGCTGTCCAGCATGGTGAGAAATTCCGAATAGGTGATCTCGTTGAGATAGGAGGTCGAGATCGCCGTATAGAGCGTGTTGATGAGCAGCGTCGCGATCAGGGCCAGAACGACCAGCAGGATGATGCGCTTCGCCTTGCGGTTTTCTTCATCGTTGTTCTGCGGATCCTGTCCGTTCGGATTGTGCTTTTTCGGATCGTTTTTCAAAATTCATGCCCTCTTTCTGATAAAAACGAGGAAACGGCCGGGCGGCCGAAACTTTCACTTCATTTAAATTGTGCCAACATCTTATCACACAAACCNCNGTTTTACAAGGAATACCGGCTTTTCGAACGGTAAATTTTCTGTGAATTTCCCAAAGGCTGGTGGTTGTTTTGGAGGGGAATAGCTGTTATAATACAAAATGGTTAATTTTGAGTTTGCACCATAGAAATTTGGCCCGGCGCAGGACGCCGGACAGGAGCGGAAATATGGAAGAAAAGAACAGAAACAAGCGCCCTTTCAGCGCAAAAAATTCGGAAAAACCCAGAAACTTCGAGCGGCGCGAAAACGCCGCGCCGCGCTTTGAGGCCCGCCCGGAGCCCCGGCGCGACGGCGCGGACGACGCGGAAAACCTGCTCGAGGGCCGCAACGCGCTGACCGAGGCGCTCAAGAGCGGCCGCGCGATCGACAAGGTCTTCGTCGCCGCGGGCGACACCGACCGCGCCCTGGCGCGGCTGGCCGCCATGGCCAAGGAGGCCGGGGCCGTCGTGGTCGAGACCGACCGCCGCAAGCTCGATCAGATGAGTGCCACCGGCGCGCACCAGGGCGTCATCGCGGTCGTCGCCGCGCACAGCTACGCGACCGTGGACGAGATCCTGCAGCGCGCGGCCGACCGCGGGGAGCCCCCGCTCGTCGTCGTCTGCGACGAGCTGTCCGACCCGCACAACCTGGGCGCGATCCTCCGCACGGCCGAGTGCGCGGGCGCGCACGGCGTCGTGATCCCCAAGAGAAGAAGCGTCGGGCTCACCGCCGTGGTCGGCAAGGCCTCGGCCGGCGCGCTCGAATACATCCCGGTCGCCCGCGTGACCAATCTCACCAAAACGCTTGGGGAGCTCAAGGAAAAGGGCCTCTGGGTGTTCGGCACCGCGGCCGGCGGCGACACGCCGCTCTGCAAGGCCGATTTTAAGGGCCCGGCCGCGATCGTGATCGGCAGCGAGGGCGAGGGCATGAGCCGCCTCGTCTCCGAGTCGTGCGACTTCCGGGTCAGTATTCCCATGCGGGGGCATATTTCATCCCTGAACGCCTCGACCGCCGCGGCCATCCTGCTCTACGAGGCCGTCCGCCAGAGAAGCGCGGAATAACAGGAGATTTTTCATGAGTGATTTGCCGAAGGATCAGGATGCGGAACAACTGAATAACGCTTCTGCCTCCGGCAATGCGCCCCAAACGCCGGAATATTCGCTCGAGGAGATTATGAACGAGTTCGGCGGCTGGAGCAGACAGGAGACCCCCGCGCCGGAGCCTGAAACCCCCGCGCCGGAGCCGGAGAAGCCGGCGCCAGAACCGCCGGGACAGACGCCGCCGCTGCCCGCGGAGGCAGCGCCTGAGGAGCGGCCGGAGCCGCCCGGCGAGGCCGTCCCGGACAACGTGATCGCCTTCGTCCCCGCGCCGTCCGTGCCCAAGGCCGACATGATGGCCGACACGCTGCGCTTCGCGCCCGTCGCGGCGGAGAAGCCCGCCGAAAACGCCGCGCCGGAGCGGAAGGTCTGGACCTATCGCGGCGAGCCCGAGCCGCCGGAGGACGATTCCTCGCCCGACGGCGAGGACAAGAAGGCCGTCCGTCGCGAGAAAAAGGCCGCCGCGCGCGAGAAAAAACGCGAAAAGCAGCTGGCCCGCTTCCAGCGCCGCCAGCAGAAGCTCCTGAAGAAGAAAGAGCGGCGCGACGAGCCGCCCGAGATCGTCTACGGCTCCCTGCAGGAGGCCTGCGACGCCTACGCGAAGGGGACGAGCCTGCAGCTGCGGATGTTTTTGTCCGTGCTGCTGTCCCTGGCCTCGCTCGCGATGCTGGCCCTGGGGCAGTACCCGCTCGGCGGGTTCGACTATGCCGCGAGCGCGCGGCTGTTCTCCGTTCTGATGCTGGCCGCCATGTTCGCGCAGGCGCTCTTGTGCTACGACGTCTTTGTGGACGGCGTGGCGCAGATGCTGCGCCTCCGGTTCGACCATTCGGGCCTGCTGCTCGTGCTCACGCTCGCGGCGGCGGGCGACGCCTTCTTCGCCATCGCGGCCGGCCGCGTGCCGTTCTGCCCCGTCGTCTCGGCGGAGCTCACGATCGCGCTCTGGGGCCGGCTCGACGAGCGGCGCGCCAAGCGCAAGACGCTCAAGGCCGTCAGCGCCATGGAGACGCCCTCGGCGGCCGTGCGCGAGGAGAAGGCCTGGCACGGCAAGGACTGCATCTTCCGCGCCGCGGGCGACGCCGACGAGTTCGTGCGCCGCATCGAGCAGCCCGACGCCGTGCGGCGCGCCATGCGCGTCTATGCTCCGTCCGCGCTGGGCGCGACGCTGGCCCTGTCGTTTCTGGCCTCCCGCCACGGCGGCGGGGAGTTTCTCTGGACCTGGACCGCGATGCTGCTGGCCGCCTACCCGATGGGCGCGGCGCTCTCGTTCGCCCGGCCGTTCGCCATCCAGTCGAAGCGGCTGTTCCGCAGCGGCGGCGCGATCGCGGGCTGGTTCGGCGCACGTGCGCTGGGCGGGGAGTGCGGGCTCGCCATCGAGGACAACGATCTGTTCCCGAAGGCGAACGTCACGCTCAACGGCATGAAGATCTACTCCGACCGCAGCGTCAGCCAGATCATCGGCTACGCCGCCGCCGTCGTGGAGACGGCCGGCAGCGGTCTCGTCCCCCTGTTCCAGGAGATGATGAAGAACCAGAACGGCCGGCACTACACGGTCGACACCTTCCGCCGCTACGAGGGCGGGGGACTGGGCGCCGAGATCCGGGGCGACGTGATCCTCATGGGCTCGCTGGCCTTCATGAAGCTCATGAAGGTGCGCATGCCCGAGGGCACCAAGGTCAAGCAGGCCGTCTACCTGTCGATCAACGGCGATCTGGCGGGCGTGTTCGCGCTCAACTACGCGCCGGCCTCCGCCGCCAGAAGCAGCCTCATCGCGGCCGTGCGGGCCAAGGGCCTCGTCCCGATCCTCGCCACGCGCGATTTCATGATCACGCCGCAGTTTCTCAAGCACCGCTACAAGGTCTCGACCGACCGCATCGAGTTTCCGACCGTCGAGGAGCGGGCCCGCCTGTCCTCGCCGGAGGCCGTCAAGGACGGCGTCCAGGGCGCGCTCATGGCGAGAGCCAGCTTCAACAGCTTCGTCTCCACCGTGACCGCC
>JGI20225J20221_1002111_pt2 | contig 10221 bp, 8 predicted proteins | sample BioMet4_FD_20221 | JGI IMG/M metagenome (IMG submission 20221)
CCAATGGCATTCTCCGGCAGATTTGTTGCCGAAAATGAAGGAGTAAACGGAATGTGCAAAATGCTGATTGGTGAAGATGATACCGTTCTTGGTGTTCATGTTTATGGTAATCCTGCATCTGAGATTATAACTCTTGCAGTGATGGCTGTTGAATTGGGATTAAAAACGGAGGAATGGAAACGTTTTGTTTTTCCACATCCTACTGTTGGCGAAATATTTAAGGAGGCTTTATAATGAAACGTACTTTTTCCATATTGTTTTTTGTGTTCTTTTGTCAGATACTAGTCTTTGCACAGCCTGAGCTGAAGGCAAAACTCGATAAACTTTTGGAAGAAGATTTCTTAAAAACGTCTGAAGTCGGCATTTCTGTTTACGATCTTACAGATGGCAAGCCTCTTTATACTTATCAGGAAAATAANCTTTATCGTCCGGCTTCCATTCAAAAATTGATTACGGTCATTACAGGGCTTTCTGTTCTTGGTACGAATCATCTTTTTTCGACAACTCTTTACCATACCGGTGAGATACGGAACGGTACTCTGAATGGTGATCTTTATATCGTTGGCGGACTTGATTCCGAATTTATTGATCCTAGTATGAACGGATTGGTGAGGATGCTTAGCCAATCAGGTATAAAAGCAGTAACAGGCAAGCTTGTTGCAGATGTTTCGATGACAGATTCTCTCTACTGGGGAGCAGGCTGGTCATGGGATGATGCTCCTTATTCTTTTCAGCCAAAGATTTCTCCGTTAATACTTCAAAAAGGATATGTGGAAATATGCGCCAATCCTACTAAAAAGGACTCTTTGGCAGAGCTGGTCTGTGTTCCGGCTTCATCTTATTACACGGTAAAGAACCATACAATAAGTAATAATCCGGCAATGAAAGATTTAGATGTTTCCCGTCATTGGATGAATAACGAAAATGATATTGTAGTTACCGGAAATGTAGAGACTGCAAAACGTGAACGTATTACGGTATCAAGCTCGGCCGGTTTTTTTATGCATACGTTCATACAAAGAGCCAGAGAGAAAGGCATTCAATTGCCTGATTATACTTACGGAGAATTGCCAAAAGACTCATCTGCTGTTTTCTTTGCCCGTCTTTCTCATCCACTTCGTCTGGTTTTACAGCGTGCAATGAAGAATAGTGATAATCTTTCGGCAGAAGCAATTCTCTACAATACCGCAGCAAAGGAGTCCAGAAAGAAGCATCTGAATCGTGTAGATGGGGTGAAGGTTATCCAACGGGTTATTTCTGAATTGGGATTTAATCCCAAGGATTACAATATAGTAGATGGCTGCGGGGTTTCCCTATATAATTATATTTCTCCAGAACTTCTGATTGCCTATCTGAAATATGCGTATTCGCAGAAGCAAGTATTTAAGGAACTTTATCCGGCTCTTCCCATTGCTGGGGTTGATGGCACACTTGGAGGACGAATGAAGGAAGGTAAAGCCTATAAGAATGTACATGCCAAAACGGGATCTGTGACAGGTGTCAGCTCGTTAGCTGGTTATGCTACTGCACCCAACGGACATCTTATCGCTTTCTCAATCATTAATCAGAATGTAATGGAAAATGCCAAAGCAAGAGCATTTCAGGATAAGGTTTGTGAATTGCTTTGTGAATAAAGCGCGATGCCCTGCTGATAAAGATACAATATATTTATTTAAATAGAAAAAGGCTACTTCTCTGAATGAGAAAGCAGCCTTTTAATTATATGATCTATTTTTCTTATTTCTCGTAATCAGCCCAGTTTACTGTTCTCATATCTCCTTTTTTTGCTAATGCCGTATGGAAAGCAAGAGCCGCATCAATGCGGTGTGGAGTATGACCTTTTGGCCCAGCTAATTTTATATAATCCCATAACAGCTGTTTGTAGTCGGGATGTACGCAGTTTTCAATTATAGCCTGTGCTTTCTGCATCGGACTTTTTCCTCTAAGATCAGCTACTCCTAATTCGGTGATAAGTACGTTTACTGAATGTTCGCTATGATCAGAGTGAGAAACCATTGGGACAATAGCACTGATATTTCCACCCTTGGCAATAGACGGGCAAGTAAAGATAGACATATAGGCATTTCTTGTAAAGTCACCTGAACCACCAATACCATTCATCATTTTCACTCCGCCAATGTGGGTAGAGTTGATATTTCCATAAATATCTGCCTCAATAGCTGTGTTGATGCTGATTACTCCTAGACGACGGATAATTTCCGGACTATTGGATATCTCGGCCGGGCGCATCACTATTTTTTCTTTGAAGAAATCAATATTGTTATAGATTGTTTGCAGGCATTCGTCTGTTACGGTTAGTGAACAACAGCTTCCGAACTTGATTCTCCCCTGAAGCATCAAATCAATAACTGAATCCTGGATAACCTCGGTGTACATTTCAAAAGCGGGAACATCTTTATCTTGTCCCAATGCACCCAATACGGCGTTGGCTACATTTCCTACACCCGATTGAAGCGGGAGGAAAGTAGAAGGTATGCGTCCGGCTTTTAATTCGCGTGCCAGGAAGGATGCAACATTATTACCAATCTGTGTGGTAACATCATCAGCTGCAACAAAGCTACGTGCTTCATCAGGAGTATTGGTTTCCACAATTCCCACGATTTTGGCTGGATCAACCTGTACGTATGGGAGTCCGATGCGGGTAGAAGGAGAGTAAACGGCCAGTTCCCTTCTGTAAGGAGGATCAGCTGGTTCATACATGTCGTGCATACCCATTAAGCCTTTGCTGTGGTGGCTGTTTAGTTCGATAATAATCTTTTCGGCCAGGCGGCAGAAGGTTGGAACATTTCCACCGGCTGTGGTCAGATATATTTTACCATCTGCAGTCACTTCGCATGCTTCAATAACGGCTACATTTACTTTTCCCATGAAACCATAGCGAACCTGTTGTGCCATTTCTGAAAGATGAAGATCTTCATATTGAACTTCTCCATTATTAATGGCGGTTCTCATTGATTTATTGGTTTGATAAGGAGCCCGGAACCTTATTGCATTGGCGCGGGTAAGTGCACCGTCAAGAGAATCTCCAGAGGATGCTCCGGTAAGTACTCCAATCTTGAAAGGATTGCCTTTGGCATGCTCAGCTATTGCTTTTTCTGCTATAGCGAGAGGGATAACTTTGGGAGCTCCTGCTGGCGTAAATCCACTAAAACCAACATTATCTCCATCTTTAATGAAGCTTGCAGCTTCTTCTGCGGTAATAAACTTTAATGACATAATTTCAAATGGTATATTTCAATTTAGGATATTAGTATTTTCTGTTAATTATTTCGGAATAGATAATGGCGCGGCGTACATCTTCTAATGAACTGAGTTGAATGTCAGGTCTATCTTCTGAAGTGGTGTTGTTACTCTGAAGTTTTCCTTTACCTGTACTGTCATTTTCTACTCCGATTTTATTTTTTTTAGTAAGATCTGCCTGGGAACTTTGAGGATGAAGAACAGTATTTACAGGATTCTGTATGAGTGGTTCTGATTTCTCTTCGCTGCCCTTTAACCATTTTTCCCAATTGTTGGGAAGATGATTCGTTTTTTCATCTTCTTCCTGAGCTAAATCCGGCCTTTTATTTTCTTTATTTCCATTTACTTTTTCTTGATTGCGGATTTTGCTTATTATAGCTGCTATAATAACAATGGTAATAACTATATATTGAAGAATATCATCCATGATTTCACTAAAAATTTGCCTGCCAAAGATATGAAATAAAATTGATACTCAATAGTAAACGGCATAAAAAAGGGATAGCTTTACAGCTTCCACTTCGTTTTTTAGCATAAACCTTAACTATGAAAAGACGGAAGCTCTTTAATACTGTATATTTTAAAATTTGTTTAATATCATAACGCAATTATAAATAATAAGAATCTTGTACTTAACAATAATTAGAGGTTTCCTTTATAAAATGTAAGTTTATGTAGTTCTTTCCCGTATTTGGCTTCTTAATTGACAAAGAACCCTTATCTTTGCAGCTCAAATTTTAATAAAAAGATTATGAATGAAGTAACAGGAGCAGACTTTAAATCTGCAACTGCTTCGGAAAACAAGAAATTGTTTATCGAAACGTATGGCTGCCAAATGAATGTGGCAGATAGTGAGGTAATTGCATCGGTAATGAAGATGGCTGGGTATTCTACGTGTGAAACTCTTGAAGAAGCTGATGCTGTGTTTATGAATACCTGTTCAATTCGTGACAATGCGGAACAGAAGATTTTGAATCGTCTGGAATTCTTTTATTCACTAAAGAAGAAAAAGAAAAACCTGATTGTGGGCGTACTGGGTTGTATGGCCGAAAGAGTAAAGGACGACTTAATTGAGAATCATCATGTTGATCTTGTTGTTGGTCCGGATGCTTATCTTACCCTTCCTGATTTAGTCGCTTCTGTAGAGGCTGGTGAAAAAGCAATGAATGTAGAACTGTCTACCACTGAAACTTATCGTGATGTGATTCCTTCCCGTATTTGCGGAAATCATATTTCCGGATTTGTTTCTATCATGCGTGGCTGTAACAACTTCTGTACTTATTGCATTGTTCCTTACACTCGGGGACGCGAACGCAGCAGGGATGTGGAAAGCATTCTTAATGAAGTACGGGATTTGGCAGCAAAAGGTTACAAAGAAGTTACATTGCTAGGGCAGAATGTGAACTCCTATCGTTTTGAAAAAAATGGTGAGGTAATAACTTTCCCGATGTTGTTGCGTATGGTAGCTGAATCCGCTCCGAATATGCGTGTTCGTTTCACTACTTCACACCCTAAAGATATGAGTGATGAAACATTGGAGGTCATTGCTCAGGTTCCGAATGTATGCAAACATATTCATCTGCCGGTACAAAGTGGAAGCTCAAGAATATTGAATTTAATGAACCGGAAGTATACCCGCGAATGGTATTTGGACAGAGTAGCTGCTATCAAACGAATTATCCCGGATTGTGGATTGTCTACCGATATTTTCTCTGGTTTTCATTCCGAAACAGAAGAAGATCACCAGGAATCCCTTTCTCTAATGAAAGCCTGTGGGTATGATTCAGCTTTTATGTTTAAATATTCTGAAAGACCTGGAACTTATGCGTCCAAGCATTTGGAGGATAATGTGCCAGAAGAGGTAAAGGTAGCACGTTTGAATGAGATCATCGAATTACAAAACAAACTCTCTGCTGAAAGTAACATGCGCTGCATCGGTAAAACCTATGAAGTCTTGGTAGAAGGTGTTTCCAAACGTTCACGTGAACAACTTTTTGGAAGAACAGAGCAAAATCGTGTAGTTGTTTTTGATAGAGGCGGCCATAAAATCGGAGATTTTGTCAATGTAACAATAAAAGAGGCAAGTTCTGCCACCTTGAAGGGTATGCCAGCATAATAGTAAAAACTCTGTATATAAAGATAGATCGTTCTGGCTGGATAGAAAAAGAAAATAACTTTTTTCCTAACTTAACAATAAAAATATCAGATGATTAAAGTGAAATTTGATTTTTTGGCAACTTAATCTTCTGAAAACAGATTTTTACTTAGAAGTTTTGGGGAGGGTAACAAGCTTTTTCCATCTGAGTTCCATTGGTTGTGGGGGATATAGAATTTTATGCCGAAACATATAAAAAATACTTTTGCAAAGTTTGTCACACGATGTAAATAGTATATACAATATAAAACCGGCAATCTATATACAGTTTAACGGATATGGATTGCCGGTTATTTTTTCTGAGTATTCAAACAGAAAATAAGGGTCAGCCCTTATTAATCAGAAGATTTCAGAGTTAATTCATTGTATTATTGGCAATAATTCCTACCTTTGTGCAGTTTAAATAGTAGGGATTGACTTATGAGTCCAATGAATTTCACTCACATTCTGACACAAGCCGTTGATGAGCTCTCGGAAAGCGAATCATATAAAGGGCTGATGCACCAGCATAAAGACGGAGAACCGTTACCTTCGGCTAAGATACTGCAAGATATTATTGAGCTTTCGCGTTCTATACTCTTTCCTGGCTATTTCGGGAATTCAACAGTGAATAGTCGTACAATCAGTTACCACATCGGAGTAAATATTGAAAAATTGTTTGGCTTGCTGACAAAGCAGATCATGGCTGGATTATGTTTTAGTTCCTCTGAAGAGTGTGAAGAAGATACCGAAGCGAAACAAGTAAAAGCTGCTGATTTAGCAGCTAAACTTATCAGTAAATTTCCTGAATTGCGACGCATATTGGCAACAGATGTTGAAGCTGCTTATAATGGAGACCCTGCTGCTCAAAGTTTTGGAGAAGTTATCTGCTGTTATCCAGCCATTAAGGCAATCACCAATTATAGAATCGCACACGAACTGGTTAAACTTGATGTGCCTCTTATTCCTCGTATTATTACAGAGATGGCACATTCTGAAACAGGAATTGATATTCATCCGGCAGCACAGATAGGGAGTCATTTTACCATTGACCACGGAACAGGTGTGGTAATTGGTGCCACTAGTATCATAGGTAACAATGTGAAGCTCTATCAGGGAGTAACACTTGGAGCTAAAAGTTTTCCTCTTGACGAAGAAGGAAAGCCTATCAAAGGAATATTGCGTCATCCTATCCTGGAAGATGATGTGATAGTTTATTCTAATGCTACAATTCTTGGACGTATAACCATTGGGAAAGGTGCTACTGTAGGTGGAAATATCTGGGTCACCGAAGATGTGCCGGCGGGAGCAAGAATCGTACAAACAAAAGCCAAAAAATAATTTTAAAAAAAATATATGCAATTTGAACTCATAGCAAAAACCTTCCAGGGGCTGGAAGAAGTTTTAGCAGAAGAATTAACCAATCTAGGTGCAAACGATATACAGTTAGGCAGACGTATGGTCTCCTTTAGTGGAGATAAAGAAATGATGTATCGTGCAAATTTCTGCTTGCGTACGGCCATTCGTATATTGAAACCAATCAAACATTTTAATGCAAAAGACGCCGATGAGGTATACGACCAGATAAAGAAAGTTAAATGGGAAGATTATCTTGATGCAGATAAAACTTTTGCTGTGGATGCTGTTGTATTCAGTGAAGAATTTCGTCACTCAAAGTTTGTAGCGTATAAAGTTAAAGATGCTATTGTTGACTATTTCAAAGATTTAAATGGTAAACGTCCGTCTGTACGTATCAATAAGCCTGATGTTCTTTTGAATATTCATATTGCACAAAATAAATGTACCCTTTCGTTAGACTCTTCTGGTGAATCTCTTCATCGTAGAGGTTATCGTCAGGAAGCTGTTGAAGCTCCATTAAACGAAGTGCTTGCAGCGGGAATGATTTTGATGACAGGCTGGCATGGACAATGTGACTTGATAGAGATCGGAAGAGCGTCGTGGGGAATGATTTTGATGACAGGCTGGCATGGACAATGTGATTTGATAGACCCAATGTGTGGATCAGGAACTATTCCTATTGAAGCTGCACTTATTGCCCGCAATATTGCACCGGGTGTTTTCCGCAAAGAGTTTGCATTCGAAAGATGGAAAGACTTTGATCAGGAAATGTTTGATAATATCTATAATGATGATTCTCAGGAGCGTGAGTTCGATCATAAAATATTCGGTTACGATAATAATCCTCAGGCACATGAGATTGCAATCAATAATGTAAAGGCTGCAGGTTTGTCTAAGGAAATTATTTTAAAATTACAGCCTTTCCAACAGTTTGAGAAACCAAAGGAAAAATCAATCATTGTGATGAATCCTCCTTATGGAGAGCGTATTTCTACACGTGATTTGCTTGGATTATATCAAATGATTGGAGAACGTCTGAAACACGCTTTTACTGATCAGGACGCATGGATATTGAGCTATAGAGAAGAGTGTTTTGATCAAATTGGATTGAAGCCGTCTCGTAAGATACCACTTTTCAATGGAGCTTTGGAGTGTGAGTTCCGGAAATTTCAGATTTTCGGAGGAAAATACAAAGAGTTCAAAAAAGGAGAAGTAGAGAAATAATGAAGAGATTGATGATGGCATTTGGTACAGCTTTGCTGTTATCTGCTGGGACAGTAGCACAAAATCTAAAGACATTTGACCTTGATGATTTAATTCCGGGAGGTGCAACTTATGCTCAGCATCTTCCTGAGAATATTTATGGTTTGCAATGGTGGGGTGATTTTTGTATTAAGCCGGATATAGATAAACTTGTATCTATTGATCCTGCTAACAAGATGAAAGAAACCACGATNGTAACCCTGGAACAGGTTAATAAGTTGTTGGGAGATCAGAAGCTAGGAAAGATCAGCCATTTTTATTCAGTTTCTTTTCCTTTTCCTGAAAAGAAAATCATGAAAATTGATTTGCCTCAGAAGAGTGTTTTTTATGATTTTGGGATACAGAAAATAANNAATGTTATTNATGTAAAAGAGAAAGCNGCGAATAACGATTATTGCAAAGAAAATAATGCTGTAGCTTATACCATTGATAATAACCTCTATATTGCTGATGCAAAAGGAGAGAATATCCAGATTACTCATGAACCAAAAGGNGTTGTTTGTGGACAAAGCGTTCACCGTAATGAGTTTGGAATTTNNAAAGGNACTTTCTGGTCACCAAAAGGAAATTTATTAGCTTTCTACAGAATGGATGAACGGATGGTTGCCGATTATCCTTTTGTAGATATAGATNCACGNATTGCTACAGTGAAACCTGGAAAATATCCAATGGCGGGAATGACTAGTCATGAAGTGACTATTGGAATATATAATGTAGCTACAGGAAAGACTATATATCTCAATGCTGGCAATCCTAAAGATCGTTATTTTACCAATATAGCTTGGAGTCCGGATGAAAAGACTCTTTATTATATTGAATTAAATCGTGATCAGAATCACTCTCAACTTTTCTCTTATAATGTAGAAAGTGGAAATAAGGAGAAGATGTTGATTGAAGAGAGTAGCCCGAAATATGTAGAACCACAGCATCCTATATTATTTCTAAAAGGGGATAATACTAAGTTTATTTATCAAAGTCAGAGAGATGGCTTTAATCATTTATACTTATATAATATAGATGGTAAACTTATAAAGCAGTTGACAAAAGGCAATTGGTTAGTGAAGGATATCCTTGGGTTTGATGCCAAAGGAGACAATATTTATATTTCATCAACCGAAGCAAGTCCATTGGAAACTCAAACATATAAAGTTAATCTGAAAACAGGTAAACGTACGAGAATTACTCCGGCTGCCGGAACTCATACAACACTGCTTTCGGCTTCGGGAAAATATGTAATCGATAGATATGTATCTACCACTACACCTCGTTGTATTGATCTTATTGATGTAACTAAAGGAAAGGTGAATAATTTGCTTACAGCAAGTAATCCTTATGATGGATACAAAACTCCAACTATTGAGATGGGAACAATCAAGGCTGATGATGGGGTAACCGATCTTTATTATCGCTTGATAAAACCTGTTGATTTTGATCCTTCAAAGAAATATCCAACCGTTATTTATGTATATGGTGGCCCTCATGCTCAGGTCGTAAACAACACTTGGCTTGGTGGAGCGCGTGGCTGGGAAATCTATATGGCAAGCAAAGGCTATGTGATGTTCAGCATAGATAATCACGGAAGCGAAAATCGTGGTCTGGAATTTGAACAGGCAACTTTCCGTCACTTNGGTGTAGTAGAAGCTAAAGATCAGATGAAAGGTGTTGAATTCCTGAAGACTCTTCCATTTGTTGATGCAAATAGAATTGGAGTTCACGGATGGAGCTTTGGTGGATTTATGACAACGAATCTAATGTTACGTTATCCGGATACATTCAAGGTTGGCGTAGCAGGTGGACCTGTTATTGACTGGAGTTATTATGAAGTAATGTATGGTGAACGTTATATGGATACACCGGAAACAAATCCGGAAGGTTACAAAGATTCTAATATGAAACTCAAGGCAGGTAACCTGAAAGGACATCTGTTGGTAATTCATGGAGGAGTAGATCCTACTTGTGTTCCTCAGCATACTTATTCTTTTATGAAAGCTTGCATTGAAGCTGGCACTTATCCGGATTTATTTATCTATCCGGGACATGAACATGGTGTTGTAGGTAAAGACCGTGTACATTTAAATAATAAAATGACTCAGTATTTTGATGAGTTTCTTAAATAAATAATACAATACAACTATGAAATTATTATTATTAGGTTCGGGTGGAAGAGAACATGCATTAGCATGGAAAATAGCGCAGAGCCCAAA
>JGI20225J20221_1001072_pt2 | contig 10219 bp, 4 predicted proteins | sample BioMet4_FD_20221 | JGI IMG/M metagenome (IMG submission 20221)
CTGCCAGCCGTTAGGGGCATCGGGAGTTATATATCGATAGATTTCCATCCCAAATCAGTGGATGCTTTACGACCGGCATGTGATAGCTGTATGCCCAAAGGAATCTGAGAATGAAGATGGATAAAATCAACGACTTTCTTCAAAGCAAAAGCTGTTTTATCATCCCAAAGTCTCAAATCGGCAAACAAAATTCACCTTCGGGAACTACACTTGTAGCTTCAAAGATCAAAAGACCTGCCCCTGAAAGGGCTAGATTACCATAATGCATCAGATGCCATTCGGAAGCTTGTCCATTTACTGCGGAATATTGACACATTGGCGGGACAACAATTCGATTCTCCAACTTTAGTTGTCCGATAGTTATTTCTGAAAACAGTTTACTCATTATTATGCGATTAATTAGTTAGGCTTCTATAAGTACAGAAGTTCTTGCATATAACAGTTCTTAGAGCGAAACAGTTTTAACGCAAGTATATGAATTCATACAAGCGTCTACATAAATTACAGGTTATAAGATATGTATGAATTTGCTAAATATATTAATGAAGTATGATATGTAACAAGCATTTAATTACTAACAATGTTAACTTTTTCTTCTTGTCTTATGAGATCCTGTTTTTTTTAGAAGTTATCATATATTATCAGGCATTAAGCGGAATGGTGAAAATGAATGTACTTCCTTCACCCAATATACTTTTAACTTCTATACTCCCTTTATTTCGTAAAACAAAGTCATTGCACAATACGAGCCCCAACCCCGAACCTTTTTCCTGATTGGTACCATAAGTGGACCTAAATTCATTATGAGTGAACAAACTATCAACTATTTTCTGAGACATCCCCACACCATTATCCTCAATCGCAACTTCAACAAACCCATTCTGCTCGGAAAGGTTGATTTTAATCACTCCTTGGGGGCGGGTGAACTTTATCGCATTGGAAAGTAAATTACGAACCACTAAATTAATCATATCATAATCTGCATAGGCCTCATATATTTTCTTTTCTTCAAATTGAATATCAATAGACTTTTGATTTGCTGCTGTAGAGAGCAATAATATATTTTGAGTAATCAGCTCATTCACAATAAGTGATTTGGGATTACAAACAATTTCACTCCGCTGAGACCGCGACCAATTTAGCAGATTTTCCAGCAAATAGAAAGTATTTTTCGACATACTCTTCAATTCATTGAGAAGATCTGCTTGCAAATCGGGAGTAATTTCCATATCACTGGTTAAAAGCTCAATGATCTGCATAAAATTTCCAACCGGACCGCGAAGATCATGCGAGATAATAGAAAAAAGATTATCCTTTGTATTAAGCATTTCCTGCAATTGTTGCTCAATCTTTTTCTGTTTACTTATATCAATATGAGTCCCGACAGCCCGAATAGCTTTGCCGTTCTCATCCCTCTCCACGACTCTTCCATGATCTAAAATCCATCTCCATTCTCCTGATCTATCTTTTATTCGGAAAACACTTTCGTAATAATCTGTTTTACTCTTTACATGATTGTCGAAAGACACGCAACACATTAGGCAAGTCTTCCGGATGAATCAGTTCTTTCCACCAGCGGCCATCTTTGGGCATCTCATCATACTCATAACCAAGCATGGTATAGCAAGTATCGGTAAAATAAGTTTCGTTTGTCACCAGATTCCAGTCCCATAATCCTTCCTTCGCACCTCTTAACGCAAGCCTAAGCCGTAGTTCACTATTCTGAAACTGATTCAGATAAAGTTTCCGCTCTAGGGCATTAGTAACATTGCTAGTTATAGTCGACAATAAAGTCATCTCATCTTCCATCCAGGTCTTATTCCGCAAACATTCATCAAAACCCATAAATCCCCAAAAACGATTCTGTATGTAAATAGGGTAAGCCAATAATGATTTAATATTTAAAGGTTCCAATANATCGATCATATCCTGAGGTAATTCCTGTATGTTTACAGAAAAGATACGACCTTCTTCCTTCAACATTTTTTTCCATGAAGGAACTGCTTCAAAAGGNACCATTTGAAATTCATCTTTTTTTTCAGTAATTCCTTCATTACACCATTCATGAGTATTACTCGTGAACCTCTCATCCGCTGTATTCTCGCAAATATAAACACGACTAACATTAGAGTGCTGACCAACTAATTTCAATACCGTATTAATAACACTATCAAAATCATCCGATTTATTAAGAAGCTGCGTAACATCAGCCAGCAACTTTTGCTGATGATTAAGATACTTCAACTTCTCTTCCATTTGCTTTCTTAGAGTAATATTAGTTACAGCAGCAAGCAAATAGTCCTTGCTTTGTATTTTTATCCGCTTGAATGAAAGCAAGCATTCTAAGAGTTCTCCTGACTTTGTTTTTATCGTTGCTTCTCCTTCAGCTCTTCCCTTCGCCGAAAACTGTTTAAGCATATCCTCCCGCTGAGCATACTTATAATAAATACCTAGTTCGCGAACTGTTTTACCGGAAACTTCTTCCAAAGTATACCCAAGCGCTTCAAGAAAAACGTTATTTACATTAAAAACAACATTCGAATCAAGGGCGGTAATCGCCATCATCGTTTGAGTGCCATTGAATATACTAAGAAAAATATCTTCGGAAAAATACTTTGCAGCCAAATTAGTACTGACCGCCACAACAACATTTTTCCCTTTCCACCAGCCAATGTAGAATTTAGTATCAACAGGAATAATTTCACCGTTTTTTGTTATAAAAGGATATGGACATGAAATAACATCCCCTCTTATTGCCAAAGGTATGATAACACCCATTTTTTCTCGATAATGAGAAGAATAAACAGTTAGAAGGGTTTTATTACTTAAACTTTTTCTACTGTATCCAAGAATTGAATTAACAGCCAGATTCACATCAATAATATTTCCGTCCATGTCTAATATGAACAGAAAATCGAGCTTACCACCAAACAGTTCATCAAGTTTACTTTCCGAAATAAAATTCATACATTTTGCGATTAAGGTCCTATACAAGCACAATAAACTAAAGCGTAGTAAATGTAATCAGAAAGTCTAATTCAACAAAAAAATACAAAAAAAATATTTCCACTTTTATCTCTAAAAGGTACAAAGCTTTGCTCATAGAGCAAGCATGCGTTCCTCTACGAGGAAAACGAGTTACTTTTGAGCCCGCAACAAGAAAGGAATCTCACTTGGTTCTTTTGCCACAAGAATACCAGCACCTTCAAACGCTGCATTTTTTTTCGGCCGCAGTTGCGCTACTTGAAATGATAGCAGCGGCGTGCCCCATTTGCTTACTCGGTGGGGCTTGCTGTCCCGCAATAAACACAGAACAGGCTTAGTCACATACTTTTTAATATATTCGCGGCTCTTTCTTCAGCATCACCGCAAATCTCTCTAATAAGAGCAATAGAATCCGTATCCGAATCCTGTTCAAAAAGTTTTATTAATTCTTGATAATAAAGTCCCAAAACAGGATCACCACCAACACCAATCGCAGTAGATTGCCCTATTCCTTCAGCAGTAAGATTATAAACCACTTCATAGGCTACGTCCCGCTCCGGCTAATGACCCCGGTGTGTCCTTCTCTAAATATCCCTGCCGGCATGATTCCCACTAAACTTTCACCAGGGGAAATCATTCCAGGGCAATTCGGACCAATCAATCGAGCTCCCTTCCGTTGAATATAATGATAAGTTTCCACTACATCAAGTGTGGGCCCCCCTCCGTAATACAGACAATCAGTTTCACTCCCGCATCAGCAGCTTCCATCATCGCATCCTGTTCTCTAAACTACCGCCATATTCATCTTTTCTCTTATTAGTAATAGGAGATAAAAACTGATGTATCAGATAACCGTGAGCCGCATGCAATTCAACAAGATTGAATCCTATATCCACTGCACGTTTGGCTGATTGAGCAAATTGCCGGACTATTGCCTTAATTTCATCTCTCGACAACTCTTTCGGAGTAGTTCCTCCTGTAGTTAAGGCTTCCGCCGATGGAGCAAAGGTCTGCCAGCCGTTAGGGGCATCGGGAGTTATATATCGATAGATTTCCATCCCAAATCAGTGGATGCTTTACGACCGGCATGTGATAGCTGTATGCCCAAAGGAATCTGAGAATGAAGATGGATAAAATCAACGACTTTCTTCAAAGCAAAAGCTGTTTTATCATCCCAAAGTCTCAAATCGGCAAACAAAATTCACCTTCGGGAACTACACTTGTAGCTTCAAAGATCAAAAGACCTGCCCCTGAAAGGGCTAGATTACCATAATGCATCAGATGCCATTCGGAAGCTTGTCCATTTACTGCGGAATATTGACACATTGGCGGGACAACTATTCGATTACCCAACTTTAGTTGCCCGATAGTTATTTATGAAAACAGTTTACTCATTATTTTGCGATTATTTAGTTAGGCTTCTGTAGTAGTACAGAAGTCGTTGTATATAACCGTTTTTTAAGCAAAACGGTTTTAACGCAAGTATATGAAATACTCAATATTTCAATAAGCATCTATATAAATTACAGGCTATAAGATAAATCCGAATAATGCTTTACGATAGTTTTTCGAAGAATCCTAAGGTATTACTAAATATACTCAAAAATAGAATGTATTGCAAGTATCTAATTATAGGATGATTAGACAATATCTATTCTTGCCAGCGTTATCACATGCAAAGCATATCAAGGAAATATTATTAGGTATTTTCAAACACGCGCATAAATGTGTATTATTTTCATATCATTTACAAAGAGTTTTCATTCAATTCCACAGTTATTCGAAACCCCTTCAAAACGTCTTCCCGAAGAGGGTATATTCAAGTAACGACTGNATAGGATTGAAGTAACGAGTGAATGTTATTCAGGTAACGACTGAATTAGGTTCAAACCATAACTGAATTTCATCACTCAAAAGGAACAATACTTAAGCAGAGATATATTGTCATAATTTATCGATAAAAAATCGATTATCAAAGATATACTTCTACAAAATGGAAAGAACCAATGACAATGTCTAATATGCAACGTATTANNCATAAACTAAGCGGAAGAGAGTATCCTGCACGGACGCCCTCTTCCTTAACACAATGAGGATTCACCTCAATGTAAAGTTAGAATAAAAACGCATAATAATATGCAAAAAATCAAGAGAGAGAGTTCTTACTAATTATGTATAATATTCTAATGCTTAGCTTATTATAAGATAATTAAATATTGTCTTTGGTATCCCACCATACACGCTTCCAGCGGTTATCGCTTCCACCTAAGTATTGATCAATAGCTGCTTTGGCGTTTTCTGCATTATATTGTTTATCCGTATCGGAGTATTGCATTCTATAAGGATAGACTGTAATGCCATTGACAGCTTGCCCAGCTTCAATTGGTAACACCGGGATATTATAACGACGCCAATCGGACCATGCTTCCACACCATCAGTAAGGAATCCGGCCAAGTAACGTTGCATCACAATTTGCTTAAGGGCTTCAGTTTTGTCAGTAGACAATGCCACCTTTGTGGTCTTTATATAATCTTCAACACCCTCTGCACCAGTAAAATCGAACGATGCGCGAATTCCGGCTTCATACAATGCTTTAGGATCGGCGGTAATCCAGCCCAGTTCAGCAGCTTCCGCTTGAACCAATAAAGCACGGGCAGTAGTGATAATTCCATAGGTAGCTGACTGCTCACAGTATTTTGCTGCAACCGAACAGCATTTTGATGAAGCTGCCGTAACAGCATCATTAGATTCCAAACCGAAAGGTACACCATAATACGCATTAAAGTCCGTTGGATCTCCGGTACGATTACCTTTATAGCCAATCAAATCAAAGTAAGTAAACAAACGATTATCTTTGTAATCTTTCAGAGCATTCACAATCACGCTGTTTGGCACAAAGTTAAGATTAGCCGAAGAGTAACCGGTATTTCCTATATAGTACATCCAGCTCCAACCGTTAGTCTGACTGTCGAAAGTATAATTAAGTCCATCTCCCACAGCAGTCATACCGCCATCAGCATAAGCTTTAGCAAAACGGGTCTTACCATTTGTTGCATCCACATCAGCCATCTTAATTGCCATCAACATACGTAAGGTAGCATTAAATTTTCTCCATTTGCTGATATCGCCTTTATAGAGGATATCGGCGTCAGTCAATGAACCATTCGTATCGAATTGGGCAAATGCAGCCTGCAATTCAGCATCAAGAGAAGCATAAATAGATTCTTGTGAGTCGAACTTCGGAGTCCAAACGCCATCACTTTCACCTTTAAATGCATCCGAATATGGGATTGGTCCCAAAATATCCGTCAATGTCATGTAGAAGAAAGCTCTTAATGTTTTAGCAACCGCTATTTGATTATCATTTGAACCGAACGAAGCCACAATTGCTGTGTTCTTAACAGCAGCGTCTTCATTCATAGAAATGATAGTATTCAGGTTTTTAATAGCATAACGGTAGTAATCTGCTGTACCGAAATTCACCGTCGTTTGCAATGGTCCATATTGATTATTTTTCGATTCAGACAAATAGCCTGTCCACTCCATAGGCCAAGGGTCATAACTGTAACTGGTCATCACAAAGTTACGTACATATCTGCTAGAGAATGTAAATAGCATGGAAGTATAGGCATCACTAGGCTTGTTCGGGTTTTTATTCAAATCACCAAAATCTCCCATATCGCATCCTGTTAACCCTACTATAATGGTTAATGTCAGTAATAAATATTTTATATGTTTCATCTCTAATTTCTCCTATTTTTGCTTATTAAAAACTTAATTTAACGGTCAAGCCAAAAGATCTCGTAGAAGGAGCCTGACCACCTTCAATCCAGTTTTTCCCAGCTTCGGACGGGTCTACGTTGGGACAAGCCGAATAGATGAGCCATGGATTGGACGCTACAAATGAAACGCTTGCCGAGTTAAGACCAATGTTAGCTTTTGACAGCAAGGAAGTTGGAACAGTATAACTTAAAGAAAGCTCACGCAACTTCACATAAGTACGATCATAAATCCATGCGTCATTATCGTAGTTTGCCTCATAATGGAAATAGTTATAGGCATTCATATACGCAGTAACTTCTTTGCCGGTAGTGGAGTCAACACCTTTTACGTATACACCACCACCTTTGCTGATACCTTCACGAACATTCACGCCCTTGTTATTTATATAAGAAGTCTCAGCAGCAGTTCCCGAACCATTAGCCCATAGGTTTGTCCAAGATACCATTTGTCCTCCAATCATAAAATCGAAGTCGGCACTTAAACGGAAATCTTTATAACGTACACTAGTAGAAAATCCTCCGGTCCAATCAGGTTGGAAGTTACCGGCTTCTTTCTCTACATTTGTCTCATAGGTCAGCTGATAACCGCCACCCCATGCAGCGCTTGTAGTCGGCTTCAGCAACAATTGACCATCTTCATTGCGCGCAGCGCGAGCCATTGTGGTAATCACACCGATAGGTTTACCTACCTGGGCTTTCAAATACCAATTGTAAACAAAGCGGTTTCCTTCAAGGGTGTATTGCTGAATATCTTCATTCAGACGAATTAATTTATTTTTATTTTTAGAGATATTTCCTTCAATATCCCATTGGAAATTATTGGTTTTCACCGGAGTACCGCCAAGAGATATTTCTATACCTTTATTTCTTACCAATCCGGCATTCATCTGACGCGAAGAATAACCAGACTGAGGAGCTACAGTTACATTGATGATCTGATTTTTAGAATCACGTTGGTATAAGTTGATATCTCCCCAAAAGCGTCTGTCGAACATGCGGAATTCAGTACCAACTTCATAAGTCGTAGAAATAGTCGGCTTAATGGATTGGTTGAGTTGTGTAGCAGATTGATATAATGTTATTTTAGAGTTATACTTATCACCCGTTTCATACACCGGCAATGTTTTATACACATCCAAAGAAGAACCTACCTGAGCTAAAGAAGCACGAACTTTCCAATAATTAAGCCATGTAGCTTCTTTGAGGAAATTGCTTAAAATTACGCTTCCTGAAAGACCTCCGTATAAATAACTGTTTCCACTTGCAGGGAGTTTTGAACTCCAGTCATTTCTAAGAGCTCCATCCAAATAGTAGGTATCATCAAGCCCGATAGTAGCGGTACCGAACAAACTTCTTTCTTTAAAATGTTGTTCTTCATTAGTAGCGGTAACATAACTTGCCGATCCAGCCAAATTATAATAGTCGTTGATAGTCAAACCACCATTTGTATTAGTTTTCAGAATACCATAATTATAATTACGCTCTTCTGCAAAAACGGCAGCATCAACAGACAGACGGTTATTTACAAAACGATCGCCCCAAGTTAAACGTCCCTGTACGGTCAAATCACGTGTATGATATTGATTCTCGGCGTATTTAGATTGAAAATTAATAGAACCGTTAGCGTATTTAGTTTCTTCATTATTATTCTTCATATTGCCCATTACGCGGATTCCGGCTTTAAACTTATAAGGCAAAATAATTTCGGCATCACCTGTAAATACATTCCATTGATCGGTAGTATATACATTGGCATTGTCTAAAACAGCATACGGATTATCATGGAAGTTAGCGCTTAAATCATCAGGAGCAACAATGTTCCATGTACGCCAGCTTCCATCGGCACGCCGATAATTTTTATAATCTTTCATGTTAACACTGGTTTGTCCCCATTGCAGATATTCAGACGTAACATTACGTTCGCCACCATAACCCTCTTGTGCAGCATTATGATTACGGCGATAAGTATATTTATAATCTAATGACACATTCATCCATGTTGTCGGTTTAAATGACGTCTTAACCGAAAGGAAGCGACGCACAGCGTCAGAATTTGGTTGAATACCATCTCTGGAACTATTGGTGAATGAAATACGTGAAGTATAATCTTTTCCGGCTTTAGAAAAAGCAACATTAGTGGTGTTGGTAACTCCTGTACGATATAAATCACCCAAGTTTAAGCGGGCAACATAAGGATCAGCCACACCGTATTTTGAACTGGTTTCATCAAAATATAACGCAGAGGCCATTTTTACACTCGGGTTAAAACGGGCTCCCCAGCTTTCATCCGAATAATAATCATAATAGTATGAACCATCGCTATTCACATAGTTTTTCACTGTGCCATAAAGGTATTCCGGGCTCATGGTGTCATATTGACTTCCGTATTTAGCATCGTCTACTTCTCCCTGGTAACCCAAGCTACCACCACCGTACTCCTTTTGAAGATTAAAATGATTGTAATAGCTTTCCCATTGCAAGGTATGGCTCACTTCTATGCCACCTTTGCCTTCTTTAGCCTGCTTCGTCGTAATAATGACGGCACCGTTACCTCCTTGCGATCCATAAAGCGCTGTAGCTGCTGCACCCTTCAACACATTGATTGAGGCAACATCATCCATATTAACGCTATTTTTATTGGTTATAGATCCGTCTACCACATATATTGGTTCGGAGCCTGCGATAGATGTAAAATCGGTCGTACCACGGAGTACGATAGTTCCGGAATCGAACGTAGCACCCGAAGCACCAAAGAAACGGGCACCTGCAATTTTACCAGCCATCGCATTACCCAAGTCGGTCTGACGCGCAGTTGTTAATTTATCACCGGAAATCTTCTGTGTAGAATAACCTAATGATTTCTCTTGTCGTGTTAAACCTTGTGCTGTAACAACCACTTCATCCAAAGATTCTGCCACGGGTTTTAAAGCAATCTTGATAACACCGGGCTTAATTGCAACATTCTGAGTGGTCATACCAATAAATGATACCTGAAGAGTCTTGGCAGAAGCCGGTACATTAGATATTGTAAACTTGCCATCAATATCAGTAATAGACCCTATAGCAGAGCCTTTTACTAATACCGATGCCCCCACAACAGGCTCACCATCTTCTTCGGAAGTCACAACCCCCGAGATCTTGGATGTNTGAGCCGTTACTAAACCTATGCCCACAAAGAGGCAGGTTAATAATAACATTAACTTTCTTTTCATAAATTCTCTCTTAAAAAATTAACCTAGAAAAACAATTTTTAATCTATCACTTTGCAAATATATACATCATTTTTAAAATCAAAAAGAAATTGATGTATTTTTTAATAAAAGTCACTTTATATTTAATATAACTTTCTTTATGTAACTATAAAACCCAATATTTATATATTTAGTAACCATAAGACATGTTTATCCACAAAATATACCATATATCGATAAACAATAAATATATCATAATG
>JGI20225J20221_1003229_pt1 | contig 10204 bp, 6 predicted proteins | sample BioMet4_FD_20221 | JGI IMG/M metagenome (IMG submission 20221)
CCTTGACCAGATTATAGATCTCGTCCCCGAACTCTTCCTTAAATTTCTCGTCGGTAATATCAGTATCCTCCAGAACGTCGTGGAGGAGTCCCGCGCATATGGTTTTGGCGTCCATCTTGGAATCCGTCAGGATATCGGCGACAGAGGCACAGTGCACGAAATATTTTTCGCCGGAGGCCCTTTTCTGGTTCTTATGCGCTTCTTCCGCGAAATGCCAAGCGTATTCTATGATGGTGGTATCCTGCTGCGAATACTCCCTGTACTTCTTCAACAGATCGTCAAGTTCCATAAATTCCTGCCTTATAATATATTTATTATATATTTTTGAAAGTTTTATTTGAACAACAAATTTCAGCCCTTTTTAGTTATAATATATTTGCCGTTAAATTCTTATATCAGGGAGAATACAAATGTCCGTCAAAAAAATAGTTATAGCAGGAGCGGGAATAATGGGATCCTCTATGGGGCAGATATTCGCTTCTAAAGGATACGACGTAACGATATACGACCTTTTCCAGAAGACTCTCGCGCCGGCGAAAGCCCATATAGAAAAAGCTCTCGATTCGATGATAGAGAAAAAAGAGATAAACGAAAAAACAAAAAAAGAGACTCTGCGAAGACTAAGCTTCACTTCCGACACGGATTGTTTTAAGGACTGCGATTTCATGGTCGAATGCATCATAGAGAACATGGAAAAGAAAAGGGAATTCTACGCAAATATATCGGAGATAGTTCCGGAAAATGCACTGCTGGCAACGAACACTTCCGGCCTTTCGATAACCAAGATAGCGGAAAAAGTTAAAAATCCGGAAAGATTCGCCGGCATGCACTGGTTTAATCCGCCGCACATAATCCCACTCATAGAAATAATAAAAGGCGACAGAACCTCTGAAGAAACAGCGAAAAAGATATACGAGATCTCCGAAAAAATAGGAAAGAAACCTGTCACGGTCAACAAGGATGCGCCGGGTTTTATAGCTAACAGGATACAGCTAGCTATACTCAGGGAATGTCTGCATATACTAGAAAACGGCATAGGCTCGGTCGAAGACATAGATAAATGCATGAAATACGCCCTCGGCTTCCGTTACGCCTGCATGGGCCCCTTCGAAGTTTGCGATTTCGGCGGACTCGAGACTTTCTACCATATAGCCGGTTATCTCTGGGGCGACCTTTCGGACGCCAAACAGCCAGACGGATTGTTCAAGAAAATGATAGAAGACAAAAAATACGGGATAAAAACGAAAAAAGGCTTCTACGACTATTCAGGCGACAAAGCCGAAAAAGCCACCGCGAGACGCGACAAACTGTTTCTCACTTTAAAAGAAACAGATCTGGAGTAAAAAGCGTCTAAAACCTCAGCAAATAAAAAACTCCGTTTCAAAACGGAAGTTTTTTATTAAAGTATAAATTATTTACATCGGCAAGATATGAATTAAATCAAATCTAAATATAATAATTTTTACTGAATTCACTCTTAAGAATATTAATTAGCAATCCTTGTCAGTTCATCACGTACATTTCTCTCAGAAATTAAGTTTTCTCCTTTATAATTAAGAAGGTATTCCCCTCAACCCCATCTATCAAACAATTCCCGCAAACTAATTTTCTTCTTCGTTATTTAACAAACAGGAAGAAAATTGAACATTTAACAGTATCCCTCAATTAGAAAATGCAAGGAATATTCCCGTCAAAACCTTTACGTTTAAACGCATGGAAAAACTCTGAATGATTACTATGCCTGGGATATACTTTAATAATTTCACTTTTATTTCCCGTTTTCGCCACAAAAATGGGCAATCTTTCTTGAGATTGAAAAATAAAACATATTGGATCTCCCTATTAAATAAGATTGATTAATTAACAAAAGCACTTACAAAAGTTGCTATAATAGAATTCTTATATCACACGATTCGCCAATATTAAATCAAGAAAAATATTATTATATTCTTTTAGAAAAACTGTTAGGGCCACAGCAGCAGTATAAAGGATTAGCGAAATTATACTCCCACCCTTGGCTCCCGGCCACGCTTCAGGCAGCCGTTAAACTGCTTCCTTAAGCTGTGAACCCATGCTACTTTTGTAGTCATACCCTTGTTAGTCATTCACGGCGCCATAATCTCAAAAAGCGCTATACTTCCCGTGAGGTGCCATCGGTATTAGCGGATAGCCTGAGATAATGCGAGATGTCAACAGTTCGCTTGTGTTTAGGCCGTCTTACACCAACCCGGGAAAAAAACGCCGTGAGGTTGCGTATGCTTCGCGGCCATTTAGTCTGTCTCTCTGCGATTGGACATTTTTATATAGCCCTGTATAGAACAGCTTCTGGCTCTACCTTTCGCTCCGGAATCCCTTTGGGTGATTCGGATGAGCTTATAGGCTTTAAAAGTGGCCGTCTTTTAAGTTCTCGCGGCGACGGCATAGCAGACTATTCTCTTCTCCCGAACCTATGCTAAAACGCACTTTTATATTATCGCACCCACGAAAAACATGCCATCAAAAGGTAAACCGATTGCGAAAGCTCTTTAGCTTTTTCTGATCTTTGCTTGTAAGTGGGACAACCCTAACCGTCTTGTTATGCATGGCATAATTAACTGCCTCAGCTTTAACACTTAAACAGAGATCCTATATCCACATTAGTATTTATAGCAAAAATTAATTCTGAATACGGCTTATAATTTTTTATTGGAAAGAAAGAGCGCGAAACTATGCCCGTCCGCCTTAATGTGAAATTGGCCTGCCAGTCCCGAAAACCCGTTGAGCCTGAGCCGCCTCTCATGAGCGGCCGAGTGCGGCGCGGCGGACAAAAGCCCTTTTTCTTTTCCGCCCGAGAGCACCTGCGAAATATCCGGCGAAGCAACAGGATCCTCGAGCCCGGTTTGAAAAGCAGACCCCTTTATATCCGGACATGAATTTCCCGCGGCTCAGACTGCTTTTGCATTTTTCGAATTTTCTTCCTAATTTTAGTCCTTATTTCAGGCCGTCCGGCGGATCTTCCAGTTTTTTTCCGTAAACGTCCCGGGTATATACCGGGGATCCGAGGATAAAACCAGTATTATATAAGGGAAAGCGCCGCCGGTGAATTCCACAGGTTCTATTATCTTCTCACGGGCGAGACCAGGCTGGCGAAAGTGGAGTCTGAAATAAAGAAAGGGACCGTCCCAGAAAGAACCGGAGCCGCAGCTATCTCCTAAGTTTGCCGGTATCCTGTCTTTTCCCAAGCCGAAAAGGGCGGACCCATACCTTCAGTAGCGCAGGCGCCGTCAGAACCTTCTCCGCCGAGCCCGGCCCGTACCGGGATATTTTTCTTGAGGCCTTATCGTTACACCTGATTTATGGCAAAGCTGTCGAGAAAAAGCGGCGGCGGCTTTGTAAATTATATTGTCGCTGAAATTGCAGCGTGTTCCCCCTTCTGCGACGGGATTAAAACCGTCTAAAGAGTTTATCCCGCCTAGGATTTTCCTCGAACTCCAGTTCGTCGTAAAGTCCACCTTCGCGAAAAAGAGTGGACAGTTCGTTGATAGGCCGTCGGGACGCGGGCGCCTGTCCACCTTTCCAGAAAAAAGATCTTATGCTTCGCCGCAGCCCCTTAAGATTTAATCAATATTAGCCGTCCCCTGATTTTTGACTGCGCTAGGCCTAACCAGGATAGGCAAGCCTGTTCTCGCCGGAAATATTCATAGTGCCGGTGGGTCTGATTGGTGCATTTTATATTTACGCCGGGCCGCATACGAACTCACGCCAATTATAGGAAAAACGTACAAATTCTTTATGATATGGGTATCCGCGCCCGAATTTAACTTTCATCTGCCGGATCCGACGCGCCGAACGATCTTTACGGGGAAAGAGGGATTCCGCCCCCGAGACACACCTTTCGCCTTTGCCGCGGCGGTAACAGAGATCTTTAGCTTTCCTTAAAAGAAATATTCTTATAATAAGTCCCGTTGAAAATGAAAGCAGTTCGTCGTTAAGTATCGCCGAGGCCCAGCCATCGAAATATTTTGTGTCGAGATCTTTTAAAAGTCATCTTTGGGGATATCGCTGACTTTCCCGTCGATACTGCCGGTCCAGACCGGAACCGACATGGGTCCCAGCAGAGAAACTTTTATCTTATCCGGAGCGCCGTAACTGATTATAGCGTCGAAATTTAAAGTCCTGTTTCTTATTTTCATCTCTATCTTGGAAAAGGCTGAAAAGTTAATATTCTCAGGGGAAAAATCGTTCAGATATCTCTCTCTGAGCTCCGCCAAAGTCGCCGCCTGCATATCTTTTTCCAGGACTTTTATTTTTTTTAGATAGCCTTTGCGTTTTTCCGCCTTGTCGAGCAGAAGCGAATTTCTGTAGGCGCGCCAGGCCTGATTATAACTGCCGTTGGCGTACAGGATATCCGCGCAATGCGACCAGACGGTCTCGTCTTTGTACATCCCGCCTACGGCTTTTTTTATATAGACTTCAGCCTCTTTTGTTTTTCCCTGTTTGAAAAGCACCCAGGCCATAGAATCCACATAGGCGTAATTATCAGGGGAAACGGAAAGGGCCTTGCTGATCATACCGTAGGCATCGTCCAGTTTCATGCCGCGGTCAGCCAGGGAATAGCCCAGATAATTTAAATAAGAAGCATTATCCGGTTCTTTTTCTATAAGCTGGCGGAAATATTTTTCCGCCTCGCGCATATCGTCCAGCCTTTCGCACAGGGTGGCGTACTGAAGCCGAGAGTCCTTATAATCAGGATCGGAATCTATTATCTGCTTAAGTTTATCCCTCGCCTCCGCCAGTTTTCCCAGATCGTCGTAACCCAGAGCCAGATAATAGACCAGGTCTTTATTGTCCGGCCATTTCTTATTGGCCGCCTCAAGAACGCCGACGGCCTTGGCATTGTCGCCCAGCTGAGTGTAAAAGTATGCGAGACGCATTATAGATCCCGGATCCGTGTCCATGAGTTCCGAATTTTCTATCTGGGCGGCGGCGCAGGCATAATCGTGTCTGTCTTCGCAGAAAGAAGAAAGCCAGAAAGAGGCCATGGCGTTTTTAGGGTCCAGTTTCTTCGCTTTTAAAAAGAATTCTTCCGAAAGTTTCTGGTCGTTTATTTCGTCGGAAGAATAGAGTTCGCCTATTCTGTCCAGGAGTTCCGGTTTAGCCGAATCGTAAGGCAGAAGTTTGAGATATTGTTCCAGAGCCTTCTTTTTTTCTCCTTTCTCCTCGTAAAAATCACCGAGCATATAAAGAGGCTGCAAATAAAAGCTGTTGGCTCGGGAAGACTTAAGCAGATATTCTTCCGTCCTGACGTCGTCTTTATGATATGAATAGACCTGGGCCATCTGATAATATACTTCCGCCACGTCGTCCGGAACGAGTTTAAGATATCTGTCCAGCAGATCCAGCGCCCTGTCCTGATCCTTAGGAGCTATCAGCACGGCAAGCTGGAACATGGCCTCTGTGTTTTCAGGCTCCAGTTTAAGCGCCTTGCCGAAAGCGTCCTCGGCAGCTGCTCCTTCCCCCGCCGCCCACTTGCTGTTCCCGTAGCTTATCCAGTTCTCCGCGGAAGAACTGTCTTTGGCGATAAGATAACCGGTGTATTCGCCCGCCTTGTTCATATCGCCGGAAATCAGAGCCGCTTTCGCCGCCTGTTTGTATACGAAAAGCTGTCCAGGATCCAGTTTGATCACCTGGGAATACATATCCAGCGCGGACGCGTAGTCTCCTATATTCTCTTCGGAAAGCCCCTGGGCGAAAAGAGCGTAGGCCTTCTGCTTGGTCTGATCCGGATAAACCAGTTTGGCGCCGTCGAATTCCGCCGAAAACACATTAGCGGCCTGAATAATAAATAAAAAAGGTAAAAATAACTTGATCATATGATTTCCTGTCCAATCTCCGCGTTCATGAGGACCGCATTCCCCCCGCCTCGATAAAACCCAGCGCGTTTCCCGACCGCATGAAAACCAAATTTCCCGTAAAGAGCCAGTGCGGCCTGATTATTTTCATTAACTTCCAGCGTCACCGTGCGGCAGAGACTCTTTTTTCCGTACTCTCAGCATTTTTTTTCACGAGTGAAGAGAAGCTATGCCTCTTCTCGCGAAATCAGGAGACACTGCCATAAGATTTCAGCTGCAGCTCCGGCCTGACCAAGCCAGAAAATTAATAAAGCCAGCCACTTTTCCCTTCCTCTTCTGCCGTCAGAGTTACGGGAATGGGAAATTATTATTTCTCTTCCGCAAACCCCCTGTTCCGGACCAGCACGGGAATCCCGGAAAAGCCTTCCCTATATCCACGAAAATCCGGTAAATCCTCCGGACGCGCGCCGCCCTGACCGTCACTTTCCCGCCCCCCCGTTTCCGCCGCGCGAAAACGAATTTCTGGCTATTCTGTCCGTCTCGTATCTCGCCGGGTTTAAGATAGAGCGGCTTCAGGTCGCATTTTTCCGCAGGCCAGCGCCGTTCCTGATAAGATTATTCTGGCCTGAGCCTGGAAAACTCCGGGCTGAAGCCCTAAGAACATTTTCAGGAAGAAGCGAATATATATCTTCTTTTTTCCTCGCTGTCGGGCCCCAACGCGCAGCAAAATATCTTTTTTACCGGCCAGTTCCTCTTTGAGCTTCTCCACGGGCAGCCACCGCCGGGGGCCCTTCCGCTTCCGGCCGTCGCCAGGCGGAACACACGGAATACTGTCGGAAATATTCATCTTTAAAAGCATGGAGCAGCACCCGCCACTATTTTATCGCCGCGGAAACTCCGGCCGACATCCGGAGAAAATCTTCTGATTCCCAGCTGCCGCGCGGCGGAATAATTCGAAAAGCGTGAACGTGAGAACTTCGGCTCCGTTGAGCACCTTCATTTGCCGCGGCGAAAGTTAGCGCTATCCTCAGCCCTGTGAAAACGGCCGGGACCGCCGCACGACGCACACCTTTTTCACGTTCGCTCAGTTTTTTACCCTCCGGCAGTAAAAGCCCTAATGTCCGGAACAGTATCTTTTCCTGATTGAATATCTTATGTCTGACCGCCTGAATTTTTGCCCCGTCGTAAACAGCCCGCAGAGAGCCGTGAGTTCGACGTGCAGAGTCCTATTATCAGTTCATTTGCCCATTTTTTTTCAAACTTCCTTAATAAGAACCGCGGCTTCTTCAGCGGAAGGACGATACGGTTATGTCTCTTTTGTTCTCCCGCCCAGGACAAAATCGAAATTAAGCGTATTGAATTTTATCGGTAAGGAACCTGCCCGCGCCAGCCCATTCTATTATCGAGACCGCAGTCGCTCCCGCCAAGAATTCCTCCATGCCGAGATTTTCCATTATCCTCTTCTCCGGCGCGGGGAAAAAGATCGCCGTGAAAAAACATTCAGTTTAGCCCCCCTGTTATTTCCTCATCATGCTGAAAGTCGCGCTTACGGGAAGTTTCTTTACTCCAAGCGCTTTCGCGGAAAGCTCTTGGTAAAATAAGTTTTCCCGGCTTCCTATCGGGCCGGACAACAGAAAAACCTCGCGCCGCGGGGACTGTTCCAGCGAAAATTTCGGCAAGTCTGTCAGTGCCTTCCTGGGGAATCCACCCTGGAATTTATATTAAAAGTGTTCGAAACTGCCATATGCTCCGCTGTAATTTTTAACTTCCACTCCTGCCACCCCGGTTCGAATCGGCCTACTATGCTGACGCCAGGAAGAAAGTCTTCTCAAATCGTTTTCCTTATCCGGGAGACGCGCTGAAAACCAGGCCGTAATCCTCTCCGCCGCTTATCACATACTCGCGCCAGTCTTTTTTATGAGCGTCGCAGTATTTCCCGAGAGGCTTCGAAACAGCTTTCCGCTCCCGGCTTCCAGCACAGGCCCTGACGCCGGACATTTCAGCCAGGATCTTAGCGCTCCTGAGCAGGCCGTCGGAATTATCCAGCATAGCGTGGGCCAGGACCGTTGTCAGCTATCGTCTTTCCTTCCCCGAAGCCGCGGCCGCCGGGACGCCAGAAACTGTCGATAAGTCGGATATCCGGCTTTTTCGAACCTATCTCCGGAATCGAGGGATATCCAGCCCGCTCTGGCCTCTCCCAGAGGCCCTACGCTGCACAGCCAGATCTCCGGCCTCAGTACCGCTCCTTTTTATTATTTTCCAGCAGGGCTCGCCCCCATACAGTTATATAAAAATGATTCTCTCTGGCCGCGGTAGTATTGCCTCCGGGCTATGCTAAGCCGAAATAATCGGCCTCTTTTCTAAGCTGGGAGAACATCGTCTCCAAAAAATCCAGAGGGTGTCGGCCCTGAGTTCAGCCCTGATCACGCAGGAAAACCGGACGCACCGGCCCCCATTACCTGGCCAGATCGCTCAGATTCATCCTCATAAGCTTACAGGCAAGGCCTGCCGGATCCGCGAATCTTTCAAGATTAATGCGTGCCTTCCACGGCTTCGTCCGTGGTGACGATAAGTGAAGAGCCGCCGGTTCTTTATCTGCGCGCAGTCGTCGCCGGGACCTATAATCACCCTAGGGTCTTCAGGAAAACTGAAATTCTTCTCCGCCAATTTATAATGTCCTTCTTTCCTTAAAATTTCTTTTCATTTCATTTAAACACCGATATATTTCATTGGCGGCGCGGCAGATAATCCACTATATCAGAGGCCGTAACGCATCTTTCGCATAAATCAGGCCCGCAGGCCAGATCCCCGCACAGCCCGTGCAGAAAGACAGCTTCCGCGGCGCTTTCGAAAGCAGTGCAGGGAGAAACACCAGCGGTACCGCAGTTCTGCGAATAAAATCCGGCGCAGAAACCCGCGAGCACGTCGCCGCTTCCGGCCTTGGAAAGTGCAGGACCGCCGGTCCCGTTCTCCATAATATCGCTTCCGCTGCAAACAAGAGTCCCGGGGCCTTTAAGCACGGCAGTCCCTTTCATCAGACCGGCCAGTTCCTTTACGGCTCCACGCCTGTCGTTTATCCCGTGTCCAAGCAGTCTTCCGGCTTCTCCGGAATGAGGGGTTATAACGGAAAGACCGTTCTCGGGGAAAAAGCGGGCGACGGCAAGAGCGTTCAGGGCATCCGCGTCTATCACGACCGGAATTTTAATCCCTCCGAGCAGTCCGGTTACGAAAGCACGAGCGGATTCTTTTCCGGAAAGTCCTGGGCCGACGAGGAGAACTGAATATTTACCGTCGGCTATCATCCCTTTCAATTCTTCCGAAGAGGTTCCGCAGAGGGCCCCGTCTTTCTCCGATAGCCCGGCCGTTATGAATTCCGGGGAATAAGAGGCTATTATAGAACGCTGTGAGGCAGGACAAGCCACCGTTACGAGGCCTGCGCCGCATTTCAGGGCCGCGCGGGCCGCGAGTACCGCGGCGCCCGTCATTCCTTCTGACCCCGCGGCTATAAGCACATGCCCGTAGTCGTATTTATGCGACCGCCTGTTTCTCGGAACAAGCAGTTTCCTCAAAAATTCAGGACCTATGACCCGAAAACTCATTATCACCTTACCGTAACGCTCTTAGCCAGATTTCTCGGTTTGTCTATATCGCATTTTTTCGCGAGAGCTACATAATAGGCAAAAAGCTGAAGCGGTATAACCGTCAGCAGAGGGCTGAATATCTCGCTCACGGTCGGCAGCACGAGGGTCCTAGAGGCCTTTATCTTCGATTTCGACTTCTCGTCGGTTATCGCGAACACTTCCGCGCCGCGCGCGGAAGCCTCTTCTATATTTCCGGCCAGCAGCTCCAGATTCTTGCCGCTCGGCGCTATGGCGATCACAGGCATGCCCTGATATATTATGGCTATCGGTCCGTGCTTCATCTCGCCCGCGGCATAACCCTCGGCGTGAACATAGGAGATCTCCTTTATCTTCAGAGCACCTTCCAGGGCTATGGGATAATTAAGACCGCGGGATATAAAAAGAAAATGTTCGCTCGGCGCCAATCCGGCGGCGATGTCTTCTATCTCCTTCGTGTCAGAAAGTATATTCTTAATAAGCCTCGGCACTCTTATAAGTCCTTCGGCATATGCTCTCGTCTCCGCTTCCGAAATAGTTCCTCTGGCGGTGGCGAAATGTCCGGCCAGCACATAAAGGGCCGCCAGCTGGCCCAGAAAAGCCTTGGTCGACGCGACTCCTATCTCAGGTCCGCAGTGCGTGTAAAAAGTGAAATCCGCCTCTCTTGTGAGGGTAGAGCCGACAGTATTGGTGACCGCGAGTACCCTCGCCCCGGCGCCTCTGGCTTCTCTTACGGCGTGAATCGTGTCGGCTGTC
>JGI20225J20221_1003230_pt1 | contig 10201 bp, 9 predicted proteins | sample BioMet4_FD_20221 | JGI IMG/M metagenome (IMG submission 20221)
ACGTGCAAGGCCAGATTGACGATGTGGTAGCCGAACGGCTTGAGCCCGAAAAACTGGAATTCGACGTGCAGGAGGAGCCAGGTGGCCGGGTGCCAGTTGGCCTCGGCAAAGGCCGTAAGGCACCAGGAAATGCTTTTGAGCGAAATCGGGTCCTGGATCGGATAGTTGCGAACGATATAGCCGAAGTCATCCCAGGCGAAATCGAAAAAGGCCACTGGCCAGTTGTTGAGAAGTGTCACGGAGGCCAGAAGCAGACAGCCCCAGACGAGCGGGTGGTTGCGGATCGCGGCGAGCCCGTATTTCATGGTTTTCAGGTCGTGGCGGAATGGTTAGAAAGAACTTTGCGTTCGAAAAGGAGATACGCTTCTCCCAGGTGGCGCAACATGGCGGAAACGGCATGGTTTGTCAAAATGATGCGCCCCCCCGGGGCACAGTGCCGCGCTCGGGCGGCTTCAGTCTGATCGAGGCCGTGGCGGTCCTGGCGCTGCTCGGCATCCTGGGGATCGCCCTGTCCGGGCGGTGGACGACTTTCAATGCCGGGGCCATCACCGAAGCCGACGCGTTCAAGGCCGCCTTGCGCTATGCCCAGACCCGGGCCATGGCCGACATCTCCACCTGGGGCATCGCCATCGATTCTGCCTCGACCTATTCCCTGGTCGAGGACAATCCACATGTGACCGGTGCCATCCTGCCAGGAAGTGACAGCGCGGGGCATACCCTGGCCCAAGGCGTGCAATTCACGCGCGGGGTGGGCACGACGATCCGTTTCGACTGGCGCGGGGAGCCGGTTGCGGCGGCCATCGTCAACAATGCGACCACACCGTCCGTGGTGCAGACCACCCAGACCATCACGTTTTCCCAAACGGCGACCGTGGACGTAAGAATCTGGCCATATACGGGCTTTGCGGAATGAAGGAGAAACGCACCGGCGGTTTCACACTGCTGGAAATTATTCTGGTCGTGGTCCTGGTGGGCATCGTCGCGACCATGGCCTCGACATTTGTCAACAAGGGCCTTGTGCGCAACGATATTCCCCTGACAGCCTTGCAGACCGAGGCCGAGCTCCAAGGGGTCATGGAGAACATGATCCAGGATTTTTATGCTAATGCGATCTATTATAATGATTTGAAAACATTTCAAAGTCATATTCGTGCCGAAAACCTGTATGCCACAGCCGGTATGACGTATTCCCTGGCGGAAAGTCAGTGCAAGCAATTGAGCGGAACCACGTTCCAAAATGATGCGACGAATTGCGCCTATCTCTACGTCACGATCAAACCTTCGGCCACGTCCGGCGTCACATTGAGCTACCTGTTCACCCAGAAGTCCTCCTAGGCGCATGGCGATGCAGCGACAGTGGGGCATTGACACGGCAGAGTTTTTTCGAGCCATGCCGGGCGCACGGGGGCTCCGGGGTGGGCGCACTGCTCCGGCACACGGTGCGGTGAGACCGCTGCACCATTCCCGGGGAACCTTCCGTGGCCCCAAGCCTGGCATGCCAACCGCCGCAAAGCCTCTCGGGATTTCAAAGGGCGTGAGTCCTTTGGCCGCCGGAGGCGCAGCCTACGACCACGCGGGCAGTGGTCTCGCGTTGCGAAGCCGCGGGCACGCGGGGCGAGCGCCCTGGCGCCAGGGCTTTACGCTCCTGGAGATTCTGGTCGTGATCGTATTGCTCGGCCTGCTCGGCATGGTCGGGCTGGAGGCTGTGCACGGCATCGTCGCGCAGTATCAGTTCGCCCGCAGTGCCGACGCGGTGACGCAAAAGGCGCAGATCGCCCTGCAGCGGATCAGCGTGGAACTCGGTTATGTCAAACCGACCAATCTCGATGTGAGCGGGACAACGGTGACCAATGGCGTGGCCCCGGCCATTGGCTATACGGCCAACCTGCCGGCTGGCGATGAGACCCATGGGATTTTTCAAAGCGGCACCAGCCTGTACTACGGCGATGCCACGTTGTCGGCTGAAAGCGCGTTCCTCTTGACCGACGATGTGGCCGTAAACGGAATCACCTTCCGTTTCTACGACACGTACGAGGCAACGGCCTCGGCCCCGAGCGCTGCCACAACCCTCGTCGACGTATCGCTCACCATGCACGGGTCCAGCTGGCCATCCTCCATTACAAAGACATTCTCCACACGAGTTCTTCTCAACAAGCCCAATCAATAAATCGGCTGATCGGACCATTGTGCTTGATGGTGGGGCACTTATGTGGGCGCAGAGCCTTGATGTGCCGGCGGTACAATGCGGTGTGATCAAGGCCTCTGGCGGCCAAATGGCTTCGCCCTTTGGAAGCACTTCATACAATTGCCGGTTGCAATTCGCACTTTCAGTGTCAAGCATACCGTCAGACCATTGAGCAGCAGTCGCACAATGGTCTTCTATTGTCCGTGCAGGTTCTGCACCTGCGAAAGTATCGGGCCTCTCGACATGGGTGTGCTTGGTTGATATGGTATTCTTTATAGAAGTATAGAATAAATAGTGTAAGGCCTATAGAATACAAGTCTGTCTTGCTCCTGTTCCCTGATTCCGTATATGCAAGGCCGTGGCAGGGCGTATCTGCAGGTGCTCGATATCGTGCTCCCTGCAGTGCGCAATCATCGAACAGGTGGCTATCATGGAGTCTGGCCTATCTTGTAAAGGGAACACGATATGTCAGACGCTTTGTGTATCCCAGTCCGGTGCGGTGTTGCTCCTGCTCATCGCCGCCCTGACCTTTTTGGGTGTCCTGGCCGGCGCCGTCCAACTCCTTCTGTCCGCCGCGACCGGTTCGGCCATCACCAACAACCGCCAGACACGCGCCCGCTACCTCGCCCTGGCCGGGCTCAACACCTGGAGCACCGGGATGACCGGGACCTTCGTCGTGGGCTCGGACTCCTTCACCCTGGCCCAGTCAGGCCCCGACACCTCCGGGTATTATACCGTGGTCAGCACCGGTACGGTCCTTGGCGGCACCACGCTGGAAGCCAATGCCGTGCTGACGGCCAAACGCTTCGGGTTGAGCCCCATTACCTTTACCGCCGACCTCGATGCCTTCACGCCGCCTGTCGTCGGTCAGACCGAGAACAACAGCAGCGCCATCACGGTCTATGCGGCCAATACGGGCACTAACGCCAACGGCCCCAGTCATTCCCCGGGGCATGGTGGCGGGGGCCATGGCAATGGCCAGGCTTCCCAAACCAGCGCCTACGCCAGTGGTTCCTTGCGTTTCGCCGCCGGGGTGAGCAATACCCACGGCGCCATCTGGTACACCGGCTCCAGAGGCACTTGTACCAACGGCGTCTGTCCGGACGGGATGTGCACGGCGGGCAAGTGCACGTTTGCCAAGGGGCTGCGCGCCTATTTCGGGTTCCGCTTCGCCAATGAGGATGATGAGGCTTCTTCCCTGGACTATGGGGATGGCTTCACCTTCACCGTCATGAACGCGTCGAACAACAGTACGAGTACCGCGGCCGGTGGACCGCAATCCGGTTCGCGCGGTGAATATCTGGGCTATTCCGGCCCGGGGCCAAGCGGGTGCGGCATTGCCGCGCCGAAGCTGGCCGTGGAGGTGGACATCTACCCCAACAAGGGCAGCCTGCCCCCGACCTCGGCCGATTCCAGGCGCGATCACAGCAACGCCAACCATATCGCGGCGGTCTTCTGGGGAACGGGCTCCACGCTCTATGACGACAACGTGCACGGGGTCGGCACGTCGCCGGCCAATCCGACCTATGCCGCCTCGGGCGAAATCGGGTATTGCGAGCAGCCCAAGCAGGCTGGGGAGCCCAATTGGCTGGAGGACAAGGCGGAACACACCATGCGCCTCGAAATCGCCCGCGACGATCTGACGTCTGGCGGNTCCTACCGGATCAAGGTCTGGATCGACGGCACCGGCGANGCCATTGCCNATGTCACCCAGGATTACACCGCCACCACGCCGGACATCGACTNCACCACGACCCTGACGGCCGCCGATCATACGGCGCTTAATACCATNTATTTCGGCTGGACCGAAGGGACGGGCGCCCAGCCCCAGGACGTGGCCATCCACGANTTCAGCCTGGAGTTTCGACGCTAGACCCATTGCCAAATGGCTCGTCGCCACGCACTATGGGCCCATGNCCGCCCGNTTCTGCGCCTGCCTGCTGCTTGCGGCCGCAAGCCTCGCCCTGGACACGGTCCAGGCCCAGACCATCTACCAATCCCGTGACGCCAAGGGCGCCATCTGTTTGAGCAACCGCCGGCTTACCGAAAACTACCAGCCGTTCGACTACCTGCGCGTGCCGGAAGGCGCCGACCAGACCAAGGTCATGGCCTTCATCCGCTACTATAGTCGTCGCTACAAGGTGAACCCCGCGCTGATCCGGGCCATGGTCGAGGTGGAATCGGGCTTTGCCCTGGGGGCGGTCTCGCCCAAGGGCGCCGAAGGGCTCATGCAGATCATGCCCGGCACCGGTCGCGACCTGGGGCTGATCGATCCCTTTGACGGTGCCAAGAATCTCGAAGCCGGCATCCGCTACTTCAAGTCTCTGCTCGACACCTTCGGGTCCACGCGTCTGGCCCTGGCGGCCTACAACGCCGGGCCGGCCCGGGTGGCCAAGACCGGGGCCGTCCCGGATATTCCCGAGACACGCGACTATGTGGATCGGGTCCTGGCCCGTTGCGGTCTGCGCTGAGCCGGTCCTTGCGGAAAAGTGAACGTGTACTCGCGGGCGGTGGTAACCCTTCAGGCAGGTATTCCGAGAAGTCGGCCAAGGGCGGCCAGGAGCGGCCCGGGAAACAGCCCGAGCCCGAGGAGCAGACCGGTCAGCACGGCCAGGGTCAGGCCGGCGGCCGGTCCGGTGACCGGCACCGTGACGGGCTGGGCCGCGATGTCCGGGCGCATGAAGAGCACGGCCACGACCCGTAGGCTGTAATACAGGCCGATGGCGGCCATGAGCACGCCGAAGACCGCGAGCCCCGTATAGCCTGCGCCCAACACCGCGCCGAAGATCACGAACTTGCCGATGAAGCCGGCCGTGGGCGGCAGTCCGGCCAGTCCGGCCAGACTCACGGCCAGCACCCCGGCCCGCCAGGGATGGCTGTAGCCCAGACCGCGATAGGCGGTTACGGCGTCCCGATCCGCATCAAGCCCGGACAAGGTGCAAAGGGCCCCGAACGCGCCCAAATCCATCAAAACATACGCGGCCAGATAAAAAAGTGCCGCGCGCTCCCCGCCCTGGGCCACGCCCAGCACGGCCAGGACCACATAGCCCATCTGGGCGATGGAGGAANANGCGAGCAGNCGCTTGAGGCTGCGCTGGCGCAAGGCGCCGATGTTNCCCACGGCCAGGGTCAGGCCTGCCACGACGGCCAGGACCGGCCACAGTCGGGTTTGGACCGCGGGCGTGGCGGCGCTGGCCAGCCGCAGCAGGGCCATGGCCGTGGCCGCCTTGGACCCGGTGGACAGAAAGGCCGCCACCGGTGCCGGCGCGCCCTGGTACACGTCCGGGGTCCACAGATGCACGGGCGCCAGGGACAGCTTGAACCCGAGCCCCACTAAAATGAGCCCCAGCCCGGCCACCACGATGGGGCCGTCGGCGGCAAGGGACGCGGCGATATCCAGGCGGCCCGAGCCGGCATAGACCAGGGCGATGCCGAACAGGAGCAAGGCCAGGGCCATGGCCCCAGGCAGGAAATATTTGAGCGCCGCCTCGGTGCCGTCCGGGTCGTCNAGCCGGGCCGCCAGGAGGGCATACAGGCACAGGGAGGCCAGTTCCAGGCCGATNGCCAGCACCAGCCAGTCCCGGGCNCCGGCCAAAAGCAGCATGCCGAGGGCCGACCAGACCGTAAGCCCGTAGACCGCGTCGTTGCCGTAGGCGCGCTTGGTGGCATGGCCGGCAAGGAGTCCGAGACTCGCCAGGGTGACGCAACACAGGAGGGCCGTGGCAAACCGGGTCAGGCCGTCTGCCGGGCCGGGCACGAAGGCCCAGATGCCGGTCGGCAGCACGGCCAGGGCGGCCAGGAGCGGCGGCAGCCAGCGCGGCGGCCGGGAGACGATCATGGCCACGCACAGCACGAGCAGACCACCGCCGGCCAGGCAGGCGTAGGGGAACAGAGCAAAGGCGGACTCGGACATGGACACTCCTTGGCCTTACCAGCCGGGCCAGGTGACGGCCGCCGGGGCGAGTCGGTCGGCAATGGCCCCCAGGGGACCGCGCAGCAGGTCGAGGACCGGATCGGGGTGAAGGCCCAGCCAGACCATGGCCGCGATCAGACTGACGACCAGCACGGCCTCGGCGGCGCCCAGGTCGGGGAAAGCACCCGAAGACTTTGCCGGTCCGAAAAGCACGTCCCGGGCCAGGCGCAGCAGATAGACCAGGGTCGCGACCATGCCGAGGACGGCCAGGATACCGGCGGTCGGATGCGAGGCGAACAGGCCGACGATAATGGTGATTTCGCCGACGAACCCCGACAGGCCGGGCAGGGCGGCCGAGGCCAGCACGGCCGTCAGAAACGCGGCCCCGAACCGGGGCGCCCGGTTCCAGATGCCGCCGAGGGCCGCCAGACGCCGGGTGCCGAGCCGTTCGCCAAGCATGCCGGACAGGGCGAAAAGCGCGCCCGTGGTCAGACCGTGGCTCAGCATGAGCACCACCGCGCCGGCCAGGGCCAGCCGGTTGCCGCTGACCGCGCCGACCACGGCCAGGCCCATATGCCCGATGCTCGAATAGGCGACCAGCCGTTTGACGTCCTCCTGGGCCAGGGCCACAAGCGAGGCGAAAAACAGTCCGATCAGACCGAGACCGGCCAGAAGCGGGGCCGCCGCACCGGCCGCTTCCGGGAAAAGCGGCAGGGCCAGACGGATGAGCCCGTACCCGCCGGTTTTGAGCAGCAGCCCGGCCAGGATGAGGCTGCCGGCCGTGGGCGCGTCGGTGTGGGCGTCGGGCAGCCAGGTGTGGACCGGCACGAGGGGAATCTTGATGGCGAAAGCGGCCAGGAATCCGGCGAACAGCCAGCGGCCGGTGCCCACGGGGATATTCAGGCGGCTGAGGGCCGCCAGGGAGAAATCGGGTTCCGTGCCGCTCCCGGCCGAAACGAGCCCCAGGGCGATGACGGCGACGAATAAAAGCAGCCCGCCCACGGCCGAAAACAGGAAGAATTTGATGGCCGTGCGCACCCGGTCCCCGTGGCCGAAGATCCCGATGAGGAAAAAGACCGGAATGAGCTGGGCCTCCCAGAAAAGCATGAACAGGAACAGGTCCCCGGCCAGAAACACGCCCTGGACCGTGCCGAGCGAGGCCAGAACCAGGGCGTGGTGCAAGGCGGNGCGNTCGCGNGGTTCGCGCCAGGCGGCCAGCACGCAGCACACGCCGATCAGGGCGGTGAGCACGACGAAAGGCAGACTTAGGCCGTCGAGCACGAGCAGGTAGCGGATGCCAAGCGCCGGTATCCAGGCGGCTTGTTCGACAAGCGGCGTTCCCGGCCCCAGGCCGGCGAAACGCCAAACCGCCGAGGCGGCCAGGACCAGTTCCGCAAGGCAGACGAGCAGGGCCGCGACGCGCGCGGTCCGCCGGTCCCGGGCCAGGGGCAAGACCACCAGCGCCCCGATCAGGGGCCAGAAGACAAGCAGGGTCAGCCAGGGCAGTTGGAACATGGGCATTCCTTCCGGGTCGTTACGTCCAGCCCAGGGCCAGCCAGGTCATGANGGCGGCNGCNGCCGCCAACAGCACGGTCAGGGAGACCGAGACTCGCCCCGTGGTCAGGGTGCGCAGCCCCTCGGCCAGGGACACGGTGCCCTCGGCCAGGGCCGTGGGCAGGCCGTCCAGGACGTCCACATCCACCCCGCGCCATAAAAAGGCGGCCAGCCGGGCATAGGGCGCGGCCAGGAANCGGGTATAGGCCGCGTCCAGGCCCAGTCCGGCGGCAAAGGCTTTGCCGCGGCCCGGATGCTGAGAGTGCGACGGACTGTAGAGCGTCCAGGCCAGCCACAGGCCGGTCAGGGCCAGGCAGGCATCCAGGATTTCAACCAGCGGAGCGAGCATCTCGACTCCCGGCGGATTGGGCGTGGCCGTACCGGCCAGGAAGCTGTCGAGCCAGTGGCCGAGGTGGAGAAATTCCGGCGGATTGGCCAACCCGTAGAGCAGGGAGAGCACGGCCAGGGGGAGCAAGGGCCACAGCAGGCGTTTCGTGTCCCGGGTGGGGACCATGGCCGCGCCGTTGGGCGGCGTGGAAAAAAAAGCCACGAAGAACAGCCGGAACACGTACAAGGCGGTCAGCAGGGCCGTGACCATGCCGACAACGAANATGCANAGANAANNGNNNCCCGGNCGTTCCAGNACATCGGCCAGGATGCGGCCTTTGCTCACGTAGCCGGCGGTCAGGGGCAGGCCGGCCAGGGCGGCCGCGCCGCANGCGAAAATCGGAAAAAGCCCGGGCACGGCCCGGCGCAGTTTTTCGCCCATGCGGAAAATGTCGTGTTCGCCGCCCGCTGCCTGGATCATCACCCCGGCGCACAAAAAGAGCAGGGATTTGAAAAAGGCGTGGGTCTGCAAGTGGAACATGGCGCCGATGACGTCGCCGGACCCGGCGGCCATGAACATGTAGCCCACCTGGCTGATGGTGGAATAGGCCAGGATGCGTTTGACATCGCGCTGGGCCAGGGCGCAGGCCGCCGCCCACAAGGCGGTGAGCGCCCCGATGGCCGCGGCCGTGAGCCCGACATCCGGGGCGAAGGGCAACAGCGGTTCCAGGCGCACGAGCAGGTAGACCCCGGCCGTGACCATGGTGGCGGCGTGGATCAAAGCCGAGACCGGCGTAGGGCCGGCCATGGCNTCGGGCAGCCAGGTGGACAGCGGCANCTGGGCCGATTTNCCGAGNGCGGCGAANAGAAAGCAGAAACCGATGGCTGCGGCNAGCCCGGTGGACAGGTNCGGNNCCGTCGCGGCCAGTTCGGTCAGGGAGGCCTGGCCGGATTGNCCGACGAGCAGGGCCAGGGCGNCCACGAAGCCGAGATCNCCCACCCGGGTCATGAGAAAGGCCTTGCGCCCGGCGTCCACGTTGCCGAGCTTGTCGTGCCAGAAGCCGATCAGGGCAAAGGAACAGAACCCGACGCCCTCCCAGCCCAGGAACAAAAAGACCAGATCGTCGGCCAGGGTGATGACGAGCATGAANAAGACGAACAGGTTCAAGTAGCAGAAATAACGGGGAAACGACTTNTCGTGCCCCATGTACACGGCGGAATAGGCGTGGATGAGCAGGGCCACGAANGTGACCGTGACGGCCATGAGCCCGGCGATGCGGTTGTAAAGCAGGGAAAAGTCGGCCCGAAAACCGTCCAAGCTGATCCACGAGCCGAAGGACACGGTCTCGGAGGCCACGCCCTGGTGCCACAGCGCGGCCNCGGCCGCGACCAAGGCCCCGGCAATGGCCACGCAGGCGAGCAGGCCGCTTNNGGNCGGGCCGAGCCGGCGGCCNAGCACGGCCTGGAGCGCGGCCCCGATCAGGGGAAACAGCAGCAACGNGGCAAGGGACGTCTGCATAAAAACTAGCCTCGCAACCGATCGTAGTCGTCGGCGGCGATGGAGCCGCCCCCGCGCCGGCCGTGGACGACCAGGGCCAGGCCNAGGGCCGCTTCGGCCGCGGCCAGGCCGAGCACGATGATGACCGCGGCCTGGCCGTCGGGATTGCCCCAGGCCAGGGCCGCGCCCGNAAACACGATGCTCCCGGCCGCGAGCATGAATTCCAGGCCGATGAGGATCATGAGCACCGANCGCCTGGCCACGGCNCAGACCGCGCCGATGGCGAACAGGGCCGCGCCCAGGGCCACCACATGGGACAGGGGCACGTTCATGCCGTGGGACCTCCCGGTGCCCTGGCCGGTTTTTTTGCCCGGCCGAGCAGGATCACGGCGGCCAGAGCGGCGAACAGCAGCACGGACACCGCCTCCACGGCCAGCCAGTAGCGGGTGAAAAGGGTGCGCCCCACCACCTCGGGGCCGGCCATGGCCGCCGGGAGCAGGGGCAGGCCTCTCGGATCGCGGCCGATGACCGCGAGCAGCGAGACCAACGTGGCCGCGCCGAGCACCGCCGGCAGGACAAGCCCGGAAAAGGCCACACCACCGGCCGGGGCACGCAGTCCGAGCAGCATGAGGATGAACAGAAACAGCACCATGATCGCTCCGGCATAGACCACCACCACGAGAATGCCGGGCAGCGGCGCGCCGAGCACGGTCATGAGCGCCCC
>JGI20225J20221_1003231_pt1 | contig 10201 bp, 10 predicted proteins | sample BioMet4_FD_20221 | JGI IMG/M metagenome (IMG submission 20221)
TGGCTGACTTTGTCCTAAAAAACTTCGTGGATGTTTCTTTTATGTCTATTACAGAGTTCGGTGATAGAACAAATGTGAGTCCTGCTACTATTACTAGATTTGTTAGAGCACTGGGGTACAAAAACTATATCGAATTCCAGGCCAATATGAATCAAATGGTCAAACGAGAGATGGAACCTACCACGGAATTCAAGTTTAATATGCGTTATGTAACTAGTAATAGCGTACTTTTTGATCAAATACAAGATGCTAAAAGTGATTTAGAGGAATTATACAGTAAGGAATTGAACGAAGCCTTGGAAGCGTCCAGTCAAGTTCTTGGCAAGGCAAAACGTATTTACATTTTGGGTTCCAGGACAACATTTGCCGTGGCTTATTATTGCTACTTTTCCTTGAATAGGATTATGGAAAATGTATATTTGATAGAAAATCGCAATGATGATATTTCTATTTCTTTGCAATATGTTACAAAGGATGATGTTTTGCTAGCTATTACCTATCCCAAATACACTGCATTTACTTTGAAAGTGGTTAAATTTTTCAAAGACCAAGGGTGTCAAATTGTGGGGATTACTGATCGCTATACATCTCCGATAACGCAATATGCCAATCATCTTTTAATTGTAAAAAATATGCTAAAAATTTATTTTGTTACCACTTTTACTATTATTAATGCGCTGATTATTTTAATTGGTAGATATAATCCTCAAACGCATATAGATATGTTTGACGAAGAAAATGAAATTACCAGACGTCTGGGTGTTTATTTCACTGAAGAAAACACACCTAGTAAATATTAGGAGGGTTGGACATGTTAGATATTTTAATAAAAAACGGTACTATTGTTGATGGAACAGGCAGTAACAGATATCAGGCTAACGTTGGCATTGCTGATGGGGTGATTACTGAAATTGCCAAAGATTTAGATATTCCTGCTAAGAGCATAATCGATGCGGAAAATCAGATTGTTTCCTCTGGATTTATCGATATTCACTCTCACTCTGATTTAAGCCCTTTTTTTACCAACTACAAAATGCAAAGTAAACTTTATCAAGGAATTAGTTTAGAAATCGTTGGTAATTGTGGTATTTCTTGTCTGCCGACTAATGATAAGTCACGTAAAACTATTACAGAATTATTAGAAGGGGCTTTAGCATTACCTTTGAACGGTATGGTAGCTGAAGATAATTCAATTACTGACTATGCAGAACACATTGGGCGCTGCCCGGCAGCAACCAATGTAGGTCTTTTGATTGGTCACGGGACTTTGCGTGGGTGCGTTATGGGGTTTGATATGAGGCCGCCAACAAAAGAAGAATTACAGGCAATGGCAGATTTATTAGATCACGAATTAACTCATGGAGCTTTTGGTATGTCGCTTGGTCTTATTTATCCGCCTAGCTCATATGGTGATCTTGAAGAGTTTATTGTATTAGCTAAGGTATTGAAAAAACACGAAGCAATTCTTACTGTGCATATGCGCAGTGAAAGCACTCATATTTTTGATGCTGTTAGGGAAATGTTGAAAGTCGCCGAAAGCTCTCACGTTCATTTGCAAATTTCTCACCTGAAATTGATTGGTAAACCACAATGGGGTAAGGCAGATGAGTTGTTGGCAATGATTAAGGAAGCTCGCAGCAAAGGGTTAGACGTAACTTGTGACCAATATCCTTATACGGCTACTTCAACTAATATGGCCGCGATGGTTCCCGGATGGGCGCAAAGCGGCGGACCGGAAGCTATGTGTAAACGCTTAGCAAAGCCAAGTGAGGAGCTTTTAAAAGAAATTAAAATTGAAATGGAGAGACGTGGCGGTGCAGACAAAGTCTTGATAGTTTCAACCCATGATAAATATCCTGAATTTGATGGAGTGACCCTAGATAAAGCCGCTAAAGCACTTAAGCTAGAACCGGAAATGGCTGTGACAGTATTACTATGTGCTGCTAATGGCGGAATTCCTTGTTGCTATTTCTGCCTTGCAGAAGAAGATATGCTGACCATCATGCGCGAACTCTTTATTTGCGTAGGTTCTGATGGTTATGCTTTCCCGTTTGATAAGGGCTTGATAAATACAAATCCGCACCCACGTAGTTTTGGTACTTTTCCACGATTTTTACAGATAACGAGAGAACAACAACTGATGAGTCTAGAAGCAGCAATTGCCAAAATAACCGCACTACCGGCTGAAATTCTTGGTCTTAAAGACAGAGGAACAATAGCTATAGGTAAGAAAGCGGATTTGACAATCTTCGACGCCTCTCAGATAGCTGATAGATCAAGCTATACGGATGCTTTGCGCAAACCGGCGGGTATTAATTATGTTATTATCGACGGCAAAATAGCTCTTGCAAAGGGGGAGCAAGTAGGAGAAGATTTTGGCAGAGTACTATTACATGAGCAATACTAATTATTCTATAAAAAAAAGGGGGGTACTAATACTATGGGGATTGCCGGCGATGTTAATATTTGGATGGGCCTATTAGCTCTGTTGCCTTTGGTAGTGTACATTGTTTTGGTTTTTAGAGATGCTGATCCTATTCCGGTTACTATTATTTGTTTAGTTGTTGGCATGTTGGTAACGGGTGTTGGACCTATTGGCCTTGGTAACGCTATTGTCAAAGCCATGGGATCTTTTTTGGCGGTTATTGGTCTCATTATTATGTTAGGACGTGGATTGGGCGAAGTTATGACAGAGACTAAAGTAAGCCATACTTTAGTGTATAAAATAATTTATGGTATAGGCATTAATTCACAAAAGAAAGCTATGGTTGGTATAGGTATTTCTTGTTTTGTATTAATTGCCCTTTTAGGAACTATGGCCGGAGGCACAGCAATATTAGCTCCAATCGTTATCCCCATTGCAGCTTCGGTAGGTCTTTCCCGTAGTACAGTTGGTACTATTTTTGATGCTATGGGCGAAGAAGCACTCATTGTGGGGCCTTTTACGCCTCCTGTAGTTACACTAATGAGTTTGACCGGTCTTACTTATGTATCAGTGGTATTCGGGGTTGCGTTGCCCTTTGTGGTTGCAACTTTTATTATTACTTGGTTTAATATTCAAAAGGTACAAAAAAAGACGGCAACTACTACTCCCTATGATAATCACGATAAAGTTGAAGCATTTACACCAACTAAGGAAAGTAAAAGAGCAACGACTATTTTTATAAGTTTATTCATATTGGCAATTGTTTACGGATTTTTTAAAAGTGCAGGAACATCTTTTATTGTTATTATCATGTTAACTCTAGCCTTTGCTACAGGTTTTGCGGGCGGGTTAAATATGAAAAAAATCTGCTCTTTGATTGTTAAAGGCATGGCCGGTAATGTAAATTTATTTTTCCTCTTTGTTTTATTGGACCCATTTTTAGGTTTTGTTGAATCCGGTGGTGGGTTTAAAACTTTAGCCGTTTTAATGCAGCCCATAGTTGATTTGGGTGGTAAAGCAGGCTTAGTTATTACTGGGGGTTTAATTGGTGCTTTCGGTATTTCAGGAGCGGCTGTAGCTCAATTGAAAGTTATGGACAGTATGTTTGGTGAATTAGTAAAACAACAGGGGGTTTCCATGTATGCCTGGGCTGCCGCATTAATTGTTGGTTCTCGTGTTACAAGCCTGATTTATCCTGGACCTAATATGTTCGGGGCTACCGGGTTTGCACAATCAAGTGATATCAAGGCGGTTTTACGTAATGGGTGGTTAGTATCGGCCGCCCACTGTATTATATTATTACTATTTGCTGTGTTTGTTTCTTAAATTATAACGGATCTGCATATGTATAAGGCAATCAATAACAGATAGAAGTAGACGAAGTGCGTCACAAATGTTATGACAACATTTGTGACGCACTTCAATTAGAAGACCATGCAAGGTGATAGTTATTGGTTTCCCTTTTCAAAATTATTCAAGATTTGATAAAGTCTTTACAAAGGAGTTCATTTTTTCTTTGTATAATAGAGGTCTGGCTAAATATATGATAACATACTATAATATAAGGAAACGAATTTTTGGAGATAGATATTTATGCGTAAATTGAAACCGTTTTTTCTTTTGTTACTTTTTCTCGTNTTGCTTTGCTGTTTTGGTTGCGGCTCGCAGCCACAGAGCAAGCCGGATGCTAAGGCCGGACAATGCACGATAAATTATGTTGCTGATAGCCAACGGATGAAAAGNGTGACTTTTTCCGGAGGTTATTTACGTTCTTCGCCAGAGATGTTAAATGATAATATTGTTGCGGCTGCACTTAACGGCAGTAAAGGTATTATTTATGGTGATCGACAAATTGATAATGTAGAGTGGGCTAAAGTTACCACTCGTGAGGGCACTACAGGCTGGTATAGTGTAGAACCCAAAGTTATTGACGGTAAAAAGGTAGTTTTGCCTTTGAATATTATGGAAAAAACATATAGTACTACTTATCCACAGATTGGCGGAGTAGCAGAAAATGTAGCCGANAAAATAAATGNAGAAATTNAAAACTATTTATCGGTTTTTAAATATGTAGTAGGGCCTGTTGGCAATAANTTGCATTGCAGAGTGACTTATAATAAAAATAATATTTTGAGCATTTTATTTGAAAGTCCTTTCGTGAGTTATCGCATTTATCCAANAGAGGATGTNAATAATATAGAATTTTGGGAAAATGTTAAAAAGTATTGTTTTGTATCTCCGCTTATAGCGGATGCCCAACCCAAAGTTTTGTATGCTGAGCGTTCTGATCTGCAATATGGTTTGGTCTTTGATTTAAAGACGGGCAAAAGATTGAGTTATCAGGATTTTATGTTACATAAACAAGATGAAGAAGTCGCTGATTTATTGTCTAAGTTTGGCGATGACGCAAGCATCCAAAGTGAAAATTTTTATATTACAGAAGATAAGGAAATAAAAGTTTTTGTGTCTCACAATGGAATGAATCCAGGAAGAGTGGCCTTGGATTTAACNTCATTAGGCATCAAGAAGTTTTAATTGGGTGAAAAATGGAGATGGGTGAGTCTCATGAAGTTGGGGAAGACCTTAATTGGAAACGTAATTTAATAGTTTTGTGGTGTTGTGTTTTTCTTGTGTGTGCCAGTTATACTATGGTTATTCCCTTTTTGCCGTTATTTCTTCTAAAGGAACTGCAATTACCTGTGGGAGTAGCTAAAATGTGGTCTGGCGGTATTATTGCTATTACCTTTGTGGTAGCGGGGATTATGGCACCTTTTTGGGGAGCAAGAGGGGACGTTATAGGCCAAAAGAAAAATGCTCTGCGGGCAGGNATTGGCTTNGGCCTTTGTTATTTNCTNTCNGGCATGGTTTCAACNCCCTTACAACTCTTGNGNGTCCGTTTGCTAACNGGTATTATTAGTGGNTTTGTGCCNGCATGNATGACAATGGCNTCATCTTCTTTGCCGGAAGAAAAGACCGGGTGGGGCATGGGCCTTATGCAAACAGCCAATTTTAGCGGTAGTATTATGGGNCCGCTTTTAGGTGGGCTGCTTGGTACTTGGTTCGGTATGCGCATGTCATTTTTTGTTGCTGCTATTTCTTTACTTGTGGCCACAGCAGCAATTTATTTTATGGTTCATGAAAAGAAAGCTGCAACGTCTACGAATATGCCAACTAGTGTAAAGACTAAAGATTTGTTAAATGATTTGCGGAAGGAATTTGCCAACAAAACATTGCTGTATATTATGGGGCTTTTTGCTATTGTTAAGGCTTGTACTATGGTTATTCAGCCATTGCTTACTATTTATGTCAGCGAGCTGCTTAATGATGCGCCCTCAGCAGTTGGAATCTCAGGGGTTATTTTATCTTTAGCTGGTATTGCCGGTATTATAGCGGCTCCTTTTTGGGGTAATCAAGGACAGGCATATGGATATGCAAAAATGCTCTCCTTGGCTATGATTCTTGCAGGTATTACTAACCTATTTCAGCTTACCGTTCATAGTATTTGGCTATTTGCGGTGGTATATTTTATTTATGGNTTGTTTTTGGCAGGAGCNGCNCCAAACTTATTATCCTATGTAGTGCAGTCCACAGAAACTAACGAGCGAGGTAAGGCCTTTGGCTTAACAACCTCTGCAGACCAATTAGGCGGNGCTATNGGCCCATTGGCGGGAGGATTTTTGGGGGCATANTTAGCTATTGACGAAATATTGGCANTAACAGGAGTTATATTAATACTTGCCGGCATACATATTTATGTGCGTAAGGTTAAAATGTTATAGTAATAAGCTTGTTTAGAAACTAATAAATGTATTATAATGGTATGTAATTATTAAGGGAGGTATTAGTATGATTGTATTTTTTGGTAAAAAATATCCGGAAATTGATAAAAAAGCGTGGGTTGCTGATGGTGCGGCTGTTATTGGTACTGTGAAAATGAAAGAATATAGCAGTGTTTGGTATAATGTTACTGTACGCGGCGATGTAAACAGAATTGAAATTGGCGCATATAGCAATGTTCAAGATAATAGTTGCCTGCATGTGTCAGATGATTTTGGTTGGCCACATGTGGCATACTTTGCAATGGCTTGTACTGTTTGAGGATAAAGTCCTTATTTGGTATTGGGCACTACTGTTTTTAGGATGGGTCTGTAAAATTGGGTACGGTAGCATTATAGGTGCTGAAGTTTGCCTAGTAACCAAATACTATTTATCATCCGAATCATTGGGTTTGGTAGGCTTCCCTGGCAAAAAATCTAAAACTTAACCGTCCCGGAGCATTTGGAGACATTTACGCGAAGGCACAAGAAGACAAACTTGTGGGCTGAACGTTATGGAATTTTACCCGATAAAATACAGGTGGAGCGCTATGATGGGGCATAAGATAGTTTAATAAATTACATAATAGAGAGACGAATTGGGACTATTCCCCGGGGGTTCCCTTGAGGGAGAAAAAGATGGCGGAAATAAAAGGAAAATAAAATTTTAACGAAATATGTCCGAGATGAAAGAATGGCGGCCTATTTTGGTTTTAGGAGCGCATGAATAGATTTTTCTGACGGAGTTTACTTAGAATTGCGTTAAAATGCTTAGCAGCCAACTTAGCCGCTATTGCCGGGACGCTTTTCGTAAAGTTAAGGCAGGTGAATAGTTCGGATAACGCCACGTATTTTCGTTTAAATGTCGCCATGCCAGGTTTCTTCTTTGTGGTGGTTGCTAGCACAAGAGCTGGATCCAGATAGAAGCCCTTGTGGCCATTTATGGTGGGGGAATTTCCAAATAGTGATGGCCTTATTACTTTGGGGATCGGTAATGTGTTAACCCTTTTTGTGGTTGGTATTTTATTCTGCGCTTAATAGCCCAGACTTCAAGGCTGCAGACACAAAATGGTGATAATGCGATTTTTGATTATAGTTTCTTATTTTTAGGAAGAATGTTTTATGGTTTGTAATCTACTTTGACAGGGTGTTGCCCATATGTTTAATGGGAGAGTTCCAAGCTTAAAGGTGGTTAATTTCCGTAGTTTATATATTGGTGGTTTAGCCTTTTTGCTGTTACGGCGCAACTGCGAATATAACCCAATGAAACCGGTAAGTAATTAGTGCATATATTTTATAACTTAATGGCAGTTAGCCTTTTTTTATTTTTGGCCGCTATTTCTATGGCAGCAGTGGACTAAATTTAAGGGAGAAAAAAATGGCGTTCGTAAATTAATCCACGACGCTTGGCAAGCCGCACAAGGAATTATTTTTGGTGTTTAATTTTCTTTTGGCTTGGTTTCATGGGGATCAGGTTGCATTGGACATGGCACCGGCTTGGGCAGCGGCTATGGGTGTAGGAGCATACTTATTGTCTATGGCAGTACAAAAAGCAATCTTTGACAAAAAAGAAAAGGAGTAAGACTATGAGCGAAAACAGAAAAGTAAGCATTAAAACTAATATGGGTACTATTGTCGCTGAGATGTTTGAAGACAAAGCACCAAAAACAACAGAGAATTTTATTTCCTTGGTTAACAAGGGATTTTATGATGGAGTTGTTTTTCATCGTGTTATCGATGGTTTCATGATTCAAGGTGGAGATCCTACCGGAACCGGTATGGGAGGACCTGGCTATCAGATTCCTGATGAGTTTGGACCTGGACTAACACATGATGATGAAGGATATTTTTCTATGGCAAATGCAGGCCCGAATACTGGGGGAAGCCAGTTCTTTATTACATTGGCTCCAACGCCTTGGTTAGACGGACATCACGCAGTTTTTGGCAAGGTAGTAGATGGAATAGATGTTGTTCGTAAAATCGGCGTAGCAAAGACAGATTTTCGTGATCGCCCTGTAAATGAAATCTCTATGGAAAAAGTGGAAGTAGTGAAATAAGTGTCAGCCTATGTTTATATGATCCGCTGTCAAGATAATTCTTTATATACAGGCTGGACCAACGATTTAGCTGCAAGAATGAAGAAGCATGCCAGTGGTAAAGGGGCCAAATATACTAAGACTTTTTCAGCTGTGAAACTAGTATATTTTGAAGAAGTTGCGGATAAATCGGCAGCTTTAAAGCGGGAATATGCATTAAAGCAACTTAAGAAGGAAGACAAAGAAGCGCTAGTATCCACCATGAATAACGAATTGTTAGAAAAAACTGTCATTTAAAATTATGCAAATAAAATTCTTTTTTATTTGCTTGCTAAAGCAGAAACAGCGTGTTATAATGACAAGGTAGAAAAAAGAAGGACTAACGGATTTGTTCGGCTTCGGTCGAACGAGAACCTTGGAAATTGTTTTTTTCGGAAATATTTATTTTTTAGGAGGCCAAGAAATATGACTGGCAAAGTAAAATGGTTTAACGCAGAAAAAGGTTATGGTTTTATCGAACGTGAAGATGGTGGCGACGTATTCGTACATTTCTCCGCAATCCAATCCGATGGTTTCAAAACCCTCGAAGAAGGTCAATCTGTTGAATTCGACGTTGTCGAAGGAAACCGCGGTGAGCAAGCTGCAAACGTTGTTCGTCTGTAAGATATAGCGGGTTAAAAGGGCAATTACTGAAACACAGATATAGTAATGCAAACGTAGATACAACGAGCTTTATGAGCAAGTAAGTATTTAGAATGTAGTACCTTGTAAGTGAAAGTAGTATCACCCTTTACTTCTATTACGTTTCTATGAACTCCGTATCCTTTGGGAAAAGAGCGATAGAGACCACAAACGACAAAAACAAAAAGCACGCCCTTGTGGCGTGCTTTTTTGTTGCGTAAATACATATTTGTATTATATCTTTAATAAAGTGGGCTATTTTAGCTAAAAAAATATTGGTATGATTTCTCATACCAATATTTAGTCTTAAACATTAATTATAATTATATAGTATTTTTTTGTTCTTCTATTTTACCGGTTAAGAGTTCTTTGCCACAGTGCTTAACAACAAGGACGGCTAGAACCATAAGGGCGATAGCAAGGACAAGCTGCAAACCATCTATCATGAAAACGAACCCGCCATTGGTGATTTTTGTGAAAATACCGTATACAGACATTACCAAAGCAGTCATTGTAACGCAGAGCATGAAACCCATAGGAACATACAACATCCAGCCTTTACGACCGGTGGTGCGCAAGAATACTGCCATAGCAATAAGAACTAAAGCCGAAAGCAATTGATTGGCGGAACCAAAAAGTGGCCAAATATTCATATAACCGCCTAAGCAGAGTAAGTAACTGAAGAAAAGTGTAATGAGAGTAGAAAAATATTTTCCGGTACAAATTTTTTGCACAGTACTCATTTCTTCACCGTTCGTCGGTGTGAACAATTCTTGGAAGGACATGCGGCCTATACGGGCAACAGAATCAATTGTTGTCATTGCTAGGGCAGATACGCACATAGTTATAATGCAGGCTGAAATGCTTATAGGAAGACCAAACATGGTGAAAAATCCAGCAATAGCTGATGAGAAAATTTGGAAGGGAGTCCCTTTGGGCAAAACACCGTTTTGTGCAGCTGAGCAAGCAATAACCAAGGCTACAACGCCGAGGGTGGATTCTACAAGCATGGAACCGTATCCTACGCAAAGCATATCTTTTTCATTGGAAACGGTCTTAGAAGACGTACCTGAGGATACTAGGCTGTGAAAGCCGGAAACTGCGCCACAGGCGATGGTAATAAACAAAATTGGAAAAAGCATCTTGCCATTTACTTCAAACCCAACAAAAGCAGGCATATTAATGGTTGGATTTGCGACTAAGATACCAATAACGCCACCTGCAACCATGCCAAGTAGTAAAAA
>JGI20225J20221_1003232_pt1 | contig 10200 bp, 8 predicted proteins | sample BioMet4_FD_20221 | JGI IMG/M metagenome (IMG submission 20221)
GGTGGTTGTTGACGGAAAATAACGAGGGCTTATTTTGATAGAGGATTCAGAATTGCAGGAAAAGGTTATTTTCCACTTTAAAAGGACATAAAGTCTTCTATTTTCCTTAATTTAGGTGGTCTAACGCGAATTATCCAGCTTAATTCCGGACTTGTGTAGCATAAAGTACATTTTCTTGATAAAGTTGAGCAAACATCTTGCAACTGAATGATTGTGTATTAAAGTCGCTTCGTCACTTTTTTGGTGGGAAGATATTATGATGAATCTTTATTTATGGCGTTATATGCAGGCTTTTTATCAGAGTTCAATAAATAGTTTATCGAAAATATGTAGATCTTTGATTGGATAAGCAATTTGAGATTGTTTTGTTTCCAACAAAATGTGGACGAATAATGGTACTAATTTACGGTGTGTGACAAAGCTTTGTTAGAAAAGATCTTTATATGTCTTGGTTTTAAAATTTAGCGCACTCCCACTACCAAAGGATTTCAGAGCTATATCCCCTGTTACCCCCTCTCAAAACTTCTGAAAGATTTACATTTTTCCGGGACTGTTTTTTTGTATTTTCTTATTTCTTAATGTATGGCATTGATTTACAATGTTATATAGTAATGAATTTGTAGAATTGTAGATGATTTATTAGCTAATAATAATATTAATAGCGTTTAGATATTTTTATTTTATTGATAATTATAATATGTAATAAGGAGGAATATTAAATTAGTGCTTTAAAAGAAATATTCCAATCTTACCACACGATTATTTCTTTAGACATCTTTATTGGATAAGAACTAAAAATAGAAAAGGCGGACTTACAACTGCTTAAAAAANCAGTGTAAGTCGCTCCTACTTATTTATTATTTAACCGTTTTAGATAATAGNNTTAACTGTTTCAAGCATACCTTTTTCCTGAATAGAATTCAAGTAAGCGATTACTTTTTCAGTTAATCCTGAAACTTTGTTCAAATCTTCACCCCAGATCATTTCAGAAGCTAAAACACCTTCTGCAACTGTCTTAGTGCAACCTGTTGCCCAAAGATTAGCAAGAAGATCGATGATAGCTTGGTCATCGTTAGGAACGATAGTGTCTTCGCCACGTTTACCNCCTTTGTAGTAAGTGATGATAGCTGCTAAACCAAGAACGATACCTGCAGGAAGTTCACCNTTACGTTCTAAGTAAGTTTTCAAACCTGGAAGGTCGCGAGTTTTGAATTTAGGGAATGAATTAAGCATGATTGAAGTAACAAAGTGCTTAACGAATGGGTTACAGAAACGTTCCATTACGTCGTTACCAAATTTCTCAAGTTCTGCTTTTGGTAAGTTAAGAGTTTCAAGTAATTCTTCGAACATTACTTTCTTAACGAATTTACCGATAACTGCATCTTCGCAGCATTCTCTTACTGTATTCAAACCAGAAAGATANCCTACTGGAGAAAGTACTGTGTGAGGGCCATTCAATAAAGTAACTTTTCTTTCGTGGTAAGGAGCTTCAGAAGGAACGAATAATACGTTCAAACCAGCTTTGTCAGCAGGGAATTCTTTAGCGATAGATTGAGGAGCTTCGATAACCCACAAGTGGAAGATTTCAGCTTGAACAACCATTTTGTCTTCAATCTGAATTCTATCAAGAATTTCGTTGATAGTAGCACGAGGATATCCAGGAACAATACGGTCTACCAATGTACAGTAAACACCGCAAGCAGTTTCGAACCAAGTCTTGAATTCTTCACCAAGGTTCCAAAGTTCAATATATTGTTCAATACATTTCTTTAATTCTTTACCATTCAAGAAGATCAATTCGCATGGGAAGATAATCAAACCTTTGTCTGCAGCTCCGTTGAATGTTTTGAAACGGTGATATAATAACTGAGTTAATTTTCCTGGATAAGAAGATGCAGGAGCATCAGTTAATTTGCATGAAGGATCGAATGCGATACCAGCTTCAGTTGTGTTAGAAATAACGAAACGCATTTCAGGGTTTTCAGCAAGCTTCATGAATTCGTCATTCTGAGTATATGGATTCAAAGCGCGGCTAATTACGTCGATCATTTCAATGCTGTTCACCTCTTTACCTTTGTCTAATCCCTGAAGATTAAGGTGATAAAGGCAATCTTGTTCATTTAGCATATCGATCATACCTTTTTCAATAGGTTGAACAACAACAACGCTGCTATTGAAATCAGCTTTCTGATTCATGTTATAAACGATCCAGTCTACAAATGCACGTAAAAAGTTTCCTTCTCCAAACTGAATAATACGTTCAGGATATTTGTTTGCCTGAACATTTTGTCTGTTTAATGGTTTCATTTCTTTTATTTTATAAAGTTCTTAATACTATGATTTCAATGACTAATTATCAAGGAAACTGTACCCACTATTTTCGAATTTTGTTGTTGTTTGGTTACAAAATCTCATTCGTGTTCGATAACAGTTTAAATATCATAAATAATATGCGCAAATATACGAATAATTTTGTTATTCCAAATTAAATTTCTACTTTCGTGTGCGATAACGGTTAATAAATCTAAAATAGAAAATAACGATATAAGGCTAATAATTAGCGTTATATCTATCTTTAATATAGTAGTAACAATTTTAAATACTTAAAACGTTATATTAAAATGAAGAATTTTATGGATGAAAATTTCTTGTTGCAAACTAAAACTGCACAAGAATTGTATCACGAACATGCGGCTAAAATGCCTATTATTGACTATCACTGTCATTTAGTTCCTAAAATGGTTGCTGACGACCACAAGTTTCGTTCATTAACTGAAATATGGTTAGGTGGAGACCACTACAAATGGCGTGCAATGCGTACAAATGGCGTAGACGAACGTTTTTGTACCGGTACTGATACTTCTGACTGGGAAAAGTTTGAAAAATGGGCTGAAACAGTTCCTTATACAATGAGAAATCCTCTTTACCACTGGACTCATCTGGAACTTAAGACTGCGTTTGGCATCAATAAGATTCTTAATAAAGATACTGCACGCGAAATTTTCGACGAATGTAACGAGAAATTAGCTATGCCTGAATATTCAGCACGTGGAATGATGACTCGTCATAATGTAGAAGCTGTTTGTACTACTGATGATCCAATTGATTCTTTGGAGTATCATATTGCGACAAGAAATAGTGGATTCGCGACTAAAATGTTGCCTACATGGCGTCCTGATAAAGCTATGGCTGTAGAAGTTCCTGCTGATTTCCGCGCTTACATTGAAAAATTAGCTGAAGTTAGTGGCGTTACTATCAATACTTTCGACGATGTTGTTGCTGCATTGAAAGTTCGTCATGACTTCTTCGCAAGCCTTGGCTGTAAACTGTCTGACCACGGTATTGAAGAGTTTTATGCTGAAGACTATACTGATGCTGAGATCAAAGCTATCTTCAATAAAGTATACGGTGGTGCTGAACTTACAAAAGAAGAAATCCTGAAATTCAAATCTGCAATGCTAGTTGTATTTGCTGAAATGGATCACGAAAAAGGATGGACTCAACAATTCCACTACGGAGCTATCCGTAACAATAACACTCGTATGTTCGAGAAGCTAGGTCCTGATACAGGTTTCGATTCTATCGGCGAATTCAACACTGCTAAAGCAATGTCTAAGTTCCTGAATCGTCTTGATTACAATGACAAGCTTACTAAAACAATCCTTTATAACTTNAATCCNTGTGCAAACGAAGTAATTGCNACTATGCTTGGTAACTTCCAGGATGGTAAGATTGCTGGTAAGATTCAGTTTGGTTCTGGATGGTGGTTCCTTGATCAGAAAGATGGTATGGAAAAACAAATGAATGCTCTTTCTGTTCTTGGTTTATTAAGCCGTTTCGTTGGTATGTTGACAGATTCTCGTAGCTTTATGTCATACCCTCGTCACGAATACTTCCGTCGTACATTGTGTAACCTTGTAGGTCGTGATGTAGAAAATGGCGAACTTCCTGCTTCTGAAATGAAATTCATCGGTCAGATGATTGAAGATATCAGCTATAACAACGCTAAGAACTTCTTCCAATTTTAAGAAATAAAACCATTAATACAAGTCCTTTTGGACAACCAAATGAAAAGGGATGCTCTATTGGGCATCCCTTTCTTTGTATATTCTTTCGATAATATCGACTACTTTTAAGCCATCCATGGCATTTGTGGTAATTGATGCATTACCATTGAGCTTGTCTATCACGTTTTGTATTACGTAATGGTGGTTTTGTGCCGAACCTTTATACGGACCATAATCATTTGGCGGATTAGATGGAGCTAGAGTGGGCGTCGTATAATCTTTGATGTGACAGTATTCCACTTCATTCATGTATTGTCCGGCTACTTTTATAGAACCATTTTCGGCAATGATAGTCATACTGCTTTCCAGATTCTTGTCCCATACAGCTGTGGAATAATTCAGGCTCCCCGACCCTCCTTTTACGAAATCAAAAAGAACATTCCCGCTGTCTTCAAAGTCTGTCAGCGATTGGTGGTTAAAGTCGTAGAATGAACCTTTTATGTTGGCTACGTCGCCAAATAACCAATACATAATGTCCACAAAATGAGAAAATTGAGTAAATAAAGTTCCACCATCCATTTCAGTGGTTCCGTGCCAGTTTCCAATCTTATAATATCTTTCGTCACGGTTCCAGAGGCAGTTTAGCTGAACGGAATAGAGTTTTCCTAATATCCCACTCTCAACAATTTCTTTCAGCCATACAGAAGGTGGCGAGTAGCGGTTTTGCATTACACAAAACACATCACATCCTCTCTCCTTGCTCCTTGCTAAAATCTTTTCTGCATCCAGTCTTGAGAGCGCCATCGGTTTTTCAATAACAACATGTTTGCCTGAATCAATCGCTTTTAAGGCTAGCTCAGCATGAAGTCCGTTGGGAACGCAGATGTTTACTACATCAATATCCTTCTCATTTGCGAGTAGTTCGCTCAGAGAATTATAAAAAATCTCCGAAAGAGCTGAAATACCCAGCTCTTTCGGAGAAATAATATCGCATACTGCTACTAATTCCGCTTGTTCATTCCGGCGGATCATTTCGGCATGTCGTTTGCCGATGTGCCCCATCCCGATAACTGCAAAGCGGACCTTCTTCATTTTTTTATTAGTAAGAACGTGCAAATACAACTCTGCAAGCAGATGGTTTACCTGTAACCATACACTTTCCAGGAGTTTTATCGCCGTTCAATGGAATACAGCGGATAGTTGCCTTTGTTTCTTCTTTAATCTTCTCTTCTGTTTCAGTAGTTCCGTCCCAGTGAGCAAGAATAAATCCGCCTTCTTCGATCTTTTCCTTGAATTCTTCGTAAGAATCAACAGTGATAGTATGAGCTTCACGATAATCGTATGCTTTCTTAAAGATATTAGCCTGAATATCATCAAGCAGATTCTTCACGTAAGTTTCAATGTTATCGCATGTTACAGTTTCCTTTTCCAGAGTATCACGACGCATAACCTCTACTGTATTGTTTTCAAGGTCGCGGCCACCCATAACCAAACGAACAGGAACACCTCTTAGTTCGTAATCAGCAAATTTGAATCCAGGACGCTTGTTGTCTGAATTATCATATTTGAATGAAATTCCTAATGCTTTCAGTTTAGCAGTGATGCCTGCAACTTTTTCATTGATGGCGTTTAGTTGTTCTTCATTCTTATAAATTGGAACGATAACTACTTGGAATGGAGCCAATTTAGGAGGAAGTACCAAACCATTGTCGTCAGAGTGAGTCATAATCAAGGCACCCATCAAACGAGTGGAAACACCCCATGAAGTAGCCCATACATATTCCATTTCGTTGTTCTTGTTGACGAACTGAACATCGAATGCTTTAGCAAAGTTCTGACCAAGGAAGTGAGAAGTACCCGATTGAAGAGCCTTTCCATCCTGCATCATTGCTTCAATAGTATATGTATCAAGCGCACCGGCAAAACGTTCGTTGGCAGATTTAACTCCCTTTACAACAGGAACAGCCATAAAGTTTTCTGCAAAATCACCATATACGTTCAACATCTTTAGTGCTTCTTCTTCAGCTTCTTCGCGTGTAGCGTGAGCTGTGTGTCCTTCCTGCCACAAGAACTCTGCAGTACGAAGGAATAAACGGGTACGCATTTCCCAACGGAAAACGTTTGCCCATTGGTTACACAAGATTGGAAGGTCGCGGTATGACTGAATCCAATTTTTATATGTGTTCCAGATAATAGTTTCTGAAGTTGGACGAATAATGAGTTCCTCTTCAAGTTTTGCTGCCGGGTCAACAACTACACCCGAACCATCTTCTGCATTTTTCAGACGGTAGTGAGTTACCACAGCACATTCCTTAGCAAAACCTTCAACGTGCTCTGCTTCGCGGCTTAAAAATGATTTAGGAATCAGCAAAGGGAAATAAGCATTAACGTGTCCTGTTTCCTTAAACATGTCATCCAACTGACGTTGAATCTTTTCCCAGATAGCGTATCCATAAGGCTTAATTACCATACATCCACGTACTGCAGATGCTTCTGCCAAATCAGCTTTTACTACCAATTCATTGTACCATTGCGAATAATTCTCGCTGCGTTTGGTAAGTCCTTTTAGTTCCTTTGCCATTATAATATATTTTTAAATTTTATTTTTCTCTATTTTGAGACGCAAAAGTAATCATTTTAGATGAAGAAGTTAAATTTTCGTCTAATAAAATTGCTGTGAGAAAGCGGCACTTCCGGTGAGGAAAAAATAATTAGCCGCGGGATGTTGCTGAAACTCCGGTTATGTTTTTATATTCTCCTGTACAAAACAATTAATTCTTTTGTACAGAAGATTGCATTGTTTTGTACAAAAGAAAACATTCTTTTGTACAAGGATACAATAAAGTCCCGCCTGCTTTTTAAAAACATCCGGTTATTCTTTGCAAATAGCTCGCCTAGATTTGATTTTTCCCGGAATGAGCTTGCAGATTCCTGGGGTATTCCTATAGTCGGTTTACGCTAAAATCAGATAAATTTCTCGAAACCTTCTGCAAATTTGGTCGTTTCGAATTCCAGAATCTCGTATTTTGCTACTTCGTAAGCGTAGAATGGATCTTCTTTAATTAATTCCTCTACCTCTTCTTTTCGGGAAGCTTTGCATAAAATAACGCCACCTATTCTGGGATTTCTTCTGCCGGAAGCTATAAATGTGCCATTTGCGTAGTTTTTATCGAGATAAACTCTGTGAGCAGCTAAGTGACGATCAACTTCTTCGAGCGGCTTTTGGTAAGTCAATAGTAAGATAAACATAGAACCTCCTTTTTAAAATGTGTATTAAGAGAAAAAGCCTGCGGATTGACCTGCAGGCTTTGTTAATCTATGAGCGAAAAACGGGGCTCGAACCCGCGACCCCAACCTTGGGAAGGTTGTGCTCTACCAACTGAGCTACTTTCGCGATTATAACTTTATTCAAAACAATAAAGACCTTAGCCTGATAAAGGAAAGGTCTAGATTAGTATTTTGGAGCGAAAGACGGGACTCGAACCCGCGACCCTAACCTTGGCAAGGTTATGCTCTACCAACTGAGCTACTTTCGCAAATATTTTAATGTCCGCTTTATGTGAAGAGAAGGAGACTCGAACTCCCACGACATAATTGTCACTACCCCCTCAAAGTAGCGCGTCTACCAATTCCGCCACCTCTCCAACATAATAAAATCTGATGCGTCTCGCAGTGCCCAGAACAAGACTCGAACTTGCACGTCATTGCTAACACTAGTACCTGAAACTAGCGCGTCTACCATTCCGCCACCTGGGCATTATTAACGACAATTAGCCGCCGACGCACTCAAATTTTAGAGCGAAAGACGGGACTCGAACCCGCGACCCTAACCTTGGCAAGGTTATGCTCTACCAACTGAGCTACTTTCGCGATTATAACTTTATTCAAAACAATAAAGACCTTAGCCTGATAAAGGAAAGGTCTAGATTAGTATTTTGGAGCGAAAGACGGGACTCGAACCCGCGACCCTAACCTTGGCAAGGTTATGCTCTACCAACTGAGCTACTTTCGCGATTGCGGTTGCAAAAGTAGCTCTTTTTTCTAAAACTCCAAATATTTTGCTCACTTTTTTAACGGAAAAATATGCATTTGTATTTGGGTATTTAGCACATCCTGTCGCGATAATCCTCGTAACAGAAAGACTTATAAAGATTTAACTCGTTTTTTGAAGTCCAGAGAGCAATGTCTGGATGTTGAATTCCATTGAACATATTTGTTTTCACCATAGTGTAATGAATCATATCTTCAAAGATAATTTTCTCCCCAATCTGCAATTCATGGTCGAAGCTCCAGTCGCCCATGTAATCTCCGCTCAGACAACTATTACCTCCCAAACGATAGACAAACTTGCCCGGAACGGCTTCTGATATTGCTCCGCGAACTGCCGGCTGATAAGGCATCTCAAGACAATCGGGCATGTGACAGGTGAAGCTGACATTAAGAATGGCTGTTTTAATGCCTTTGTTTTCTACGATATCTACAATAGAAGAGACCAATACCCCTGTTTGCCACGTAAAAGCTGATCCCGGTTCAAGAATTACATGAAGATGCGGATAGCGAGCCTTAAAGTCTTTCAATAACTTAACCAAGTGCTCTGTATCGTAATCTTTACGGGTCATAAGGTGTCCACCGCCAAAATTAATCCATTTAATCTGTGGAAACCACTTGCTGAAGCGGGCTTCAATGTGCACTAATGTTTTTTCTAAATCAAAGGAATCGGATTCGCAATGAGTATGGCAGTGAAAGCCTTCAATACCCTCGGGTAGTGCTTCAGGGAGTAAATCTGAAGTAATACCAAATCTGGTGCCAGGTGCGCATGGATTATATAATTCGGTCTCTACTTCCGAGTATTCAGGATTGATACGGATGCCGCAAGAAATATTTTCTCCGTCTTTCTCAACCATAGGATAAAACCGTTCAAACTGACTGAATGAGTTGAACGTAATATGGCTGCTGCATTTCATTATAGTAGGAAAATCCTCTTCTGTATATGCAGGAGAATATGTATGAGCTTTGCTCCCCATCTCTTCGTATGCCAGTCGGGCTTCGTAAAGTGAACTTGCGGTAGAGCAGTTTATGTATTCGCGGAATATTGGAAAAGACTTCCACATAGCAAAAGATTTAAAGGCTAGAATAATCTCCACTCCTGCTCTTTCGCTAACGCTTTTTATTGTACTAAGGTTCTTTCTCAGCAAATCCTCTTCCATCACATAACATGGTGATGGCACTTTATTAAAGTCTATCATCTATAATATGGTTCTAATAATTATCTATTTTTATTCATTCAAAGCTTCAGGAAATTACTTTGAATCGGGCAAATTTCAATAGCAATTGCTTTTCTCCGGCATTTCGGAATTTCACTGTAGCTTTTAAGTTTTCTCCGCTTCCTTCTACTTTTAGCACTTCTCCTATACCAAAACGTTCGTGCTCAATATGTTGCCCGGATTGTAAATCGGTTATTGGCTCGCTAGATGCCGGCTTTGGTTGAGCATTCTCCATTTTAGTAAGATTCCGTGGAATGGTAACCTTGGTAAATGTAGTTTTTGGTGCTTCGCGCTCAGTATTAAACAATGAACGTGTCGGCCTATCGTTTTGTTCCCTTCTGAATCTCGACGGAGATTCATCTATATGTCTGCTCGAAACAGAGTCGTTTGGCAGTTTCAGGAATGACGGATCAATATCTCTCAAAAAGCGACTTGGATTGGCAAATTCCATTTTGCCATAGCGGAAACGACTTTTGGCAAAAGATAGAAAGCAATGATCTTCTGCCCGGGTTATGGCAACGTAGAAAAGTCTTCTCTCCTCTTCCATTGCCCTTGGAGAATCTCCGGCCATGCTACTTGGAAAGAGGTTTTCTTCTAGTCCAACAACAAATACGTTGCGGAATTCCAGCCCTTTTGCAGAGTGAATCGTCATAAGCGTAATCTTTGCTTCGTCGCCGGATTTATCTGTATCCTGATCGGATAACAGAGATACTTCCGATAGAAAATCGGGAAGAGCGATGTTTGCATTACCTTCTTCCTCGCGCATAGCGCAGAAATCGTGGATACCGTTGACCAATTCTTCAATATTTTCTTGTCTGCTAAGGTTTTCCGGCGTTCTATCCTGATAAATTTCATTCACTATACCTGCTTCTTTTACAATGGATGTTGCCATTTCATAGGCATTCTTTTCTGAAACAGCACGCGAAAAG
>JGI20225J20221_1003234_pt1 | contig 10199 bp, 11 predicted proteins | sample BioMet4_FD_20221 | JGI IMG/M metagenome (IMG submission 20221)
GTCATCCCTGAGTCCGGCGACCTGAACTGGGGCGGTATTGAAGGTGCGAAAATCACCCAGTATCCACTCAACAGCAGCGGTAAACGTGTTTCTTACCTGGACTGCTTCAGCACTCAGGCCGGGGCTCAGTATACCGTCGACAACGAAGCGAAGCGCGATATCACCATGAATGCGCTTCGTCGGGTGGAGGAATAAATGGAAAAGCAGCAGCTTTTATATGGCGTTAAATACGGTGATAAAGTCCATTTTGACTTTGCCGTCAGGCTGCCTGTTGTCAGGGACACTATTGAAGCCCTGCGTCTCACGGATGAGGCTTGCGGAACAACCGAAGGGGCTTCGGCGGGGATGTATTATCGTGTAGCGCTGATGGCACAGGCAATTGAAGAACTTGGTTCACTGAATAAGGAAGACATAACACCAGAGTTACTCCTTGATGAGTTGAATGATGATGACTTTGACATCATTGATGCTCAGATTAACGCTGTTAAAAAAAAGCGGATGGATTTGAACAAAAGCTCACCGGGTACCGAACCCTCGTCCTCGCCCTCGGGCGATACGGGATCAGTGAACAACAAATCGGAAGCATGACCCGAACGGAACTCGACGGCTACACCGAAGCACTTGCCCGGTTACATGGAAAGAAAACCGGGCAAACCACCACCCGCACAACCCGCACTGTCAAATCGCAACGCCGGAAGAAAGTCGGCAAACGGAGATAATCCATGGCGCGTAACTTACAACTGGCGCTGCAGCTGCTTGCCCGTGACACCGGCTCCAAAGTGCTTAAGCAGGCGCTGCAGGGCATCAGCCGTGATACCAAAGCGGCGCAAAAGACCGATGACGAGCTGGCGAAATCCCGCCAGCAGAACTCAACCACAGCGATTCGCGCCTCCCGCTCTCTTCAGGACGAATACCGTCGCGCCAGTTCGGCGCGATCTACTCTTGGTATTCGTTCAGAGCGCGATATTCAGCGCGAAATACAGCAGACCATGGCGGCCTATAACCGCCTTACCCGCACAGGTATGCTGTCTGCGAATGAGCAGAACCGGGCTTTCAGGGCCATGACTGACAGAGTCAAAACGCTTAGAACTGAGCTTGGCGGCGTCAATGACTCAATGACGCGCATGCAGCGCTTTCGTGCTGCAGGTTCAAACGTTGCTGCAGTTGCTGGCGGGATTGCTGCTGCAGGGGCTGTATTATCAACACCAGTATCAAAACAGATGGACTATCGTCAGCGACTGGCAATGATGGCCAATACTGCTTATGCAGATGAAGGGCTGCAAGGTCGCAGAAAAGGAATGGCGGACATGGATTCTATGGTTCGCCAGGCTGTTCGTGCTGGCGGCGGAACAAAAGAATCAGCAGCTGATACCCTTGATACAATGCTGGCTTCAGGGGCTGTTGATATGCAGTCTGCAAAGGTGATGCTACCTTTAATTCAAAAATATTCTACAGCCACTGGTGCAGCTCCAGAGGATTTGGCAAATATTGCCATAAAGTTAAAACAATCGTTTGGCATAAAAGACGGTGACCTTGAGTCAGCTCTTAATATGGCAATTAGTGCCGGGCAAAGTGGTTCTTTTGAATTGAAAGATATGGCGAAGTGGCTTCCTAAGCAGCTTGCCAGTGCTGGCAACGTCGGTATGAAAGGCCTTGACGATTTTGCTGTCTTGCTTGGCTGGAACCAGGCTTCAGCTATTACATCCGGTTCACCGGACGAGGCCGGTAATAATCTTAATAATTTATTGCTTAAGCTGAATAGTCAGGATGCTGCTAACGCTGCGGCACGGATTAAATTACCCAGTGGTAAAGGAATTGACCTCTCTGGAAGTCTTGCAAAAGGTGTAGGTAATGGTATAAATCCTCTCGAAGCCTTTAACACGATTGTTGATAAAATCGTGGCTTCAAATCCAGCATATAAAAAACTTGAAGATAAACTCAAAACAGCCCCGGAAAGTGAACGTAAAAATATAATTAGTTCGCAAGCAAGGATTCTTGAAGGTTCTGGTATAGGTAAAATCATTGCTGACCAGCAGGCGTTATTAGCTCTGTTAGGATATAGGGGGAATAAAAAATATACCCAAGACGTAATTTCAGGGGCGAATTCACAACGTAATTTACCAGTTGGTAATACTGCCGGTAACATCAACTTTGCTTTAATGTCAGAACAGCCAGGATATAAAACCGGGCAGTTAAAAAACGAACAAGACTTTGCTGAAATGGATTCCATTGCCCCTTTATCTGATGCACTGGGTGACATTTCAGAAAAATTAACCAAATATGCTGGTGAGTATCCGGGGCTAACCACTGCGATTGCAGGTGCCACAACGGGTATTAAAGCCATGACAGCTGCGGCAGTAGCTTTTGCCGGGCTCAATTTCCTGACTGGCGGCGGAATAAAAATGCCTGGTTCTCCTGCGGGTGGGGTGCCGTCCGCAGGTGGTTCTGCTCTGGGGCGTACCTGGTCCGCTATCCGTGGTGGTGCCGGTAAAGTGCTGGGGCGAGTTGCGGCACCGCTGGCACTCTACCAGGGCATGCAGGATGCGCCGCTCGTTCATGTTGAGCGGGGCGATGCTGATGCTCGTGCGAGACTCAAGGTCGACAACTATTCCAGTGAGTCAGCGCGCATGCTGGATGCAGTAAAAGCCCGCCCCGGATTGCTGGATGCCGTGGATGAGGTCAAATCATGGTGGAGTTCTCCGGCCACGATGGGTCAAAACACACCGGCAACGACAGGCGTGCCGTCTTACCTGTTGCCCCAGCAGCAACAGAAGCCTCAGTCAGTAAACATCACGACTAAAGTCATGCTCGATGAGCGTCAGATTGCCGAGGCCGTCAATCAGTATAACGGCGATCAATCCGTTCGCGGCTCAACAGGAGGCCCGCAGTGAGCTGGGAAGATTCATTACAGGATGCCTCATTCAGGGGCGTCCGCTTCGATGTGGTTAATACCCGTGACAGCGCCAGCCGCGACATTGCGACNTATGAGTATCCCTATGTGGACGGNGGCGATGTTGATGACCTTGGCCGCAAGCCTCGTAACCTGCGAATGACGGTCCTTTTCTGGGGNGACGATTACGANGTGCGACTGCAGGCGTTTCTGGCGGCGCTGGATACACGCGGCAGCGCGGAGTTAATCCACCCGGTTTTCGGCTCCATGACGGGCATGCAGTGCATTGAGTATCAGGCATCGCATGAAGCGGAGAACGTTGATTACTGCGTTGTCGANGTGGTCTTTATCCAGGGGGGACTTAATCTGCCTTTCTTTGGCAGCGACTTCCCGCTGTCGAANGCCGATATCATTTTCAACCAGGCGCAATCCGCTCTGGAGAAAGCCCAGACGGCCATCGACAATATTCTCTCGCCTCTGCGTACAGCGAAAAAGTGGATGAAGAAAGCGAAATNGCTGGCAACCACGACGCTGAATATGGTGACCGTACTTAAGGGGGAACTGACGGGATTTGTAAGTTCCACCTCGGATTTTGTTAATTATCCGAAAGCGTTCATGAATGACCTGCAGAGTGCGCTGAGCCTGACGTCGCTTCAGTCCAAATCAAGTGTCAGTAATAACCCAGGAAGCTATTCACAGTCCTCAGACGTTTCCGGTACTGCGGGCATCGTGATGGCCGACTGGAAGAATGGCCGTAACAATCTGCAGGATGTGGCCGAATTACCTCAGCAGATAGTGACAGGGCAAAAGACTGTTGCTGTCACCGTTCCGGCAGGATCATCAACGTCTGATATCACTGAGCTGGTAACGGCGGTAAAAATCCAGGTTGCAATCCAGCTGGCGCTTGATGCTTCCGACATCCTCAGTGACAGCAGCATCAGCGATATTCTCTCTCCTGTCGATATTGAGCAGATCACCAACGACACCAGGACGGCCATTCAGGCGGCAATCGACCTAACGCGGGACACCTTTGCTGCCGATACGCAAAACGTGAGCGCCGGTGAAACACCGGGTGGCGTGACCTGGCAACCCGTGGTTGAAAGCCTAAAGGATATTGCCCTGACCGTTCAGGAGCTGGGCGCAGCGGTTATCACCAGCAGACCGCCACTGACGACGCGAGTGATATTGTCCGACACCAACCTGCATTTGCTGGCCCATCTGTGGTACGAGGACTACACCCGCGCCGCCGAGCTGCTGCGCCTTAATCCGACATTACGTAATCCTAACAATATCAAAGCCGGTGACGTTCTGAATGCCTACTCAAGATAAAGATTCGCAGAATTCAGTGAGCCTGGTTATTGATGGCAAAATCCACAGTGCATGGAGCCGCTATCAGATTGACTCCGATTTTCTGATCCCCTCCGATGCCTGGAGCGTAACGCTTGGGCTGCCTGACGGTATTTTCCCTGCGGCCATTAAACGAGGTGTACCGGTACTGGTCAGGGTGGGTAATGATGTGGTGATGTCCGGTCGGGTGGATGTGGTTCAGCGCCGCGTATCCCGTCAGCAGGTCTCTCTATCACTTTCCGGTCGCGATGGTGCTGCCGTACTTGTTGACTGCGCTTCACCAGTTTTCACCTCCCGTCAGCTCAGCCTTGAAGAAGTGATCGCTCAGGTCGTCAGGCCGCTGGGGGTGACGAACATCCGCATTGAGGCTGAGACATCCCTGCGTAATGACAAGGTCAGCGTTGAGCCCGGAGAGCGTGCGTGGGATACCCTCGAACGTGCAGCTGCCGCGCGCGGGTTATGGCCATGGTTTGAGCCAGATGGGACGCTGGTGATTGGTGGGCCGGACTATACAAAAGACCCGGTGGCCACACTGATTCTTAATCGTGACGGTCGGGGAAATAACGTCCTCGATCTCAGTGACCGTTCATCCATTACCGGAGCGTTCTCTGAACTGACAATGCTGGCACAGGGACACGGTCAGGGGAAAAAGTCCGGGAAGCTCGATGTTATTGACGTAGATGGCCAGAACGCTGAGGAAGAAGACGACGATGATGCCGATGATATTTATGACAGCACCGGCTCTGCAGAGAATGGCTTTCATGGCTTACGCAGCACCGTTCGGGACAGTACCGTACCATTTTACCGTCCGCAGATTATGGTTGCCGGTGATGCTGATAACCAGGCGCAGGTTGATTATCGCGCAAGAAAGGCCATGGCCGATGCCCGCCTGAGCGGGTTTGACCTGACAGCGATTGTTAAAGGCCATCGCATGGAGAACGGTCAGTTATGGCAACCGGGCCAGCGTATCCGTGTCCGAAGCGAGCCACATGGCATTGATGACATTTACTTCCTCATGGGAAGAGAGTTTTCAGGTGGACGGCCAGACAACACCATTACCACCCTGCGTCTCAAAGAGGATGGAATATGGATACCGGATGCGTATCCGAAAAAACGGAAATCACGTAAACGCCGCGCCAAAGTAAATAAAGAGCTGGAGATTATCGATGTGGAACAAAATTGATTCTCGTATTAACACGGCGTTAAACCGTATAAGACAGGCCTTCAGGGGCGTTTTAATAAGGGTTAACAGCGGCGGTGATATTCAGACCATTCAGGGTAAAGGTCTGGCTACGGAGTCCCTGCAGGATGTGGAGATGTTCCAGCAATACGGTTTTACATCCAACCCGCCCAGGGGCACTAAAGCCATTATGCTCCCGCTGAACGGGCGCACCAGTCATAGCGTGGTGATTGCCACGGAACACGCTTCATACAGGCTTAAGAGCCTGAAAAGTGGTGAGCTTGCCATTTATTCTGATGAAGGCAGCAACATTATCCTGAAGCGCGGAAAAATTATTGAAGTGAACTGTGATGAATATATTGTTAATACTAAAAAACACACCGTGAATACCGAAGAGCATATTGTTAATACAAAAACTTATAAAACGACAGCCTCAGAGCGGGCAGATTTTGACACGCCATTGCTAAAAGGCAGTAGTGAAGTCGCTGACGGTAAGTCTACGCTGAACACCATGCGCGAGACCTATGACGGCCACGACCATGAGCACGGCAGTGATGCAGGCACAACGAAGAAACCTAATCAGCCAATGTAATTTGTGGTAACGTAGGTTCTCCTTCAAAAGCAATACCCACTGAACCCCTTCACCGATAATTTAATTTTCCATGCCGATAGTATTACGGCATGGAAATGTTAATTGATCCAACGACCGGCGATTATACCGGTGACAGCTCAGACTCTTTAGCGAATGCCGTCTACTTACGGCTGATGACGCCCCTTGGCTCATGGTGGGCTGATCCAACGCTGGGCTCTCTTTTACATACACTCCGCCGCGAGAAGGATGTGTCCCGCGTTCAGAAACTCGCGGTGCAGTATTCGCAGCAGGCCCTGCAGCCGATTATTGATGACGGTCGCGCACAGTCCATTTCCATCACCGCCGAGCACTGGCAACAAGGCTGGATGCTGCTTCATATCATCGTCACGTCTGCGAGCGGAACACCGCAGACGTGGAAATATCCGGTTAAGGTCAACTGATGCCATTCATTACCAAAAATGCCGCACAAATACGCACTGATATGCTGCGGGACATCAAGAACCTGCTGCAATTACCTGATGACAAGCTGGGGCCAGACAGCGACTGGTATGTACGGGCATCGAGTGTGGCCAGCGTTGCCGAAGGTCTTTATCAGCATCAGGGATGGATAGTCCGCCAGATTTTCCCCGATACGGCAGACGCTGAATTTTTGTACCTGCATGCCCGGTTACGCGGGTTAACCAAAAAAGCCGCCAATAACGCCTCCGGGCCTGCCACCTTTACCGGCGAACCGGGCGCGGCAGCTGCCGCCGGTCTTGTGTTCAAACGCGACAGTGTATCGTGGACAACAACCGAAGAAATTACTATCGGGCCGGATGGAAAAGCATCCGTAAATGCAATGTCTTCTCTGTCCGGGACTGCGGGTAATACCACCTCAGTCACATCGGCAACGCTGACCACTACACCTGACGGGTTTGACAGCACAGTGACCGTTGGTCTGATGACTGGCGGTACGGATGAGGAAACTGATGCGGAGCTGCTTGCCCGTCTGCTTGAAATCATTCGTCGTCCTCCTGCGGGCGGCAATAAATATGATTACAAACGCTGGGCACTGGAAGTATCCGGCGTATCTGCAGCATATGTTTATCCATTGCGACGAGGGCTGGGTACTGTTGATGTTGTTATTACGTCTGCTGGCGGGCTGCCTTCACAGGATGTGATCGACAGGGTGCAGGCTCACATTGATGATGTCCGGCCTGTTACGGCAAAAAACACGCTGGTTCTCATGCCTGCCATCCGTACATTTGACGTGCTTGTAAAGGTATCACTAGAAGGCATCACCCTCGCAGCAGCCAAACTGGCTATCGCCGGAACGCTTGAGGACGACGACTCTCGCCGTGAGCCGGGAGTGGCTTTTATTCGCAGCCAGGCGGGGACATTGATTTCTCTAATTCCAGGTATTACTGACTATGACATCGTTGCACCATCCGCAAATATTCAGCCTGTAATTGATGCCACGAAAGTCGAGTGGCTTAGATTAGGCAATGTTGAGGTAGAGCTGCTATGAGCTACTTAACCCTGTTAAATCGCCTTCTGCCACTCGTTTCGTACAGTCGGGGCCAGCCCCTGCTTGATGCATCATTGCGATCTGAATCAGGTGTGTTTGACACTCTCGATGTATCTGCACGGCTTGTTGAAGGTGGAGTTACTCCATTCTATGCACGCAGCCTGTTGTCCGACTGGGAACGTGTTCTTGACCTTACTCATGCAGAAAATGCGACATACCAGCAACGCCTGCAGCGCGTGCTGGCTAAACTGGCTGAGGTCGGTGGTCTCAGTATTCCTTACTTTATTCAGCTGGCCAGTAACCTTGGCTACATCATCACAATTGATGAACCGCAACCTTTCAGGGCGGGAGTTAACCGCGCCGGTGATCGCCTCTGGGTTGAAGACATTATCTGGGTCTGGCGTGTCAATATTCAGTCCTCTGGAACGCAATCCTACCGCTTTCGCTCAGGCAGTTCAGCTGCAGGTGAGCGCCTGACTTCCTTTGGTGATCCGGTTATTGAAGAAATCTTCCGCGATCTCAAGCCTGCTCATACATTTTGCTACTTCGCATATCAGGAGAATGAATAATGCGCCCCTTAATGCCACCGGTTCAGACACCGGATAATCTTTTTCATGATGGTAATCCACTCACTGGTGAACTGGGGACCGTTGTTGATGCTTCGCATCTGAATAATGTTCAGGGCTCTATCCGTGATGTTCAGGCTGAGCTTATTTCCATACTTACCGCTGCTAATATGCAACCGGATTCAGTCACTGGGCAGTTCCTTGAAGCAATCAAAAAACTAACACTGGCGAGGGAAAACCCTGGGTCAGATATAAAATCTGATGGCAACATTGATGTATTCCTTAAAAATATCGGCTTACAAACCATACTTAAAGTTGGTGATTTTGGTCTGGGTTCGCGAGACCTGCAGAGTGCAGCCAGTAATGAACACGTAAGCCGTTTCTTTTTCGAAAACTTTCAGCCAGGCACGTTATATCCCGAAAGCGTGGTTGCCATACAGTCAGGAGGACCCTCACCGGAGGAATGGGGGCAGATTGCTGTTTCCTATGGCGCTGCGCTACGCGTTTTTGCAGCGCATAAATCATATAGTGGTCAGCCTGAAACAACAGAATTGTTCCACGATAAGCGAAAACCAACGAATGCTGATGTCGGCTCGTATCCTGCCACAGGTGGTGTACTCGCCGGAAATATGATGGCTGATGGAAACGTTACCTCCGGCCAGGATAAAGATATCTCTTCTGGCCGCGATATATGGGCTACCCGTGATATCTATGCTCAGCGAAATCTCAGTGTGACGGCAGGTGCTTCTGTTGGCCTTGACCTTACCGTTGGCAGAAATTTAGGCACTACAGGCAATATTGATGCCGGAGGCTACATCCGCTCCGGTGCCGGTAAGGATGTTGTATCGCAGAATGATATCTGGGCATCCCGTTATATATATGAGAACGGCCAGCGCGTTTATGGTCCGAATAATCCACCACCGGCTAAATTTAGCAAGTCGCTGAATACCATCTCATGGGAAAAGAACCTTGAAACAGGCGTCATCCGGCAGTGGGGATTTGTTGACGCCGGAGACAACGGTTTTGTCAGTATCACTCTACCAGTTGCGTTTCCTTCATCCTTCCTTTCGCTCAATGTCACACCAAGGTGTAACGGGCCTGTAATGGGTGCAGATATTGTGTCGGCTCATGGACAAATTCTCAGTAACAACTCGTTCGGCGTGGGTATTTCTGCGAATTTTCAGGGCGGATACTCAGGCGTTTATTTTGAAGCAATCGGAGTATGACATGCAGATTTTTAATAAAGAAGGCAAAATCTATACCATCAGCGGAACCAGAAATTATGCCTGGTCAGCAACGCAGAACACCTTTTACCTGATTGCGGATTTACTGGCGTACATCCGCAATAACAACTGGCCTGATGATGCGACAGAGGTTTCTGATGAGATTTTTGCAGAATTCTCGGCATTCCAGAAAGGTGACGGGAAAATTCGTGGCACAGGTGCCGATGGAATGCCCGCATGGGTTGCCCCACCTGAACCATCAAAAGATGACCTAATCCGAAATGCAGAAAATCAGCGGAGTACGCTGATGGCAAAAGCGAGCCTCGAAATTGAGATGTTGTCGGATGCAGAGTCTGATGGCTCCATCAGTGATGATGAAAAAGAGCTTCTGGCGAAATGGAAAGCCTACCGTCTTGCGTTACGACGACTCGATCTCAGTTCAGCACCAGATATCATCTGGCCTCCTGTTCCTGAATAGGGCTCATTCGATTTTAATCCCGCTTAAAACCATCCCAAACGCTTACAGGCAATACAAAAAATGCCTGTAAGCGCACTATTTTTTTGATACCGCATTTTTTTGCGCCCTTTCTCAAGCGATTATTTTTGCATGATGCATAACGAACAGTCTAATCAAGATTTTACAGTGCAAAAACGCATGCGTATCGAGGCAAAAAAAATCGCCGCGCTACAATGCATCGCCCCGCTCGGGCACACTTTGGTACACGCCGGATCTTCGCAGTGGTTGCAGGCAATCGACAGGTAATAAGCAAAGACATTCTGATGCCAGACGCCATTGTCTTCCTGCCAGTCGCCGCCCGCGTATTCGTAAATACGACGGAAGCTGACGTCCGGGGTTAAGTCTTTGTAATCTTTGCAGGCCAGCTCGCAGGTTTT
>JGI20225J20221_1003235_pt1 | contig 10196 bp, 9 predicted proteins | sample BioMet4_FD_20221 | JGI IMG/M metagenome (IMG submission 20221)
TAATCAACGGCTGTACCATTCTCAAAGTTGTATCCACCATCTAGGCATACGAGCTTCTTTTGTATCTCTGTGAGTTTGACGAAGGTTGTAGATGGCCATTCTACATACTTCGGCTTTTTATCGTATAGCGAGTTGAGACGTAGTATACGTCTGTTTTCCTCATCGTTAGTACTGTATACATGAAAAAGAGGTTCCATATAAAAATCACTGACACGGTGGTAAGATGTATTATCTGTCTTGAACATATATGAGACCGGTATTCCGTCATTGTTCAGTAAAGGATAAAAATTGAATCGGTCTAGCATTTTTTTGTATTCTTCGTTTTGCAGTACGTAGTCGGGAATATTACTTTCGTCGACGTACATAAGATCGTTGAATATATCTCCGCGTTCGCGTTCTATCTTTCGTCGAGATTTACGCTCGCTATTGAAAGGCTTTAGAACATCTTTTAGTGCGGTCGTTTTCAAATCGAGAATCTTTGCCCATGCTTCCATATTGATGGTCTGAATAGATTCGCGTGCGTATGATATCATTTCGGCGCAACGGGTGATATATTCATTCTTTACTTCTGGAGTAGGTGAGTCCTTTCTGATGCGGTCGCCGTACCAGCTAATGTAAAAGAAGAGAAAACCGACAGGAACTTCGGAGTTGTCCATTACATCAACAGTGAGCCCGAATTTAAACATCTCTTTCATGAGCTTACAGTCCGAATTTTCACTTCGTCCATCACATTGCATATCGGGGCTGTGAACAATGACACGATCTGCTAACTGCATTAAGTTTTGAATTTCGCCTTGACTTGGAAGTCCATAATAGAAGAGCCATGGTTGCTTTTCGCCTATATTAGTTTGAAAGCGGTGAAAATCAGGTGTAAGGTGTATGATCTTTTCTTCTTTTTCAATATACTCCTTAATAAATTCAGTACCGTAGAAACCCGGTTGAAAGTGTTCGGGCTCTTCTGGAGTCTGGATAGAGCCTGTAAGCTGATTGAGTTGTTCAAGCGAGTAACCAGTGAAGCTATAGAGTTCCCCCATCAATTTTTCGCGGATAATCGCTTCTTTCTCTGTCATGATGATGGCGAGTACCGTTTTGGTCTTTGCAAGTTTCCGATATTCGTCATCCGCTGGATCGAACAACGTATGTCCAAGGAAGTCTATATAAGAAGTCTCTTTTTCTTCAACCCATTTTGGAAAATCCATGCCTTTGATTTTCGCCATATCATCTGGATCTTTTCCTACAGGAAGAAGAACACACTTTACGACGAACTCATCTTTGACAAACTTCGGAATCTTATCAATAGCGCTTTTGATGCCTGCATCATCTCCGTCAAGCAGTAATACGACGTTTGAAGTAATGTTGTGAATGAGACGACGTTGGCGCTCATCGAATGCACATCCACTTGATGCGACCACGTTAGTAAGTCCGGACTGAAATGATTGCAATACATCCATCTGCCCTTCGACAATATATACTTTGTCTTTCTGTATAATTGACTTTCTTGCCTGGTATAGTCCATATAAGCATGATCCTTTTTTGAATAGGATTGTGTCTCCAGTATTTTTATATTTTATATATGGTTTCGATTTGTCTGCAGGTATTGGTCGGATATCTCGTCCGTCGAAACCTATTACATTGCCCAGGTGGTCATAAAAGGGGAAGATAATGCGATTATAAAAGAAATCATGCAATGTGTGCTGGTCGTCCATGTATGACACTCCACATGTGATCAGGTGCTTCGGATTATATCCTTTTTGCACCATCCGTTTACTTAATTCATTAGATGAAAAAGCGAAACCCAGTCCGAACTGTTCAACGATCGCAGGTTTAATATTTCGATCGGACAAGTATTCGTTTCCTTCTGGGCTTCGCTTTAAGTTCCAGCAAAAGAGGTTATGCGCCTCTTCAATCGCTATTCGGGCTGATTCTTTTTCCTGTTGTGATATACGTTGTTCGTTTGTTAACTCGACATTAGGAACATCAATGCCGTACTGTTTGCCGAGCTCGCGAACTGCTTCGGGGAAAGACATTCCATTAGCTTTTTGTAGATAGCTAATGACATTTCCACCTTCACCACAGCTGAAGCATTTATAGATACCACGTGCCGGTGAAACCGTGAACGATGGCGTTTTCTCATTGTGAAAGGGGCACAAACCAACGTAGTTGACCCCTTGTTTCTTGAGTGCAACGTCTTTCCCGATGACCTTTACGATATCGGCGGCTCCTTGGATCCGGTCTATAGTATCTTGAGGTATTTGACTCATGAGTTATTCAAATAAAGGTAATTGTAATGCATCAAAAAATTTAAGAGCGTCGTTAACATCATAGTTGATAGCTTTAACCACATGTTTTACTTCTTCTTCAGATGGCTGGCTATATCCAAATGCTAACTCTGCCCATCGTTTTTGAGATATTCCAGTGCGGTCGAAAAAGGCTCGATTTGGGTGGAATAGTTCAATGTCACCAAACTTGACTTCAAGTATCTTTCTCATGATTGGATTTTTGCACTGGGTTTTCATAGGTATATAATGGCGATAGCAGTACAGATAGATGGCCTTAGCTGATTTACCTAGTCGGGGTGCTAACGTCTTTATATGTGTCCCTTTTGCTAGTTCTTCCCGGAGCAGCTTGTCTTGAGCTGCAGTCCACATTTCACCGGCTGGCATGATTGTTCCCCTTATTAATGATTGATTTTGGCTGTTGGCCAACAATCGAACGGAGTGCGTAAATAATGGCTGTGAATGGGTTGTAAGAAGATATTTTCACGACTCCGGTACCAGACTCTGGGCAATTTTGTATTTCCTCAATTTCAGTGGGTATAACGATCGAATTTTTCGTGTAATGATCGAGCATCTCAATAAAAGATGGAAAGGATGAGGGACAGAAATTACAATAAAGTGAGAAGGTCTTTTCTGACATTTGGAAGATGGTTACACTTTGCATCGCACTGTTTGTAACAGTGATTTTCTGTTCGAATGCGTCTATTAATTTTTGATCCATGATTTTTTTGTATTTAGTTCTCTAATTTTTCTCTGATTCTAACTTCGGTTTCACAGCGACGTCCAGAACGGCTCCGGCGAAATATTTGGTAATCTGATTGTGTAAAGATTGAAAAAAGGAATAGAGCTAAAAAACACCCAGCGATGAAACGACGTGCAGGCTCGCATTGTGATAGTGGTAGTCCGAATCTTTTGCAATAGCAGTATTTTGATAGCTCTGTAGATTTCTGTATTCCAACTTTTTCATATATGCGTTTCATGATGACTTTTACTGTCTCAAATGAAATATTAAGCGCATCAGCTGTCTCTTTTATAGAATAACCGAATCCGATAAATTCTGCTACATCCTTTTCCCTAGGGGTTAGTTTAGCATCAAGTTTCATTATTCACAAGGAGTTATTTTCCAAATATCATCACTCATCACTCCATGTTCTCCTAGTATTTTTGATATTTGTTGATACACATGATGTGGCATATCTCTATACGATCTTTTTTTTCTGCTGAATTCTGATTCGGCAGAACAGCCAAGATAGCTATAAAGAGCTTCTTTAACTGCTTTGGCATCTTCAACTTTTAATTTTTTCATGCCTGCTGCAAACGAATAACGAAAATGTGGTATTGCCATAATTGATTGATTTTATTAACTTTGTTGCATTGGATTATTAAATACTTTGCAAACGTAATTAATATTTTAGTCATAAACAAGTAATAGAATTAATATTTTAATCATTTAATTAAAATTTTACCATGAAGGAAAGAATGATGCAGTTAGCTGCTGCCCTCAATTTAAGTATGAGGGGATTTTCAATGGCAATTGGCATGTCGCCCGGATGGGGTACTACGATGTCTGAGAAGGGTATTGGTAGTGATGTGCTTGCTAAAATTTTAGCAAGATTCCCGGAAGTGAATTCTACCTGGCTGGTAACGGGAGAAGGGGAAATATTCCGTCTTGAATCTGAAGATGTAGGAGATTCTGTGCTTAAATCAGAAAATTATTATCAAAAGCTGTATGTTTCTCTTGCAAAAGATAACGAAGAACTACGTATTGAGAACGCTAAGCTTCGTCAAGATCTTTATGAAGCGATTGACAAATATAAAAAGATGGCGATGGAGAATATTACCCTTCGAGAGAGGAAGGGTGTGAATGATTAATTAAAAAATATTTAATTTCTATTTTTTATTTGCTTTTGTCTCGGACGGATTTCGGACGAAAATATTATTATTAACTGTTTTTTGAAATTGTATCTGGCTGATTTTTAGCTGTGAATCATGTCCCGATGTTTTGTTGCACGTCAAGTCTCCGCAACTAAATAGGGCGTAAATAACTAAAAGGTAGTTGTTTACGCTTCTTCGTCTAAAGCAAGTCGGACGAATTTCGGACGAAAAATTTTAATTTGATTGTTGAACATATACGTTTTTACTCTTAAAAACGTAAAAAAAATGTTTTCAAAAAACAGGAAAAGAAGCTCGTTATTCGAGATCGTGACTTACACACTTCCGAAACTTCACACAAAGAAAAATTGGTATGTTGATTTTTTCTGCTGGGACCCGGCGGAAGGTAAAATGCGTCGTAAGAGATATATGCTCGATTCGATTCCCAGTAAATCGGAAAGAAGAAAAAGAGCGACCGAAATCATCGTTAATGCAACTAACCGTCTGCGCCAAGGTTGGAATCCGTGGGCTGAGGTTTTGTCGAACAGGCAGTATTATAAACTTGCCGAAGTCATTGATATATACATGAAATACATCGATAAATTGTTGGCTACTTCCGTGATGAAATATAAGACTTCGATCGATTACAAATCTCGCATCAAAATGTTGTGCGAATATAATGGCAGTTGCTATCAACCAGTGATATATATGTATCAGTTTGACCAGGCGTTTATCTCCGATTTTCTCGATTACATCTTACTTGACCGTGATGCTTCGGCCCGAACACGGAATAATTATCGCACCTGGTTGTCGGCCTTTTGTTCGTGGTTGCTTGAAAAGAGATTCCTATTGACAAATCCGTGTGAAAACATAAAAACTCTGCCGGAAAACCAGAAGTTCCGCAGTGCCCTCACTCATGAACAGCTTCAGGCTCTCCGGAATTATCTTGAAAAGAAAAGCAAAAATTATTTGCTTGCCTGTCAAATGGAATACTATACTTTTATTCGTCCCGATGAATTATCCAATATCAGGATAGGGGATATCAACCTGAAGGAGCAAAAGGTATTTATCTCTTCAACAATATCGAAGAACCGTCGCGATGGTATGGTAGGGCTTAATGANGGGATTTGCCGTCTGTTGATAGNNCTNGATGNNCTGACNAAACCATCGACTTGTTATCTGTTCGGGCGCGACTTCAGACCGAGCGAGGAAAAAGCCGATTCGCGTATCTTTCGAGAGGCTTTTATAAAAGTACGAAAGGCTCTTCATTTTCCTGCCAATCTTCAGTTCTATTCCTTGAAAGATTCGGGCATCAGAGATTTGGCCAATGCCGAAGGCATCGTCATAGCCAGAGATCAGGCACGTCATGCGGACATTACGACTACAAACAAATACTTAAAAGGGGATGCGCTGACCGTGCACGAAGAGACAAAGCATTTTGATGGTGCCTTATGAATCCGCTTCATAGAAGTACCCCGTCTTTTCTTTGCCGATTCCCTTGGCATCGATTTTGTATTCTATCTTTTCGCAAATGAACGCTTTGTTATTGATAATAAATCGTTTCATGACGTTGGGCATTTTATCGGATATGAATTTGATGCAATATTCCGATTTCGTATTGATTTTATTCAATAGCCCGAACACGGTGTCGTACATGGTTGTCCTGCCTTTGATTTGATTCAGTTCAAAAGAAAAACCCCTGTTGTTTTCTCCTTTGAGTTCATCGTAAGTTCTGACGAAAGGATACGGATAATAAAATTTGCTACCTTCGGGAGTGACCATCTGTTTGATGCCGTCATTCATTGCCACCTCGATAATGTCTTGTGATTTCTCCGTACCACCGTTTCCCGCTATCAAATTTTGCATGTTGATAGATGCCGTGTCATAACTGAAGTCGGACGGTGCCATAACCGGGCACTCGAATCTTTCACTATGGTAATTGTCCCAAATCTGATGTGCCAACATCATGGCAACAGGAACAATCTTTAATTCGATGGCCGAACTATCAGAACTCTCGTTTCTCACCAGATTTCGAAATTGATTCATCTCTTTTAGGCTGTGCGATTCCTTATTCCCGTTTTTTATCATGTAATCAATGTATTGTTTACCCTCTGTACAATAGAGATAGATACATTTGTTCTCGTCTGTCGTCGAGTTCCAGAAGGCGGACAGTTCCGCATCGTTTGCAAATTCTTTTTTCTGCGCTTTGCTGATGATGTCTTCATCCACTTTGAGATAAGGATCGTTGTTGCTGAAGGAATATGAAAGATTGCTGTCGGACAAATCTTTCGTTTCGTCGGCATCGCTCGAGACCGTATATTCGTTCAGTACCTTATCTACGTATTCCGTATTCTCCGCGGTATAGAAAGAATTCCGTGCAATAATCCGGACTCTCTTGTCGGCATCATCAATACGGAAGATCACCCCGAAAAAGTGCTCGACGTGTGTCATGAACTCGCTGATGGTCCAATGTGGGAGACATTGCCCGAAGTCTGAAATATTAATGGCATTGGCAATGAAAATGTTTTTAAGCGGGGTGTTTTCTATCTGGTTCTCCGCCAGAGTATAGCCCAATTTTTCGAAAATAAGGCGGATGATATAACAGAAATAAGGCTGTGCGGCCAATCTTCCGTTAATGCTGTCTACCCATTCGAATCTTTGTGCCGTTTCGTGCCAATAACACCGATGTAGCGTCACTCTGTAATTGCCCGTCTCACCCCAATCGAGATACCCCGAATTGTTATAGCAGGCGTCGAAATCATTTTTGTAAGCTGGAAAGAATACGTAATTCGCATCTCCATATTTGCCGTACAGAAATTTGAACCGGTCATCTTCGCTCATCGTCTGTACGTATTTCCATACTTCTTCATCGTTTGAAAAGGTTACCCCATCAGCTCTTTTCGCATAGCCCAATTTCAATTCATCGATGTACTGCTTTTCGTATTTCGACAAGAAGTTGAGTTCGGCGTTACCCGATAGAATCTGTATTTTTATCTTATCCTCGGAGACGGATGTGACCGTTGCGGTACCGTCAATTATTTTTTGGTTGTTCGCTATGATTCTTGCCGGCATTTTGACAATGGCTTTGTTGACGTCGAGCCTTTGCAGATTGCCGAGTATTTTCAGGTTATTCGCATTTCCTCTCAACGGTACATCGACGTCATACGTGTACTTGCTCGAGTCGGTGAAGTAGCTGTTCTCGTCTACCAGTTTGATACTGATCGAATCATTTAAATAAATTCTTTTATTGTTTATAAATAACTCTGTCATAATCAGCGTGATTTATTGGATTGTAGTTTCTTGTAATGGTTGTATTGCCGTTCGAACCCATGTTCGCCGTCAATGGTGACATACGATTCGATACCGCCTTCGAGCTGTTGCTGAAGTCTTTCGATCACTTCGGCGTTGTGTTGCAGGCTGACGGCGACCGCGTCGAAGTTGATGTTGATTGCGTCGACGGGCGAGTTGCCTGTGCTGATGGGCGATGATGTTCCTCCGCCGATGGTGTTAGACACATCCTGAGCGGTGAGAGAACCGACCGTATTATTTTTTTGCGCATGGTCGATCAGACGAAGTACCGGTAAAAGATTCGGGTTGCCGGTGGCTTGATGATTGGCGATAAACTCATTGGCATGTACGGTACCGACGGGTTTTCTGTTGTTGGCGTCCGAAGGGGTGAAACCGCCCGAGTAATAACCCTCGTCCTGGGCCTGTGCCTGTTTCTTGATGGCTGCTACCTGTATCATGCCGGAAGCTGTTGCAATACCTGCGAATATCGGAGCTAAAACCGGTCCCGCAGCTCCCATACTCCAACCGGCGGCATAAGCTCTTAATGCTGACACTGCCGTTTCCGCTATCGCCTGGGCTATTTGTATGTTGGTGGATTTTTTGTTGTACTTGTTTTTGATTTTGGCGATTTCTTTTTGTTTCTGCTCTTCAAGTTTCTTGCCTTTGGTGGTGTTTTCGCCTGCCGCTTTTATTTGATTGTCGTAATTTTTAGTCGTCTTAGCAACCTCGACATCACGGCTTGCCGAGACGTAGGAAGAGTAAGCGGACATCAACCCTCCTACAACCTGGTAAGCTTTTTCGGCTTTCTCGGCAAGTTGGTTGTAGTAATCTTCATCGGCGGCGGCCATACCGTTTAATACATCCTGATGACTCACGCCCATCTGTCCCTCCATGTTCTTCATCTTCTCTTTTACCTTTGAATGAAGTTTGGCGTCATTGCCAAAGAGAGTATCCCAGATACTGTCTTTTCCCGGATTATCCTGATTTCCTACTTCGCCTTTGGCCTGGTTATATATATCCTGCCCGCGCTGTGCTCCTTTCCTGGCGTTTCCATCGAACCCGACTTCTTGTTCGCCCTTCTGTCGTTTGTAGTGGGCGCGGATAGCGGCGATTATTTCCTGATGCTCTTTTTCTTTGCCTTCTATCTTGCTATAATAGTCATCCCAGAAAGCTATATCTTCGGCCATCAGTTCATCACCCGTCTTCTTTTCGGAATACTCTTTTATCTGTTGGAGACGTTGCTCGAACTCTTGCAGTTTTTGCAATCTGTCGTTATGGCTCCAGCTATCCATTTGTGCCTGGTAGTCGTTATATTCTTTTGAACCTTTCATATAAAGGTTTCGCTTCTTTTCCAAAGTGTCATATTCCAATTCTCCCATTGCCGTATCGAATCCTTTTTTGTCAATCAGCTGTTGGGTATACATATTAAGATACATTTCTTTTTGTTGTTCTGTCTGTCGGTCGACGGTTTCGATATCGCCTGCTTTGTCTCTCTCATTGCGTTTCGCTTGCATTTGGGTTTTCTGCAAAAGCAGGTCATTGTACTCTTTTGAGTCTTTGCGGTAGAGTTTCATCTTGGCATCTATCAGCTTCTCGTCGCTATCTTCCATGAACAGGTCATATTCCTCTTTTGATACTTTGCCGGCAGCGTATAGGGCGGTATTCATTATTTTTTCTTTGTCGTTGGATGCTTCTATGAGTTTCAGCTTTCTCTCCATTATCTTTTTCTGTTGCGCTTCGGTGAGTGATGTTCCGGTATCGGGTGTGCCTCCGAGATTCGTGTTGTTTTGCACTTGCTCCTGTTGTGCAACCGGTCTGTCATGTTTAATCCATGGGCGAAGTTGATTGCGAACGTTAATGACTTTTTGATTATCCTTCTGCATATTGTCAATGAGTTCACTGATGTTGCCATGCCAATCCCGTCCGGCAGAGTTTCCATACATTAAGTTCCAAAAGCCCGAATAATCCAGCCCCAGTCCTTTTTGCACTTGTCCGTTAATCGATTTCATCAACCCTTCTTTGCCAATATTCGGAGATTTCTGAATGGCACTGTTGATTGCGTCGACGATGATTTGAGATGCTTTCGCTTTTTGGTTGTCCGTCGCTTTTGTCAATCCACCGACTGCCCCTTGCAGCAGCTCACCGTTATCTTTGACATGTTTGGACATGATATCGCCGGTCTCCTTGTCGAGTACCTGTCGGGCATAGTAGTCGTTCATTGCCACGGTTGCCTGTTCGTAGGCGTTCTTGATATCGGCGATGGTACTCTTTTCGGTCAGTAGGTTTGTGAGGTACTTGCCGAATTTATCATTAAATTCTTTGATAAGTTCAGCCCTCATTTTGGATTTTTGATTTGTCGCTCCCAGCTGATTATAAAGATTCGTCAGCTCGCCCCGTTCTTTGGATACCGCACTGTAAAATTCGGCTGTCGCCCGGTTCGCTTCTTTTTGGTTCTGATACCATTTGTACAGACCGTAACCGATGGCGGCAATCGCCGCTATCGCAATTCCCCAGGGATTCGTTTTGATAGCGGTGCCGAAGGCATTGAGGGCTAGTCTGGCTTCTTTGAATTTACCTATTAAAATGTTTTTGGCGGCAATGACAAGGTACATTGCTGCCTGGTAGTTGACGAGTGATTTTTTCCCCATTTGCTGAAGTATTTCACTCTCTTTGAGTATGGCATTGTACGCCCCTTGGTTGCGTGCCATTTTAGCGGTGGCCAACGCATCGATCGTTTTGTATGTCGCGGCTAATTTATGA
>JGI20225J20221_1003240_pt1 | contig 10175 bp, 8 predicted proteins | sample BioMet4_FD_20221 | JGI IMG/M metagenome (IMG submission 20221)
AGTTTTAGGTCTCCAGCGGTACCACGGCCGTTGTATGCCGCACGTCGCCGCATTTTCACATACCAGGGCGGGAAGTTGCGGGGCGTTCAGTTATTACGGCGTGTTCCGGTGTACGGACGCGCCGTAACCGAAAACGCACCTTTGTCCGGTTTTTACGTTTAACAACGGACCCCGGTTTTGGGCGTCCCCGTTGGTGTACGACTGCCGTTTGTCGGGAACGCTGTCCCCAAACTTCGGACGATAAACCCCATACCAATCCAAACAGCAGGACGAGTCTGCCAATACGCAACCCCGCGACCGAGAAGACTTCGCAACTAAACGCCGTACGCCGCGTCCCGGCGGGGTTTGGCAAAACAGCCTATAACCAATGTCACTGCCGGCGACCGCGTGCTCCATTCGTACGGGTTGTCCGGGCTCTCGGGGCGTTTTGCTGCGCGGTTGGGGTGGCTTCCCCGTGGCGGTGGTGGCCGACGCGTTGGTCGGGCGCGGTGGTGCGAACGTTCGCCGGAAGGTACGGGCGGCCGTTTCTTACCACCCCGGCCCGACCAACGCGTCGGCCACCACCCGCCACGGGTGGAGCCACCCCATACCGCCGCAGCGACGCCCCGAGAGCCGAACGACCCGTACGAATGGAGCACGCGGGTCGCCGCAGTGACATTGGTTATAGGTCGTTGCCAAAACCCCGCCGGACGCGGCGTACGGCGTTATTACGGTGGGGGTGGGGGGGGGGGTTGCGAAGTCTCTCCGTCGCGGTTTCGTATTGGCAGACTCGGTCCCTGCTTTTGGATTGGTATGGGTTTATTCGTCCAGTTGGGGCGCGTACGACAAACGGCAGTCGTACACCAACGGGACGCCCAAACCGGGGTCCGTTGTTAAACGTAAAAACGGACAAAGGTGTGTTTTCGGTTACGGCGCGTCCGTACACCGAACACCGCCGTAATAACTGAAAAACGCCCCGCAACTCCCCGTCTGTATGTGAAAATGCCGCGACGGGCGGCAATTACAACGGCGGGTGTACCGGCTGGAGACCTAAAACTCAAAACACGGTCGCCAAATGACCGTAATAACCGGTAAACCCCGGCCGGGGGAGGCGCGCACCGCCCCGCCGAGACACGGACTGTCCATTTTTTACCTACTACGGTTATGGAGTTCACCGAACTACTTTTTTTCGTTTGCCCGTCGGGACGCGAGAGACGCGTTGTATCTGCGCCTCCGTCGCGTTGTCCGTTTTTTTCGCCACTCGGGAAATAGTTGGTACTCAAGGTTGCTGATAGAAAGAAAACCGCTGTGCTGCGCCGGTACGCCGTCGTTAAGACCCGCCTCGTCCTTGCACCGGAGCGACGCGTACCCGCGCACGAGCAGGGCGCCGACCGAGTGCCCTTGGACGGCTGGGTCGTCCTCCGGGAAACTTTCACTTGACCGGCGGCGATGCCCGACTCCGCCTGGACCAAAAGCCGTCGCCCCGATGGTACGTTGGTCCCGTAGAACGGTGGGCACCACGTGCCGCGTTTTGCGAATAAGACCGGCTGGTTCGAGCACGTGCGGTCGGAATAGCTGCCGTAGGGTACTCACTTCGGTTCACGTAAGCGAAGTCCGTGTTGCTAATGGGCGTCGACCTTCCCCGACCAGCTTTTTATGCGGCCTGTTATGCTTTTGTAGTAGCACCGCTGCCTCAGGTAGAAGTCGTACCTGCCGCTGCGGACGCTGGACGGGGCCGACCAACGCGAGTTTTTTTCGGATAGGCTGGCCTAGGTCGAGATACACCTGCTCGGGTAGCGGCAGCCGCAGCGCGCCCGCGTGGCCCGAACCGACGACGCTCTCGTCCCGACGCGCGGCTGTAACTGAAAAACCACCCGTTGGTACCCGTTCCGGACCCGGGAGCGACCCGGCGCATGCAGTAGACGTGCAGCCGGGAACGCGCTTCATAGACCAGTTTGTGACACGGGGGGAAATAAAAATGGTGGCGCGACGGTGGCCATTTGTAGCGGGACCTCGGCCCAAACCAAGACCCGTCCAAAAGGAGACGGACGCTACGTCGCCGGCGCGTCCCGCGTGGAACGGCCCTAGCGGGTCGTACTACGTGCGAAAAACACCTGTCGGAACCCGTTAGGCACGCGTCGTGCAGCGTTCTAACATGGCAGCAGGTGGCCCGCTTTTAGTCGCGTTGCGACCTGTAACGCCCGTAAACGTCGCGCTCCCGAAAATGTAATACCCGTATGCGGGAGGTGGCCATGGGCCGGCCACGAAGTGCCAGACGACATAAAGCGAATTGGCGCCGCTGGTCGTCCCTACTACAACTTCCGGGACTAAACGTGACGAAACCGTCCGACGACGTTACTTATAACTAAAAAACGCCAGCGTTCTGGTTCGGGGGTGCGACCCTCGAAAAAAAACGGCCCCCCCGTACCTGTACGGCACAGGGGAAACGAGACCCGCCGCCTTAGCGGGCGTCCACCGTTTTCTGACGCCTGAAACGGGCAGACGGATGTGATAGTGGTCAAGGGGTACCGGCAACCTTGGCCGCACACTGCGGCCCGGCGAAATGGGCTTGCACCTCCCACCGCCCGCACCCAGCGACCCTCAGAATGCGGGCGTAGCGAACCAAACGGGGGGCCAAACTCGACACGGCAGTCGGTGCCGAACACCGGTAGTTGGCCGTGCGACGCCCGGGGCAACTTGCTGCTCCAAAACCGTATGGCCTACCGCGCATATGCTTCGTGTGGTAACTTGTTAAGTCGCGGCTCTCTGAGCTAGCGAAATTGGCCGGCGTACCCGCCACGCGGGTGTTCCGGCATAAACTCCGGGCGATCTGTATGGATGAGTTGTGCAGCGGTTTACTGGCATTATTGGCATTTGGGGGGCGGCCCCTCCGCGCGTGGCGGGGCGCTCTGTGCCTGACAGGTAAAAATGATGATGCAATACCTCAAGTGGCTTGATGAAAAAAAGCAAAACGGCAGCCTGCGCTCTCTGCGCAACATAGACGCGGAGCAGCGCAACAGGCAAAAAGCCGGTGCGCCCTTTATCAACCTGAGTTCCAACGACTATCTTTCTTTTGGCGACGACGCGGCCCTGCGGCAGCAATTCTGGGCGGAGCAGGACGTGGCCTCGCTGCGCATGGGCGCGTGCTCGTCGCGGCTGCTCACGGGAACCTGCGACCAGCAGGAGGCCTTTGAAAGTGAACTGGCCGCCGCCTACGGCGCTGAGGCGGCCCTGGTTTTCGGCAGCGGCTACCATGCCAACCAGGGCATCTTGCCAGCCGTGTGCACGGCGCAAACGCTTATTCTGGCCGACAAGCTCGTGCACGCCAGCCTTATCGACGGCATCCGCATGAGTGAAGCCAAGTGCATTCGCTTCAGGCACAACGATTACCCGCAGCTGGAAGCGCTGGTCGAAAAATACGCCGGACAATACGAAAACATCATCGTGGCGACGGAGTCCATCTTCAGCATGGACGGCGACGCCTGCGACCTGCCCCGGCTGGTTGCGCTCAAAAAAGCCTATCCGACCGTGCAGCTGTATGTGGACGAGGCCCACGCCGTCGGCGTGCGCGGGGCGCACGGGCTTGGCTGCTGCGAGGAGCAGGGCTGCGCAGCCGACATTGACTTTTTGGTGGGCACCATGGGCAAGGCCTGGGCCTCGCTGGGCGCGTACGTCATCTGCACGTCGGCCCTGCGCGAGTATCTGGTCAACACTGTGCGCCCCTTTATTTTTACCACCGCGCTGCCACCGGTAAACATCGCCTGGAGCCGGTTTGTTCTGGGCAGGTTTTCCTCTGCCGATGCAGCGGCGCGCAGGGCGCACCTTGCCGGGATCGCCAGCATGATGCACGCTTTTGTGGACAGCCTTGGGCAATCCGTGCGCAGCACGTCGCAGATTGTACCCGTCGTCACCGGCGAAAATCAGCGCACGCTGGACATTGCCGGGCATTTGCAGCGCGAGGGCTTTTACATTATGGGCATACGCCCTCCCACGGTACCCGCCGGTGCTTCACGTCTGCGTATTTCGCTTACGGCGGCGACCAGCAGGGATGATGTTGAGGCCCTGGTTGCTCTGCTTGGCAGGCTGCTGCATGAATATTGATTTTTTGCGGCGCAAGGACAGCCCCACGCTGGAGCTTTTTTTTGCCGGGTGGGGCATGGACAGCCGTCCCTTTGCCTGGGCGGCGGAATCGCCGCAGGTGGCAGACTGCGACTTTGCCGTCTGCTACGACTACACCAGTCTGGCGTTGGACGGCGTGGACTGGCGGCGCTACCGCGAGGTGAGGGTGCGGGCGTGGTCGCTGGGAGTCTACGCCGCATCGCTGGTTTTGCCCGGTTTGAGCTGTGCCGTCAGCACGGCTGTGGCCATCAACGGCACGCTGCGGCCCGTTGACGACGAGTTTGGCATACCGGTTGCCGTATACGAAGCCACCATTGAACAATTCAGCGCCGAGAGCCTCGATCGCTTTAACCGGCGCATGTGCGGTGCGCACAAGGCCGTATTTGAGGCGCGCAGACCTTTGCGCGGCGTCGGTTCACTGCTGGATGAACTGCGCAGCATCAGGGCCTGCGCGGCAGAGGGCGCAAGGCCCCAGTTTACGGCCTGGACAAGGGCCGTTCTGGGTAAAAAAGACAAGATATTTCCTGTTGCAAACCAGCGCCGGGCCTGGGCCGAAACGCCTGTGGCACAGGCTGTGCTTGAGCTGGACGAGCCGCACTACATGCCGGATATTCCCTTTGTGACCGGGTAATGAGCATGGATACCGCACTGATCAGGCAGCGCTTTAGCGCCGCCGCTGCCAGCTACGAAGCCGAGGCGCTGGCGCAGCGGCGCATCGCCGACCGCCTCTGGAAGTTGGCTGCGCCGTGTGTTGCGCCCAAGGCCGCCGTGCTTGAACTCGGCGCAGGCACAGGCCTGCTTACGCGGCGGATTCTTGAGGCGCGCCCCAGCAGCCTGCTGCTGAACGATCTGTACATCAGCCCGCAACTGCAACAAATCATGGATGCCCACCCCGGTGTAGTCTCCTGCCGCGAGGGCAATGCCGAGAAACTCTGTTTTGACGGGGTGTTTGATGCCGTGCTCAGTGCCTCTACCGTGCAGTGGTTTGACGACCTCCCGTTTTTTTTTGCCCGATGCGCGCATTTGTTGCCTGCTGGCGGGCTGCTGGCCTTCAGCAGCTTTTTGCCCGGCAACCTGCATGAGGTCGCGGAGCTGACCGGCGTGGGGCTGGCCTATAGCGAGGCCAAAGCCCTGCGGGGCTACCTCGCCCCGCACTTTGACCTGCAGGTGCTGGAGCAGGGCGAGGTGACGCTGCATTTTGACAGCCCGCGCGACGTGTTGCTGCATCTGCGGCATACGGGCGTAACAGGCATACGGTCTGTTGTATGGGGCAAAAGCAGATATGAGGCCTTTGTAACATCCTACCGTGCCCGCTTTGCGGACGGGCAGGGCGTCAGGCTGACCTACCGGCCTGTGTATGTGCTTGCCGCAAGCAGGGGGCTGCTTTGCCCCAGGCCGTAGGCCTGACCGGCTGGCTCCTGCATTCACGGTTTCAGTCTTTTTTCTGTTTACTCCACCACACAAAACCTGCCCGCAAGGGAAGGAGTGTTGCATGAAGCGCTCGCTACTACTTCTGCAACTGTTTGCATTGCTGGTTGCCATGAGCCACTGGCAGGCGGCCTCGGCCGCGTCCGGCGAAACGCGGGGCGCGGGATACGGCTTTGATTCAGCCAAGGCGTATCTTGAGACCCGCAGCCGCGATATGACGGATTTTCAAAGCAGGTTTGATAATGACGTTTTTCAGAACCTTGATGCGGCAAACGCCATCAATCTCAAATACAAAACCACGCCGCCAGAGTACGTTCTGTACCGTCTTGATCTGGCAAAAGCCATAGAAGGCAACGCCAAAAAGCCGGAAAAGCTGGACGCCCTGTGCAGGCAGTTTGTCGCGATTGATGCTGCGGAAAAAGACTATGCCGCAAAAATTGCCGCATATAATGAAAATCTGGCGGAAAAGTTTATTCCGCGCGACCAGTATCAGCTGATGGACGACGATGCACTGCGTGAGGTGCTCGTAACCTACCTTGCAGGCAACAGCATGATATATGGATTTAACAATCCTGAATCGTTACGGATGAGGATAGATAAAGCCGTGCCGTACAAGACGGAAGACGGCGATTTTGGGGTTATGTACTTTGTCCGCGTTGGCGACAGGGACAGCGCCGACGATGCAGACAGCGACAGGCTGTATCAGGTCGCCTACGTCAACGGTGATATTGCGAGCTTTGACCCGGTAGCGGACGATGCCGCTGATCTGGCGGTTCTGAAGGTCTGCGGCAAAACGCAGTAGCAGCGTGTTGTTTTTTTTGCAGCGCTGGTGCTCATTCCCCAGCGCGAAGGGGACTGTCGCCGACAGCTTCGGCCAGATCGTCTACTGCCCCAAAGGCGACAGGCAGGTGCGAAAGCCCGGCCAGGGCGCTGACCGGGCCGTCAAAGCGGCCCCCATCCCTCAGCAATAAATGGTATTCTTTATAAAAAAGGTATGCGAACGGCTACATTCATAAAAATGGCCATTAAACGTAATCACATTTTTATATTTCCTAGGCATTTACGCAGCTTCAGGGAGCGATCAAGTATGTCTAATTATCAGCGCGACGCTATCTTGGCAACCTGCAGATGGAACTTGTCCATAACCTCAGCGGCACTAAAATTTACACCACGCCCACCCCGGATCATGGCGGGTCAGGCCAGTCATTTTCGCCCACAGACCTGTGCGCAGCGGCCTTGTGCTCATGCGCCATGAGCATGCTTGCAACATATGCCGAGAACCACGGCCTGAATGTGACCGGAACAACGATGGAAATATCCAAAAGCATGACGACCGAGGGGCCCAGCCGCATCGGGAAAATTGAAATCGTTTTTAACATGCCGGACCGGCAATTCAGCAGCAAGGACAAGACCGTGATGGAACGGGCCGCCAATACCTGCGGCGTTCATCATAGCCTGCACCCTGATGTTGAGCAGGTTTTTACCTTCAAGTGGAGCAGCTAGAGCTGCTCGCCCCGTATTCCGGCACGGCATGATGCTGAAATACGGGGCAGGTTGAACACCCGCCGCTTTCGACTGCTGCAACATTGCCTGTCATGTTGCAGCAGTATTTTTTTGCAAAAAAAGCTTATGGATGCATTTGAAATATATTGCAATTAGTAATGTATATATGGTGAAATGAACGGTTAGTATTTATTTTATAATGGAATTTTTCATGTTTTTCGAGTTATGCTGAAATATTGGAGAGTTAAGTTGCTTTAATATTACATCAAGCATACTGACATCATAAGAGATTACAACATTGCAGAGTTTTGCTGTGATGGTTTCTGCCATTTTATCCCTGTTGTTCTTTTAGCGCAGGATAATGCCGCGTCAACCCTTTCAATATGGCGCAGTGGTTATACTCATGCGACATGCAGTCGGTGATGTCAGCCCCAGGCAAGTACGGCTTTTTAAAAAATCAGTGAGGCCCATGAAGGCATCCGTATATTTTGAAGCCCACGGCGCCAAAATTTCGGCTCGCCGATCGCAATTGGGCGATTGCTCCCTTGACCATGCATGTACTTTGGGTGAGAATAAAATCACATGATGCAACATATTTCGAAACAGGTTGTTGTTCTGGTCTGCGTGAATAGTCTGACCTTATTATTTCTTCGATATCTTTGAACAACAGCTTTGTTTTTATAAGGGAGGGTTTTATGCTTCCTGAGTTCAGCGGCGATTTTATTCAATGGCTGCGTGGTTTTTATTACACAGCGACGTGCGGCAGCATGACGGCTGCAATGAAAATGATGAACCGTAACCAGTCTGCGCTCACATATCAGATTCGCAGTCTTGAGCAAGAATTTGGCGTTAAACTTTTTAGCGGTTCAAAGACAAACCGAGTTCTGACAGAAGAAGGAAAATTTTTGCTCAGCAAGGCAATGCTGCTTTTTTCCCAGATTGACGCTTTGCGTGGACAATTGGCGCATCTGCCAGCAACGGTTAAAGGCCCGCTGAGCATCAGTTGCATGTTTTCGTTTTACAACTATATTCTGCCGGATCTAGTGCACGTTTTTTCGCAGCAGTACCCCGAGGTGAGCTTCAGGCTTATTCCTGAGATGCTGGAGAGCAAGCTTTTTGAAGATATTTCTTCCAACAAGGTCGACGTGGGCATTCTGTCTTCAGAGAGGATTCCGGACGATTTTTTGGCCATCCCGCTGTTCAGGACGGACATCACGCTTTTTGCCTCGCCTCAGGCTACACTTCCGCCAGAAAATATGCTTGATCTGACCGACATTGCCCAGATGACCATTGTTGCGCCGTCTATTCATTCGAGCCTATGGCAAAATATTCTTCGTCAGGCGCAGCGCTATGGCGTAAAGCTGAACCCACGGCATATAATTCTGCACCAGGATTGCCTTGTGCGTTGCGTGGCGCAAGGCCTTGGCGTGAGCATGCTCGACCGTTTTGTGCTGGAAGACGCCATTTTTGCGAAAAAAATTCAGGCCGTATCCCTGTCGCGGTTTTTCCGCCCCCGGCAATACTACATGGTGCTGTCGCAGTCGGGCGCGTACCAGTATCCGCAGGTTAAGGCCTTTTTGAATTTCATGAAGCAACAGTTTGAAATTACTGACGACCAGCAGGATGATACCGACAACGAAACCATTGAAGACGCCGAGGTTGCCCTGCTCTGACCGGTTTACTGATCATTTTGCCATGCGGCGGGGGCATTGGGCGTATCTGGTGCGCGCAATGCCCCCGCCGCATTTGGTGCGCAGTTTCGCGGCGATAGTAGCCTGCACGCGTCGCAATGCAGTAAAAGCGAGCCAGGGCACATGGTTAGCAAACATGTGCCCTGGCTCTGCGTGTTGTGACTGCCGGGCCGTCAAGGAGGTAACGACCCTGGCAGGCTAGAAGGAATAGATGAAGTTTACGTTAATGTTCCACGCGTCGTACATGGCGTCGCTTTTGTTGTTCATTTTGCTCTGGCCCCACACGGTGCGGCTCTGGTCCATCATCAGCTTGATATAGGCGATGTCAAAGCAGACGGTGAGGTTGTCGTACATCTTGTATTCGTTGTTCAGGTTAAATTCGATGGCGCCGTCGTTGCGCGTCATGTACAGCCCCTCCTTGCCCAGAACCGTGGCATTGGGGGCCAACCATTCGCCGGTTCTGGCGGCAAGCTTTTTCAGCAGGGCCGGATCGTTGGTGCCGCCAATATAGTTAACGCGCACGGTGTGGGTGAGCTTGTCCACAAAGCTGATATTTCGGGTATACAGACCAACGCCCCAAGTGCCGCCCATGTTGTGGGCAATGGTGCTGTCGCGGAAGGTGTTGGGCCTGCCGCCGTTGAAGGCGAAGGTGCCGAAGGAACCAGCGCCGCCTTCGTCCAGGTTGGTGTAGGGCAGGCGCTCTGACCCGTTGCCCGGATTGTCGTCGTCGCCAGATGAATACCATGCATGGATGCCGGGAATGCCCCAATCGAGGGCATATTCCGCAAGGGCGTCGGCCAGCCAGCCGGCGCGGTTGGACGACGGATCGTCACGCGTGATGGAACCGTAGTTGAAATCCCACGCCAGACGCAGGGGCGCAAACGCACTCACATCACCGGTAAGGCCGCCCCACACGGCATTGCCGTAACCGGTCAGCTTCTGGTTATGGGTACTGCCGTAGAGTGGATAAAGGCCAGCCAGATAATAGTTGCTGGTCTGGGCTGGTATGTAGCTTGTGGCGCTGGTGCGGAAGGCGTTGGGGCCGAACATGCCGTACATTGCCCAGGGGGTAACCTTTACGCCGTCAAAGCCCAGCGGCAGCGACAGGGCGAACAGATCGACATTATCCATGTAGTTGGCCCGGTAGCCGTTGGGATAGCCGCTGTAGTTATCGGGCTCTACACCAAAGACGGGGGCAAGCCCCTTCAGCGGGCAGGTTTTTCGCGACAGGTTTTTCTGAACGATTTTCCCCAGGCCATTTCAGCAGCAGCAAAAACGCGCACAGCAGGGCCGTAGTTTTTAGAAGTTACGAAAGGCCATACGCACGCCGCTGGATCAACTTGCATTTTTCGGTGAGAAGCCGTTCTGTGATGCCGTTATTCCGGGGGGGGTTTTTTTAAAAAGAAAACGAAAAAAAAAAAAAAAAAAAAAAACCAAAATTTTTCGGGCCACTTC
>JGI20225J20221_1003241_pt1 | contig 10171 bp, 8 predicted proteins | sample BioMet4_FD_20221 | JGI IMG/M metagenome (IMG submission 20221)
GGGCGGCGTGGCGGGTCTGGTGGGCGAATCCGGCTGCGGCAAGAGCATGACGGGCCGGGCTGTGATGGGCCTGATCCGCCAGCCGGGGAAAATATACGGCGGCTCCGTCCGCTTCGAGGGGCGGGAGCTGACCGCGCTGTCCCAGCGGGAGCTGGGAAAACTCCGCGGCGGCGAGATTTCCATGGTGTTCCAGGAACCCATGACCAGTCTCAACCCGGTGATGACCGTGGGCAGACAGGTGGCGGAGACGCTGCGGCTNCATCGGAGCNTCTCCCGGGCCGAGGCCCGGACGGAGACGGTGCGGATGTTTGAGAAGGTGGGCATTCCCGACCCGGAGAAGCGGTACGACTGCTATCCCCATCAGCTCTCCGGCGGACTGCGGCAGCGGGCCGTGATCGCCATGGCCATGATCTGCCGGCCCAGGCTGCTCATCGCCGACGAGCCCACCACCGCGCTGGATGTGACCGTGGAGGCNCAGATCCTGCGGCTGCTGCGGGCGCTGACGGAAAAACAGGGCACCAGCGTGCTGCTGATCAGCCACGATCTGGGCGTGGTNGCCCAGCTGTGCGACAGCGTGAACGTGATGTACGCGGGACAGATCGTGGAGCAGGCGCCCGTGTGCGCCCTTTTCGATCGCCCGGCCCACCCCTATACCCGGGGGCTTTTGGGCGCGGTGCAGTCCCTGCGGGCGGGGGACGCGGTGCTGGACACGATCCCCGGCGGCGTGCCGGACTTTCTGCGCCTGCCGCCCGGCTGCCGCTTCGCGCCCCGCTGCGGGCAGGCCTGTCCGGGCTGCGCCGAGGTCCGTCCGCCCCTGCGGGAGCTCATGCCGGGGCATTTCGCCCGCTGCGTTGAGACGGGAGGCGGCGTATGAAAGAGAAAAGCCCCCTGCTCATCGAGGGGCGGGGCCTGGTCAAAGAATTCCCGGCGGGGCGCAAAAAGATCCATGCCGTTTCCGGCGTGGACATCGCGCTGCGCCAGGGCGAGACGCTGGCGCTGGTGGGGGAATCCGGCTGCGGGAAATCCACGCTGGGCCGCACCCTCATCCGCCTGACGGAGCCGGACGCGGGGACGATCCTGTATCGCGGGACGGATATCACCGCCCTGCGGGGAGCGGCGCTGGCGCCCTACCGGCGGCAGATGCAGTTCGTGTTTCAGGACCCTTACGCGGCGCTGGACCCGCGCATGACCGTGCGGGATATCGTCGCGGAGCCGCTGGAGGCCTGGCGCGTCTGCGCCGGGAAGAAAGAGACCGCCGAGGAAGTAAAAGCGCTGCTGGCGGCCGTGGGGCTGCCGGAAAACGATCTGACCCGCTATCCCCATCAATTCTCCGGCGGCCAGCGCCAGCGGGTGGGCATCGCCCGGGCNCTGGCCCTGCACCCGGCGCTGGTGGTGTGCGACGAGCCCGTGTCCGCGCTGGACGTGTCGGTGCAAAACCAGATCCTCAACCTGCTCAACGAGATACAGGCGCGCTATGGACTGACCTATCTTTTCATCAGCCACGACCTGTCCGTGGTGCGCTTCGTGGCCGACCGGGTGTGCGTGATGTTTCTGGGGAAGCTGTGCGAGGAGGGGGACGCGGCGGAGATCTTCGACCACCCGGAGCACCCCTATACGCAGTTTTTGCTGCGGGCCGCGCCGGGGCTGGACCCCCGGGCGCGGGCGGCGGAGACGCCCATTTTGGAGGGGGAGCTGCCCAGTCCCGCCGACCCGCCGGCCGGCTGCCGCTTCCACACCCGCTGCCCCTATGCCGACGCCCGCTGCAGCGGCGAGACGCCCGCGCTGCGGGGCGGCGGCAGCCACCGCGTCGCCTGTCACAGGGCGGAGTGACCCGCAGGCCGCCCGGGTATTTTATAAGAAACACGCCGCAGAGCATCGCTCTGCGGCGTGTTTTAGCCTGTCAAAGAACTAAAAGAGAAACGGATTTGGGGGGATGATGCGTGGGGGGGAGTGTGAGGGTCAGAGAGCTCCGGGCTCCGTCCGGTACAGCGCCTTGGAGACCACGATGCGGCAAATCTCACTGGTACCCTCGCCGATGGTGAGGAACTGGGCGTCGCGGAAACAGCGGTCCACCTCGCTGCCGGTGGTCAGGCCCTTCGCGCCGTGGAGCTGCCGGGCCGCGGCGCAGATTTCGCCGCAGCGCTCGGTGGAAAACATCTTCAGCGCCGCCACATCGGTGGTTACGGGCTTCCCGGCCTCCATCAGCGCCGCCACATGGTACAGGGAGTTGCGGGACATGGCGATGCCGGAATACATATCGGCGACCTTGAAGGACACCGCCTGACTGGAGGAAAGGCTCCTGCCGTACTGCCCGATGACGCTGGTGCTGCGCAGGGTGGCCTCCATGGCGGCCTGCGAGATGCCCACCGCCAGCGCGGACATATTGAGCCGCCCGACGTTGAGCATGGTCTTGATCAGGGGATAGGCGCTGCTCTCCTCGCCCACCAGACAGTCGGCGGGGATGCGGCAGTCGTCCATCTCGATGGCGCTGGTGGGCGAGCAGCGCACGCCGATCATCTCCTCCGCCGGGTACACCGTCAGCCCCGGCGCCGCGCGATCCACATAGAACAGACTCACGCTGCGGCTGCGGCCGGCGGCAGGACTTCTGGCCGCCACGATATAACCGTCCGCCACAGGGGCGTTGGTGATCCAGCACTTTCTGCCGTTGAGGATCCATTCGCCGCCCCGGCGCACCGCCGTGGTGTCGATGCCCAGCGCGTCCGAGCCGCCGCTGGGCTCGCTCAGGGCGAAGGCCAGCACGGCCGCGCCCCGGGTGGCCGGGCCCAGCGCGCGCCGCCGCAATGTTTCGGTGCCCGCCGCGGCGATGATGTCGCAGCACTGGCTGTGGGGGCTCATGGCTAGGCTCAGAGCCGGCAGGCCGCGGGAAAATTCCTCCAGAATGATGGTGCCGGCCAGCGCGCCGTATTTTGCCCCGGCGCGGGCGGGGGAAAAGGAGATATCCAGATAACCCAGCTCGCCCGCGCGGGCAAACAGCGACCGGGGGAAAGCGCCGGCCCTGTCCAGTTCCTCGGCCGCCGGACGGATCTCCGCGTCGCAATACGCGCGCAGCTCCTTTTTGAAAGCAAGCTGTTCTTCCGATAGCAAGTACATTCCATCACCGTCTTTCAGGACGCGGGAGAGAACATGAGGATCGCCTTGGCGTAGGAATGGGCGTCGTCATGGATCTCCGCGTCCACAATATAGCTGGAGCTGCCGGATACGGTGAGCGCCGTGGTGAGCATCAGCCCGTCGGACAGCTCCATGCGCTCCGGCGCGAAAAAAGTGCCGCTGTCGATCTTGTACGCGGGGCAGCCCGCGGCCTCCACGTGCCGTCCGGCGGCCGCCAGCAGTAGGGACATCTCAAGGTTCGGCAGGTTGCCGAGCTCGCTCTCCGGCACCCTGAGCCCGTAGACGAACCGGGTTTTCGAGGAGGCAACGGGCAGATAAGTCAAAAACGGCTCCGCCTGGAAGCCGTGTCCGCAGCTGTCGGCATAGATGTGGTAGCGCAGCAGATCGTTGGCGGAGAGGACGCCGTCCATCCTGCCGTCGTCGCCGGTCACCGCGGCGAGACTGCCGCCGGACAGGATCATTTTCTTCGTCGCCTCGTGCAGGGACTCGCTGCGCCCGACCGTCAGCACCCCGCCGTCGGCGATGAGGTCCGACAGCCGCTGGGAAAAGGTGGCCGCGAAGGCCCTGCTGATATCCAGCCCGCCGCAGATGTTCAGATCGTCGTCCACGATGGGATACTGGTTGATTCCGGAAAGGTTCTGCTTATAAAATTTGTGCCAGTCGGCAACAATATCGTTTTGGTAGAGAAAATCCGGCGTCTGCATCCATTCGCCCACGTCCGCTTCCATGCCGGAACGCCGCCGGTCCGAAAACTGATTGTCAAAAAGCCGGATCAGCGTGTAGGTGCTCTGGATGGAATAGAGAATGCAGGCGCCCTTCTTCTCGGCCTGAACAAGCTCGTAGTCCGTGGCGCGGCTCCCGCCGGTGATGAGCAGGTTCGCCCCGAAATCCACGGCGATCAGCTGCAGATCGGGCCGGTTCCCCGCGATACACAGGGTGTCTGCCGGGCTGCATTTTTCCAGCTGGCGCACCAGTCCGGCTTCGTCGCTGTCGCAGATAATGAGCTTTGCGATCACGTTTCCGCCGTGGCTGCCGCCGGCGGCCAGGGTAAGGCCCAGCAGCTTCGCCAGCTCGGAGACGGTCACATCCCCGGTTTCCTCGCTGATGGCGGTATCGACGCGAAAGGTGCCCGCTTTGGGCCGGGTCACCACAAGCCCTCTGGCCTCGGCGTCCTTGATGGCCTTGTAGACGGTCCCCTCGCTGACGCCCAGCTGGGCGGACAGCCCGCGGACGGAGAGCTTTGTCCCCGTGGCGAGCCCTTCAATATAGGCGAGCACNATGTTGTTTTTAATGGACAGGGGAANCACCTCCTGAAAGGCTGTCTCATTTATTATACAGCGCCTGCCTGCGCACAGGCAAGAAAAACTTCTCGCCGCTGCGGAATAATGACACAGCGGAGAACAACCGGCGGTATCCGCTGCCGATTTACCCCTAACTGTTATAGAAAATATGGGTCAAATTCTTAACAAGCAGACAGACGATTTGGCACAATCTCCAAAATTTCGGTTGTTCACGAAATATACATTGACTTTCTGTTATTGTAATGTTAAATATTAGACGAGGAAACGCCCCGGAAAGTGAGCGAAACCAGGCGATAAGCAGTAACAGATTGTGATACAGATAGACAAATAGGGCAAAAAACGATCAAGCTGTTACATGACAGACTGGACTTTTCGGAGGACAGGCTTTCAAATAATTAACGGAGGAACGCAGTATGTTTAAGTTCACAGAGGAACAGACGATGATCCGCGACATGGTCCGCGAGTTCACCAAAAACGAGGTGGAGCCCCGCGACAAGTGGATGGACGAGAACGGTTTCGACCATGATCTTCATGCGAAGCTGTGCGAAGCCGGGCTTATGGGCATCCACCTGCCCGAGCAGTACGGCGGCGGCGGCGGAGACGCCGTGACCAGCGAGATCGTCGTCAACGAGATCGCCAAGGGCAGCGCCAGCACCGCGCTGTTTCTAGACGCCAACTGGCTGGCGGCCGACATGATCCTTACCCACGGCAGCGAGGCACAGAAAGAAAAATACCTTCCGCTGGCGGCAGAGGGCAAGATTTTTGCCTTCGGTCTGACCGAATCCTGCGCCGGCTCCGACGCCGCCGGCATCAAGTCCGTGGCAGCCAAGACCGCAGACGGCTATGTGCTCAACGGCGGCAAGGCCTGGATCACCAACTCCGGCGTGGCCGACTATTATCTCATTATGGCGAAGACCGACCCCGACGCCGGCGCCAAGGGCATTTCCGTGTTCATCGTCCCCAAGGACGCCGAGGGTCTGACCATCGGTAAGTTCGAGCACAAGATGGGCATGCGCGGCTCCGCCACCTGCGAGCTGTCCTTCGACAACATCAAGCTGCCCGCCGACGCGCTGGTAGGCGCGGAGGGCATGGGCTTCAAGATCGCCATGATCGCGCTGGACGGCGCCCGCATCTCCATCGGCGCCATCGCCTCCGGCCTCGCCCAGCACGCCATGAGCATCGCCAAGGCCTACGCCAACGAGCGTACCACCTTCGGAAAGCCCATTGCCAGATATCAGGGCGTGGCCTTCAAGTTTGCCGACATGGCCGCCAAGGTCCGCGCCACGGATCTCATGGTGTGGGACACCGCCGAGATGAAGGCGGAGGGCAAGCGCCACACCGTGGAAGCCGCCGAGCTCAAGCTCCTCAGCTCCAGATGGTGCTGCGAGATCTGCGACGAGTGCATCCAGGTGCTGGGCGGAAACGGCTACAGCGCGGAGTTCCATGTGGAGCGGTTCTACCGCGACGCCAAGCTGCTTGAGATTGGCGAGGGCACCAGCGAGATCCTGCGCATGGTCATCAGCGGCGCTGTTCTGGCACAGTAATCTTTAATTTTCGGAGCAAGCAGAATGAAGATACTTGTATTTGTAAAACAGGTTCCGGATACGGACGACGTGAAGCTCGATCCCAAAACCGGAAACCTGAAGCGCGAGGGTGTTGCCAGTATGCTCAACCCCCTCGACGCCAACGCCGTGGAGGCCGCCGTGCAGCTCAAGGAGAAGTACGGCGCCACGGTAGTGGCTATCAGCATGGGTCCCCCGCAGGCGGAGGAAGTGCTGAAAAAGGCGCTGGCACTGGGCTGCGACGAGGCCTGCCTGCTGTCCGACCGGGCTTTCGGCGGCGCGGACACGCTGGCCACGGCCTATACGCTTTCCAAAGCGGCGGAGAAGATCGGCGATTTTGACCTGCTGCTGTTCGGCCGCCACGCCGTGGACGGCGACACCGCACAGACCGGCCCGGCCACCGCGGCCTGCCTGGGCATCCCCCAGATCACCCTGGCCTCCTCCATCGACGTGCAGGACGGCTGGGTCGTGTGCGACCGGGTGCTGGAGGACAGCGTCCAGAAGGTTCGGGCCAAGCTCCCCGCACTGGTCACCGTCACCGCCGACATCAACAAGCCCCGCTACGCCACGCCCATCAATATCATGAAGGCGCTGAAAAAGCCGAGATATATCTGGAACGCGGCGGAGCTCAGCGCGGACACCGCCCGCACGGGAATTCCCGGCTCGCCCTCCTCCACCAAGAAGGTCTTTGAGCCGCCCAAGCGGAATACCAACACCGTCTATTTCCAGGGTTCGCCCGAGGAGATAGCCGCGCAGTTTGCCGATATGCTCCACGCGGAGCACATTATCTGAAGGAGGCGGCACCATGGCAAAAGAAGAATATAAAGGCATCTGGGTGTTCGCCGAGCAGCAGAACGGCAAGCTTTCAAACGCCGTGCTGGAAATTCTGGCAAAGGCGCAGGAGCTCAAAGCCCACACCGGCGAGGAGATCACCGCGGTCCTGCTTGGAAACGGGGTTCGCGCGATGGCGGATACGCTGTTTGAGTACGGCGCGGATCAGGTCGTCCTGGCGGAGGACAAAAATCTCGAACAGTACAGCGCAAGGCCCTATCAGGCGGCGCTCCAGCAGCTCGCCGAAAAATACAAACCGTCCATCCTCCTGTACGGGGCGACCTCCCTCGGCCGCGATCTCGCGCCGCGGATGATGGTGCCTCTCGACACCGGCCTCACCGCCGATGCCATCGATCTGGGCTTCGACGAGGACGGCGTCTTCTATCAGACGACCCCGGCCTACGGCGGCAGCATTCTGGCCCACATCGTGATTCTGGAGCGCCGGCCCCAGATGGCCACCGTGCGCCCCAAGATGTTTGAGCCGCTGGAGCCCAGAGCGGGCGCCAAAGGGAAGCTTGTCGTTGAAACAGTCGATGTTTCTGCGGACCCGGACTTCGAGGTTCTTGAAACCGCAGCGAAGCCGGATACCGGCAAATGCATCGAAAATTCCGAGATCCTCGTGGCCGGCGGCCGCGGCATCAAGGAAGAGAAGGACCTGGAGGAACTCTGCGAACTCGCGTCCCTTCTGGGCGGCCAGCTCGCCGCCTCAAGACCGCTGGTGGACAACGGCTGGCTTGATCACGAGCAGCAGATCGGCCAGAGCGGAACTACCGTCAAGCCCCGCATGATCATTAACGTGGCCATCTCCGGCTCCGTGCAGTATCAGGTGGGCATGCAGAACGCCAACTGCATCGTCAGCCTCAACCACACCCCCGGCGTGCCGATCTTCGACATGTCCCATTACGGCATGGTCGGCGATTACAGGACGCTGATTCCCGCTATTCTCTCTGAAATCAAAAACCGTAAAAATTGAAAGGAGTTTCTATCATGAGCGAACGTAAAACCATTATCCCCAAGTACGGCCCCTTTGCGGGTATGCGTATTATCGACAGCGGTTCCCTGATCGCCATGCCTTTCGCGGCGACGATGCTGGCTGACTTCGGCGCCGAGGTCATCCATATCGAGCGCCCCGGTGTCGGCGACACCCTGCGTATGCTGGGACCCTTCGCGGAGGTCAACGGCAAAAAGGTCTCCACCGCATGGGCGCAGGATGCGCGCAACAAGCTTTCCATGAGCCTTGAACTGAACCTCAAGCACCCCGAAGTGAAGGAAATCTTCTACGGTCTGCTGAAGGAAGCCGACGTGTTCATGGAGAACATGGTCTGGCTTGATAAGCTGGGCATCAGCGACGCCGACATGCTGGCGGTCAANCCGAAGCTCGTCATCGTCCACATCAGCGGCCTNGGCCACAAGGAATTCGGCGGCATCCCCGAGGTGTGCGACCGCGCTTCCTACGATATGATCGGTCAGGCCTTCTCCGGCTGGCTGTACCTGCAGGGCGACCCGGACCGCGATCCCGTCGTGGCCAAGCCCTATATGAACGACTTCGTCTCCGCCATGTGCACCGCCTTCGGCACGCTGGCCGCCTACACCGCCGCCCAGAAGACCGGCAAGGGCCAGATCGTCGACGTGGCGCAGTTCGAGGCCATGGCCCAGTATATGTGCGGCGTCTATACCACCTATACTATGACCGGCAAGGTCTCCGGACGCACGGGCAACGCCTCTCCCGCGTTCCAGCCCTACAATCTGTTCAAATCCAAGGACGGCTTTGATGTCGCACTGGGCGCCTTCGGCCCCGGCGTGTATAAGAGATGCCTGCAGGGTCTCGGCTTTGATCTCAATTACTTCACCTATCAGGATTGCTCCTCCAATGCGGAAGCCGTCGCCTCTCCCAAGGGCCGCGAGCTGAACGATAAGGTTGTCGCGTGGTGCGCCAGCCACACCGCAGCGGAGATCGAGGAGGCCATGGCCGCCGTTAAGGTCCCCTGCTCCGCCGTCAACACCGCGAAATCCGTCTTTGAAAACGAGCATTTCAAGTCCCGCAACGACTGGATCACCTACAGGGATCAGACTGTGGACGGCGATATCACCGCGTTCGGCATCGCCCCGAAGCTGTCCAGCACCCCGGGCCAGGTCTGGCGCGGCGCACCGTCGCTCGGCCAGGATACCGACGCTATCCTCAAGGATATCCTCGGCTACGACGACGCAAAGATCGCCGATCTGCGCGAAAAGAATCTCATCTGAGCGTAAGGCAAACCACGAGGGCGCGCTGCGGAACGAAAGTTCCGCAACGCGCCCATTTTTAGTTCAGGTTGCTTTCCGCGCGTGCGGAATCGGGAGCGGTCAGGCCTGCCGATCCAGCGCCAGGCATTCGGCCTCCCGGGCCTCCCAGGGCTGGTAGGGGGTCTTGAGATCGCGCATCAGGTCGCGGCCCTTGCTCTTGAGATAGCGTACGCGGAAGACCAGATAGATCACACGAAGCAGCAGCACGGAAGCCGCCGCCAGCAGCGCCAGAGGTCCGCGTTGAGCGGTGATCCAGCCGAAATACACCAGTACGCCGCCGCGAAAGGCAAACACAGGACAGTGCGACTCAGCCACAGGGGCATGGCGAAACCGGCAATGCCGCAGGGCGTGGGGGATTTAATTCTTCAGGAAGAACGGCACGATTGGCACAGCACCATTCGCAAGGCAGTTCACAAAGGAGGAAAAATCGTCATCCGAGTGACACCGAAGCTGGAACCTGCTGGCGCGCAGCGACGGCGAACACCAATGACAAAGCCGAGAATGATGGCGGATCCCCGACTGTTTTCCTGCCGATGCCCTCAGGAACAAGCCGCAGTCCGGGCGGCGGCGAATCTGGGGCGCAAGTGAGCATGATACCGGCCCATGGAGGTCAGCCCGCCGCAGATGGGACCGCCTAACATGAGAAGGTAGCAGCCGCCCGGGCTGAGGAAGCCGGAGCCCACTCCGACAGGGTGCAGCAGCGCCGGCAGGGGCATGGGCCAGTTGGTCACCCACGGCCGATGAAATATAGGACACGCGACCAGCCGAGGGGGACGAGGATCAGCGCCAGAGGAAGATTGCGGCGGGGGTTTTTGCAACGTCGCCCGCGATCGCGACACGCGGCGCCAGCCGACCATGGATGAGAAGGAATGGCGATCGCCGCGCCGAGCGTGGGGAGCCAGGCACGGGGGCCAAAGACGCCGTGCCCAGCGTCCCCAGCTGGCCGGATTCCATGGTTGGGCAGGCCGACGAAGATATACAGCGCCATGGCCACCAGCAGGCGGCGGATGACCATAATGTTGTTTCACGGTGGGAAACAAGGTTGGTTTCCGAGATACGCGATGC
>JGI20225J20221_1001922_pt1 | contig 10156 bp, 8 predicted proteins | sample BioMet4_FD_20221 | JGI IMG/M metagenome (IMG submission 20221)
CAAGCATTGAAACTGGAGTCATGGTTGCTGCTGAGGTGAACTTTTATATCTGAAAGGAACTCCCTTCATTTGCATGGATTACGTGCTGAAACCTTAATGCCGGCCTTTCTTCTACGGTTTATATGGACTGGCTTGCCCCTACACCCTTGAAAAGCCAAAATTGGAGGGAGAATAATGGATGGTTGTTGGGAATCTATTTATTGCAGCCGTTTTCATCCATTTTGGCTCCCCGGTGACTCCGGCTGGTCCGAAGAAAGCCGAGTATGGGTAATTTGCATAAAGTCCAACGGTATATTTGCCTCAAATTACAGCCTCTGGACGTTCCTTGTTTTGCATTCAGGACAATGATACTAACGGGGATGGCCCACATCATGCTGATACTTAAAATGGACCAGAGTTTACGTGCTTTCCCGGCCTTTGTAAAACGATGTGCTTACTCTCGCGAAGAGGAAATTCAAACGCATAATTACAGGGCATAGGACCATTGCAACTAAATGAGTTCCAAGCCATCGAAAACGCTGAATATAAAACGTTCTCCACCCATCTTCACGACTAATTGAAGGAATTCCTGCCTTATCAAGCGCAATTTATTTACCTGACTTATAGAGTGGCTGTCCGATAAAATGTGTTTACTGTTTACCCATGTGTTTAGATATCCTTTGTTGGTTGAAGGGGGACAAAAAATAACACATTTTGGGCTGAACTCAGAAAGAGTTGCAGCCCTTTCTTTTATTTTCGAAAAGGTTTTTATCGGACAGGCAATATATTCAAAAGGCTTTTAACCGCGCTTCATGAGAACCCTTTTTGCAAGGGCGAACTGTAAAAACATACGGAATGAAAGTTGCTCACATCATAAAGACTTTATATCTTATCCTGAGAAAAAGTGGTCGTTCCATATATGGATCCATCATACTCACAATGGATTCGATTCGTTCGCATATATGGACAAGGCTTGCCATTAAGATTTAGATTTGCATCCAACTAGAATCCAATAGTTTCTATCATGTAATTGTCATCCCATCCTGCAAGTTTTCTTTTTCATTTTGAAGTCCCCTTTCTTGGACTTGTTTTTTATTGGCGAGTGCGATCATGCTGATGAGGAGAAATTCTGCGCCGCATTCTTCTTTTTCTGTTATCACCTCGTTAAAGGTCACGGTCCAACTGCCAATGCAGATTGTTCTCTATTGCCCAGCTGCGTATCTTATGGCCTGGCATGATTTCTGTTCCGAATCCAAAGGGTAGGGCATGTTAATTATAATGTTTTTCCCTCTTACGTATTCTTGCTTTCAGCTGAGTCGTGATCTTGTCTACAAACCGACGGATCGGACCACCCTTCCCACCTAAAGATTTCCACCTTTCGATCCCATTGTTATATACCTGGCAATATCTCCTTTCCTTCCGTCCATGGACCCGCATTCCTCTGTGTATTGAAACCTGGTACCTGCGTTCGGTGGTATATGGCCCGTGTCCATTGGTCTTATTACCATAAAGTCGTACCTGCTGAAGTGTAAGCTGTTTATCTCTAATATGCAGTTTCTCTGGTTGTCTTTTCACCACAGATGACAAAAGTCCGCCTTGTTTTTTATGATTCGTTTCAACTATTTCATGTGGACAACCCCATAGCACGTCTGATAGTTTACTACACATCCCGTACAAAATCTAAAGCCTTTATCAGTTTTGGGAATGGCTTTATTTCATTTGCTCTTCTTGCCCACCTATCTCCTGCCCAAGGTAACGCCATTTGGAGCATCCCATGCACTGAGGGGGGTGCCCGATTACGTAAAGTGCTCAAAAACTGCGCTTTCTTTCCCGTCTGTCGCACCACGCCCATATTTCCCTTCCTCGTCCTATTGCCACGATTTACCACTATATTTTCCCACATTATCTCATGGAATCATCACTACACAGCCTGAAACCGCATTCAAGTTCCTTTTGATCAAGAATGGAGAAAACTCTGTTAAAAGTATCATGGGAGGGAATACCTTTAAAGCCCTTTATNCGGGAACGGAGAAAGGGCTTCTTCATTTTGCCGAATTCCGCTACTTCATACCAGCTTTCNGCACCGCAAACTACCGCGGNCATTGTAATATAAAAAATNCNCNCCAAACTGTGCTCCTTTAAATAATCTCTTCCGGGGTCTTCTACTTCTGCTAATATCGTTACCAAGTCCATATCGTTTATACATTTAATGTATAAAAGCTATACGAATATAGTAAATAATACGGACATATAAGTATGTATATAATATGCTATAGATCAATAGAGTGAGTTAATAATATATAATGAAAATATGCGGACTTATTCTTAATGCGTCAGCTCTGGTTAGACGGAGCGATAACTCTTTTACTATATCTCCTAGTAAGATAGGCGTTTATATAGAAGAATATAGTAAAATATAAAATTATTGAAAAAAGTTCTTCCTTTTGGGTGTCTTAATCGAAAGTTTGTTCGATTAATAAATGTAAACCCAATATAAAAACCTAAAAAAGTTTATGAAAAAGTTTTTGATCCTCTTTTTCCTCGCATTCTCGATGATGCAGCTTTGGACTGACATTGTCATGGCTCAAAAGTCGAAAGAGATTGTATTGGAATTGAAAAATGAGAGACTTCCTTCTGTATTTAAGAAACTGGAGAAAGTCACGCATTACAAAATCATGTTCATCACAGAAGATATGAACAAGTTTAGTGTGAATGGTACAATCCGTGCTAAGGATGTTGAGAGTGCCATGCAACAGATTATCGACAACAAACCGTTGGAATACTCTATTGATAGGCAATTTATTACTGTGACCTTGAAGACAAATACGGTAAGGAAGGTGAGTAGCTCAAGCTCTTCGGGGCCTTTTAGAATACATGGTAAAGTAGTAGATAACAATGGTAATCCGATGCCTGGTGTGAATGTCTCTATCAAAAGAAAACATGTAGGTACTACTACTGATATTAATGGTCTTTATTCTATTTCGGTAGACAATGGTGATAAAGAAATAGTTCTGTTCTCTTTCATTGGAATGAAAACAGAGATAGCAAATGTTGATTGTGAAGGAAGAGAAAAGTCCTTGAATATGATATTAAGTGAAAATAGTAATGAATTGGATGAAGTTGTTGTCACTGGTTATCAAACTATTAATAAGAAAGCAATGGCTGGATCGTATTCTGAAGTGAAAGCAAAAGATTTGACGATGACTGGAACTCAAACAATAGAATCAATGCTTCAAGGCAAGATTGCGGGTATGACCGTAATTAATCAGAATGGGCAAACAGGTACAAGACAAAAGATTCGTGTTCGTGGAACTTCTACATTGGTAGGTAATGCCGAACCTGTATGGATAGTTGATGGAATAATCCAAGAAGATAACCTGCCTTTTCAATCAAGTACTTTAAGTTCGATGGGAGATAATATTGATATGATGCGCCAATATATCGGAGGTTCTGTGTCTTGGCTTAATCCCCATGATATAGAAGATATTACAGTACTTAAAGATGCTTCTGCAACAGCTATATATGGAGTAAAAGCTGCTAATGGAGTCATCCTTATTACAACTAAAAAAGGTCAGTATGGTCGAATGTCAATTAATTATAGTACCAATTTTACTACGAGCACTAGACTTAACTATAATAGGCTGGAATTGATGAACTCTCAAGATCGTATGGCTCTTTCGGCAGAAGCAATAGATAGGGGAGCAAGAATTCCGAACGAAACTATCGGATATACAGGCTTGGCTTTATCTTATATGCGTCGTGAAATTACATTAGATGAATTTCATGCCAGAGCGAGGGAGTTAGAAACGATGAATACTGATTGGTTTAAACTTCTATATAGATCTCCTTTTAGTCAATCTCATTCGATAAGTTTTTCAGGAGGAACGGATAAGGTTACATATCGTTCTTCATTTGGGTATAACGATACAAAAAACACAGCGAAAGGTAATGGTCAGCAGTCATATACTGCAAGTTTAAATTTAAGTATGAGATTCTGGGATAAGTTGACTATTAATGCTTCTTTGTCTGGCGCTCATTCTAAAACAACAGGTTTTGCATCAGGAGTAGATCCATATAATTATGCTTTGTCTACTAGCCGTGTAATACCTAGTTGTAATTCTGACGGAAGCTTATATTATTATGATGTAAATGGTAGAAACTATAATATACTGAATGAATTAGCAAATTCAGGAAATGTCAATAATCTCAATAGTATAAATGTGAATTTAAGTGCTCGATATAGAATAACAAACGATTTCTGTCTGTCTGCAGCCTTCGGTGGCGCATCAAGTACTTCATCTGCAGAGACATGGTTTTCAGAACGATCCAATTATATCGCTGCAATTCGTGGCTATAATTTTGGAGAGTATGATGTATTAACTGAAGAGTATAAAAAGTCTCCTTTACCTCATGGTGGTATGCAAGGAGTGTCAGAGAGTCGGAATTTGAATTATACAGCTAGATTGCAAGCTGAATATAATAAGCAGTTAGGTAAACACACTTTGAATTTTGTTACCGGTACAGAAATAAGAAGTAATAAATATGATGGACATAATGGAACATATTGGGGCTATATGGCGGATAGAGGAAAAACTTATGCAGATGTTCCTTTGACTTATGGATATAATGAACTGAATAAAAATTATGCTCGGTCTACTCCTTCTATAACTGATAGGATATCTAATACAATGTCATACTATCTGACTGGTACTTATATGTTCGATGAAAGATATGCATTGAATGTATCGGTAAGAGGAGATGCTTCAAACCGATTGGGAGAAAAGCAAAGGTTCTTGCCTGTATGGTCTAGTGGACTACGTTGGAATATAAGTGAAGAACATTGGATGACACATCAGAAAGTTGTAGATAATCTAGCTTTGACAGCCGATTTTGGTTATCAAGGGAATGTTGCAGAGAATGTAGGGCCTGATCTTATTGCAAGAATGCAACCTTTGAGTGAGAATGGAGAATATACAATGACTTGGACCCAATTACCAAATTCTCGTTTGAAGTGGGAAAAAACGACGTCGGTTAATGTCGGCTTAAATTTTGCTTTATTTGGTAATAAACTTGATGGAACATTCAACTGGTATTTTAAGAAATCGACAGATATAATCACAAATGCCAAGGTGCCATTCGAAAATGGAACTAAAACCATGCAAGTGAATAACGGTAGTATGTATAATAGGGGCTGGGATCTAACTCTTAGCGTTACTCCTATTAGAACGAAAGATTTTATGTGGACTCTTGGTACAACATTTTCGGGCAACTCTAATAAGGTGAATTCTGTTATACCGCAGACAGGAAATTGGGAAGAGGTAGTTAGTGGAAGCTATAATAAGAAAGGGTATGCTATCGGAAGTTTTTGGGCTTTCAAGTATAAAGGTTTAAATCATGATAATGGTACTCCAACTTTTGATATGAGTCGTGCTAGCTTGAATGCTGCAGAAACTGATGCAACAGAGTATATGGTATATGTGGGGACGAAAGAGCCGACTTTTACTATCGGTATTAATACGATGTTGCGTTGGAAGCGTTGGTCTTTTCCAATCAATTTCTATATAAGTAGAGGTAATTATACATTCTTGAGTTCTCCTTATCCTAATGGCTATATGATGATGAGCGAATTCACCAATGCTTCAACAGAGTTGAATAGGAGGTGGCGTAATCCAGGTGATGAGGCACATACCAATATTCCATCAATACCTGTAGGGGATAATTGCCGTAAATTATATCCGTTTCAGTCTACTTCAAATTATATCTATCCTTTGGATGCTTGGAAATATTCTGATGCCAGAGTAGTTAATGCTTGGTATATTCGCTTCAATGATTTAACTTTTACTTATAATGTACCAGAAAAGTGGTTGAAGGGAGTAGCGAAGAGTGCCACATTATCTTTTTCAGCAACAAATCCGATACAGATAAAAAGTAAAGATTTTAAAGGTAGAGATCCTGAGGTTGCAATGGGTGCACAGCCTCGTTCACAGGACTTCTCTTTTGGCGTTAATTTGAGTTTCTAACAAAAGAATAAATGGAAGACGATGAAAAAGAATATGATATTTTTATTTCTTGTACTAGTATTCACAAGTTGTAGTGATTTCCTATCGGAATCAAGTCAAGATGAAGTCCGACTATCTCAAGTTAGTGATATAGAAGAATTGTTACTTGGTGAGGGTTATAAGCCGAATGCTTTTTATTCGACAGAAATATATACCGACGAACTCCAAAGTAACGGTGTTACTGATAATGCATATCAATCAGAACAAGACCGCAATCGTTTTTATTATAAATGGGATAAGAAAATGTTTACAGATGAAGAGGGCGGCGGAGGAAATGAATATTGGTATGAACCCTATAACTGCATTCTCGGTTGCAATATTGTCTTAGATTATATAGGAAAAGTAGGTGGAGATGATAATTTAAGAGAGAATATCCATGGGGAGGCTTTAACTCTGCGCTCATGGTATTATTTGCATCTCGTTAATCTGTTTGGAGTAGCTTATAATCAAAGTGATCCAAGTAAGGAGTTAGGAGTACCTTTAAAGTTGACTTCTGAGGTTTCTATAGAATATATGAAGAGAAATACGGTGAAAGAAGTATATGACCAAATAGAAAAAGATTTGTTAGAAGGTTATGAACTTCTTAAGAAACATAAAGTTACTCGTAATTTCTATCGTATTAATCATTTGGCTGCAGGGGCGATATTGTCAAGATTGTATTTGTATAAACAAGATTGGGATAATGCAATTAAATATGCTGATGAGGTATTGAAGGAGAAAAGTAATCTTTTAAACTTAAATAGTACAAATACTGAAATTGGCAATGCTCAGAGCTTTTATACCGTTTATTCAATTGATTCTCCCGATGAGATTATTTGGGGGCGTTTGAATAAAATTAATCATACACATGTACAATATGGATTTAAACCGCCATTTACGATATCAGAGAAAATGCCTTATGATGGTTCTTACTTAGATTTCTCCGATGATGGGCTAGCCGATTTGCGGGCTGTGTATTATTTTAATTGGGAATCAATATTTAATCAAACCACTTATCAAAGCGATTATTATGCTTATTATGCTAGTAAAGGAAAACAAGATGATGGTGGGTTCCAGGGGATCAGAACTGCAGAGTTGTATTTGAATAGGGCAGAAGCTTATGCTCAGAAGTATAAGAGGGATGGTAATATTCAAAACTTGGACGCAGCTCTGTTGGATTTAAATAAGTTGAGGAGCTATCGTTATTCTCAGGACCGTTTTAATAAGTTGACGTCTAGCAATTTTAAGGATGCAGACGATCTCCTGACTTTTTGCATCAATGAAAGATTCAGAGAATTGTGTGGAGAAACAAATAATCGTTGGTGTGATTTAAGACGTTATGGCTTACTTGTAACACATGAATTCAATGATGAAGGAGCTGTAACAAAGTATACGAACAATATGGGCAAGTATGTGTTGCCTATACCTCAGGTTGCTCTTGATGTGAATAAAGCTCTAATACAAAATCAATGATTTGAAAAGGAAGAAATTATGATAAATAAAATATATATATTATTGTTTGTAGTTTGTATATTTATCTTTATGGGCTGTAATAGTGAAGATAAGCTACTACCAAAATTGGATTATTATGAACTACAGTTGGCAAATGGAAATCATGATTACGACGGTGTAATTAAGAAATGGTATGATAGGACTGGAATTTATATCTTGTATAAATTTAATCCTTCTGATGTGTATTTTAATGTCTCGGATGAATGGGCTGAGTACCATGCAGATACTTTGATAAATAGTTCTTGGTATAAATTCAATGACGAAGTTTATCTGAATACGAAATCAGATTCAGTACATGTAAATGGTGGATGGCATCCTCTTAATGTGAAGATATATGATGAATATGGAGAGTTTTGGGGATTATATACGGTCCAGGAAAATATGGTAAGATATCAACAACAAGAATTGGCCACTCGTGGATCTGTTAAGGTGGATCTTCCGGATGAGAACTATGTGGGCAGGCAATTGGCTTATGTGGAAAATAAGTTCTTAAAATTTTATCCGGATAGTGTAATTCGTAAATATGCACCTTTAAAAATTATCCTGGGTGCTAATCTTATACAGTCTTATATGAAACACGGACATAAGGTGACAAGGGAAGTTGATTATCTTCAATCGTTTAATAATTTGATGTTTAGTCATGGTGACAAAACAGTCGATGAAATGTCTGATATTAGTGTCTTTGATTTGAATAAAAATTTCATATCGAAGAACTTTGATTCACTAGTGAATAAAGATGAATTCTTTTCTTACAGTCTATATACTGTTGATTATAGTGATGAACTTCTGCTTCAGCAAGGGCTTTTAGATCATAATTCGACTTTTGCAGATGCCAGTGTCAATAAGGTTGCTGATTGGCGCAACTATTTTAATATGATTCTCAAGAACTCTTATTCGACTTTGACTGCCGAGCCCGATGAAGATGCAGGATATTGGGATCTTAAAGGTGTCTTAAATCCTAAAAGAGATATTGGAGGATTAGTTATGGCTAAATATCGCGCAATGATTGATGCATATGAAAAATTCGGAATTGATCTTCAGACTATAGGAAACGAAAGTGGTAATTAATAATATGACAGATGAAAAAAATAGTATTGTTCTTATTAATGTTGTTTAGCCTCTGTACTATTCAGGCTCAAAATGATAGTATTAAATTAAAGAAATTTGTGGTGGGCGATAAGTTCCAAAACTTTGCATATAAAGACGTAAGTGGAAAGACTTTTACCATGAAGGATTTTAAGGGAAAATATGTCTATGTAGACTTTTGGGCTACATGGTGTGAGTGGTGCTTAAAAGAAATTCCGTATCTAGAGAAACTTCAGAATGAGATGAAAGGGAAGAATATTGTATTTCTAAGCTTATCTGTAGACGAAGATACTCTAGGATGGAAGAGAATGGTCAAAGAAGAGCATATGGGTGGAGTACAATTGTTGGCAGGTATCAATTTCTTTATGTTTAAATATTATGTTCCAGGTTATCCTCATTTCATATTGCTCGATAAAAAAGGAAGAATCATAAATAGTAATATGACCCGTCCTTCGAATGTGGAAACGAAACAGACCTTACTTGAATTAAAAGGTATATAATATGGGAGTAATAAAGAAAAGTAATATTATTCTCATTGCAATTTTTATCACTGTCTGTTTTCTAGATATTCCAGCAGTGTTTGCTCAAGATAAGCAGATAACGCCTAGTCGAAAATTGCAGATGGTAAATTCGGCAATTAGTACTATTTATGTAGATTCTGTTGATGACAATGCTTTGGCTGAAACGGCCATTGATAATTTGTTAAAGCAGTTAGATCCGTTCTCAACTTATCTAGATGCCAATGAGGCAAAGAAGTTGAATTCTTATTTGGATGCGGATTTTTGTGGTATTGGCATTACTTACTTTCTCATGGGAGATTCTTTAATAGTAACGAACGTGGTTAGCGGTGGGCCTGCTGCAAATTCTGGAGTACAAGCAAGTGATAGAATTGTAAGTATTGATAGTATCCTTATTACTTCAAAGACAAATCATGGTATTGATGTTAAACGAATGCTCTCTGGGGTAAAGGGCTCAAAAGTAGAACTGGGTATCATTCATAAAGGAACTAATAAACTGATTAAGGTTGAGGTCGTTCGAGACCAAATAGTCGTTCCTAGTGTGGCTAGCTATATAAGTTCTCATGATGTTGGGTATATTAAGATTAATAGCTTCACCTTTAATACTGCACAAGAGTTTGATATTGCTATTAAGTCATTACTCCGAAAGAGCATGAAAAACTTAATATTAGATTTAAGGGGAAATCAAGGAGGCTATATGGATGCGGGAATAGCTGTAGCGAACAATTTCCTGAATAAAGGGGATATTATTGTCTATACAGAGGGATCGCATTCGCCTAAAAGAGAATATAGAGCAAATGGTAAGGGCTTAATGCAAACAGGCAGTGTGGTCGTCCTGATAGATAGTAAAACAGCTTCTGCTGCTGAAATTGTTGCTGGGGCAATACAAGATTGGGATCGTGGAAAGATTATCGGTCAGCAATCTTTTGGGAAAGGGCTGACACAGCGAATAATTAATTTTTCAGATGGTTCTATACTGAAGTTATCTAACGCTAGGTATTTCACGCCCTCAGGTAGGTGCAT
>JGI20225J20221_1001349_pt1 | contig 10142 bp, 8 predicted proteins | sample BioMet4_FD_20221 | JGI IMG/M metagenome (IMG submission 20221)
GAAGATCTTGAAAAGGAGAGAAGTGAAGACGATTTTATGGCTATGTATGAACAATATGAAGAGTTTGATGATCTTGAAGAGGAATTCCTTGAAAATGAGGAAGAAATAACTTCTATTATAGCAGGGTATATTGATGAGCATTTAGAAGAATTTGCGAATATAAAATAATACGATGCAGTATTTGGGTAAAAGTCTGCGTTTTCTTATAAATCTTAATATGTTTTATATTCAAATTAAAAAACACGAGAAATGAAAAAATTAAAATTATTTGTTTTAAGCTTTACATTATTGATGATACCTTTCTTGTCATCATGTATTGACAGTGGTAGTGATGATACATCTTCTAAACCTTATTATGTCTTTGCCCGGGTAGTAAATTCTATGGGGACATATCTGATAGCTGATAGCGGAGAAACACTTATTCCTACTTCGGCATCTCTTTCATCATTAGCTTCAAAAGGACTTAAAATTGATGCAATAGATAAGGCGTATATTGCGTATACTCTGGTTGATCCGAGTCAAGTGACAGCACAAGCGTCAAAAGATCCAAGTGATAGGACATATAATATTGAATTGACTTATATTGCATCTATTGACCGTAAAGTGGCATTTGTAACAAAAGGATCTGCTAATGATTCTATTTCCACTGATCCTATATTGCAACTCGATTTAATGACACAAACTAGTCAGTTATATATAAATAAAGGGTATTTAATAATTGCTCCAAGTTACTATTTCTATAGTAAAACTCATTATTTCACCATGTTTAATTATACAGATCAATCATTCCAGGCAGTAAGCGATCCTACTAAACCGGATGTGTTGAATCTGTATCTAAGTCATAATGATAATTCAGATAATAAACTCAATGGATACCTTTCATCTAATGTAGCTGGTAGTTATCCATTTTTGTATTTTATGTCATTTAATATAAACAGTATTCTGAATAGTTTGCCAACAACCAAAAGTAAGATTACTATAAATGTGAATATCGTTAAGGACGAGGGTACCACATTTAATAAAGTGTATTCTACGGAATATGATATATAATAATTTATAATATAGAATTGAATTACAATAATTTGTTTAAAAAAGTTATGTTATTGATTTCCTCCCCTGCCAAGGCATGGGAGGAAATTAGTTTAGAAGAGGATAAACGAAAGGGCTTGGCTACCTTTGTTTATCCTATGATTGGTTTATGTGGTATGGCTGTTTTTGCTAGTGTGTTTTTGTATAACATAGGAAGTGAAGACCTCACCAGAAATCAACTTTTTCAATTAGCCATGACCAGATGCTGTGGAGTTTTTGTTGCCTTCTTTATTGGGTATTTTCTTGCAGCTAAGACTGTTAGCAAAATGGCGCGCAGTATGTTTCGTGTAGATTGTGATTTAGCAAGAGCAGAACAAATTGTAGGATATGCAATGGTTGTTCCTTTTATCTTGAAAATTATAGTAGAGATTGTTCCTGCTTTTTTAATTCTAAAATTGATTTTTCAGTTTTATATCATCTATATAATTTGGGAAGGTGCAAGAGTACTGCTAAAGATGAATGAGAACAAAAGTACATGGTTTTCTATTTTTTCTTCTTTAGTGATAATTTTTTGCCCTATTATTATAGAACTCATTTTTAATAAACTGACTGTTGTACTAAACTGATTATATGAAACAAGCTCCCGTAAATATAAAAAATAAGCGTGCCACTTTCGACTATGAGATAGTGGATACATTTACTGCCGGTATAGTACTTACTGGTACCGAAATTAAATCTATCCGTCTGGGCAAAGCCAGTTTGGTAGATACTTTTTGTTTTTTTGCCCGTCAGGAACTTTGGGTAAAGAATATGCATATTGCTGAATATTTTTATGGTTCCTATAATAATCATGTCGCCCGACGTGATCGTAAATTATTACTAAATAGCAAAGAATTAATTGTTCTCTTCGGATGTTTTATAAATGAAAAAGGATTGGCTAAAGTAATGTGATAGCTTTGGCAAAAGGCAAAGAAACAATATGATAGCGTCAGTCTCTAAGAGAAAAAGATGATAAACGCGATATGGACAGAATGTTTAAAAAGTAAGCAGTGAGAGACTTCCTAAACGTTTGCTGAAATGCGTTAAAGATGCCTACCAAAAGCTGGTAAAGACTAAGGTCTGTGGGTTTTGAATGATTATCCCGGTATCGCTATTGTGTCCGCTTTTTGCATATTCCGGAGCATATTAAGCTATTTTTTGGCGGAGTTCCTTAACCCATTATTCAATTTGATAGGGGCTTTCGGGTGAAACTGCAATTGTTTTCCTGACTAGCATTTTTTCTTACCGTTGTATTGCTTCCTAGCTTGTATGACATCTTCTGACTATTACATTAGAAGAAGCTTACATCCTTTACGCTTATGTGCCTTCTTCCATATTTGTAGTAGAAGTAGTGCTGTTCAGAAGAAAACCGGTTCTTCTTTTTTGGTGGATGACAACTCTTCGCATTCTGATTGTCTATGTGGTGGCTTTTGTTTTGAATAAGATAATGCCTGCTTCAACTGCTACGTTTTGAAGGTTGTTACTCAACCAGAGTATTTTCTTTCTGTAGGTGAAGTGCTCAGGTGCGTGGTTTAATACATCTGTTACGTTTATATTATTCTCACTATTTGCTATGTTTCTGTATTAATGATATTGCAAAAGTATTAGAGAGTATATACTTATTTGGACACTATTTCTCGTCCATTACGTCCGTTTATGAAATTCTTCGGAATGCCGGAAAAAGGCTTCTTTTTATGGATTGTGGCAATGTAGTATGGTTTGTCTTATGGTGGGCAATAATGAAGAGCAAATAGATTAATGGTATGCTTTCCAGAAATGACGTAAATGTGTGGCTTATATCATCACTTAGGTCCATATTCTCTATTTCTTTGTTGGAGGAACAGCTTTTTATTTGTACATTTAGGCATCTGTGTTTTGGTGCGATAGTATCTNAACCCGTATGGGGATTTGCTTTTGTGGTAGTGTGGTGTTTCCGATTTGAAAAATTANGTGTTTATAAACAAGTTGCATTCTAATGCTGTTTAAATAAAACCTGAACAGCTTAAAAATAAATTATATATAATGAAACCAACCATTCAACAGTTAGTTTCCGAGCGCATCCTTATATTGGATGGAGCTATGGGTACAATGATTCAGCNGTATAATTTGAGAGAAGAGGATTTTCGTAATGAACGCTTTGCGAATATCCNTGGTCAGATGAAGGGGAATAATGATTTGTTATGCCTTACTCGTCCGGATGTTATCCGTGATATACATCGTAAGTACCTGGAAGCTGGTGCTGATATCATTGAAACAAATACATTCAGTTCTACAACTGTTTCTATGGCCGATTATCATGTGCAGGATTATGTGCGTGAGATAAACCTTGCTGCTGTAAAAATTGCCCGTGAAGTAGCAGATGAATATACCCGGATGAATCCTGATAAGCCCAGATTTGTAGCAGGATCTGTTGGTCCTACTAATAAGACTTGCTCGATGTCTCCTGATGTAAATAATCCGGCTTTTCGTGCTTTGTCGTATGATGAACTGGCTACTGCATATCAGGAACAGATGGAGGCGCTGATAGATGGAGGTGTAGATGCGATTCTTATCGAGACAATCTTTGATACACTGAATGCTAAAGCTGCAATTTTTGCAGCTGAAACTGCGATGGAAGTTAAAGGAGTGCAACTACCAATAATGCTTTCTGTTACAGTAGCAGATATTAGTGGACGAACTCTTTCCGGACAGACTTTGGATGCTTTTCTGGCTTCTGTTCAACATGCGCCTATTTTCTCTGTCGGGTTGAATTGCTCTTTCGGAGCTAAACAGCTAAAACCTTTTCTTGAAGGCTTAGCATCTCGTGCTCCTTATTATATAAGTGCATATCCTAATGCTGGTCTTCCTAATAGCTTGGGTAAATATGATCAGACTCCGGCCGAAATGGCTGCTCAGGTTAAAGAGTATATTGATGAAAAATTGATCAATATTATTGGTGGATGTTGCGGAACAACCAATGAATATATTGCTGAATATGTTGCTTTAGTTCAAGGTCAAACTCCTCATAAACCGCAATCAAATCCAGATTGTATGTGGCTTTCAGGATTGGAATTGCTGGAAGTGAAACCAGAAATTAATTTTGTGAATGTAGGTGAAAGATGTAATGTGGCTGGTTCACGTAAATTCCTTCGACTCATTCAGGAAAAAAAATATGATGAAGCTCTTACTATTGCTCGCGGGCAAGTGGAAGATGGTGCTTTAATTATTGACGTAAACATGGATGAAGGGTTACTTGAGGCAAAAGAAGAAATGACTACATTCCTTAACCTGATAGCTTCTGAACCGGAAATATCTCGTGTTCCAGTAATGATAGATTCTTCAAAATGGGAAGTTATTATTGCCGGACTTAAATGTTTGCAGGGAAAATCTATTGTTAACTCTATTTCGCTTAAAGAAGGCGAAGAAGTATTTCTAGAACACGCTCGGACTATAAAGAAATATGGAGCGGCAGTTGTAGTAATGGCTTTTGATGAGAAAGGACAAGCTGATACATGTGCCCGTAAAATTGAAGTTTGCGAACGCGCATATAGACTGTTGGTGGACAAAGTTAAGTTTAATCCTCATGATATAATTTTCGATCCAAATGTTTTGGCTATTGCTACCGGTATGGAAGAGCATAACAACTATGCTGTAGATTTTATTAATGCTACAGCATGGATAAAGAAGAATCTTCCAGGTGCACATATTAGTGGGGGGGTAAGTAATCTTTCTTTCTCTTTTAGAGGGAATAACTATATACGTGAAGCTATGCATGCCGTATTTCTTTATCATGCTATTCAGCAAGGTATGGATATGGGTATTGTTAACCCTGCAACAGCAGTGATGTACACTGATATAGAACCAGATCTTCTTGTGAAGATTGAAGATGTGGTTCTTAATCGACGTCCGGATGCAGCAGAAATTCTAATTGAAACGGCTGAAAGTTTAAAAGCTTCAAAGGATGATACTCAAACAGCTGTTAAGCGTAATGCATGGCGAGATGAGAATGTAACCGAAAGATTAAAATATGCTTTAGTAAAAGGAATCGGCGAATATCTGGAAGAAGATCTTGCTGAGATTATTCCACTTTATAATAAGGTTGTTGATATTATTGAGGGACCTTTAATGGAAGGTATGAATATAGTAGGTGATCTTTTTGGTGCCGGTAAAATGTTCTTGCCTCAGGTAGTGAAAACTGCACGTACAATGAAAAAGGCAGTTGCTATACTTCAACCATTAATTGAAGCTGAAAAAACAGAAGGATCTTCTTCTGCTGGCAAGATGCTTATTGCTACAGTAAAAGGTGATGTTCACGATATTGGAAAGAATATTGTATCTGTAGTAATGGCATGTAATAACTTTGAAGTTATTGATCTGGGTGTAATGGTTCCTACTGAAACGATAGTACAGCGTGCAATAGAAGAAAAACCTGATTTTATAGGATTGAGTGGATTGATTACTCCTTCATTGGAAGAAATGGTTCATGTGGCTTCTGAACTACAGAAAGCTGGCTTGGATATTCCTTTGATGATTGGTGGAGCAACGACATCTAAATTGCATACGGCATTAAAAATAGCTCCTGTTTACAGTGGTATTGTGGCTCATATGAAAGATGCTGCTCAAAATGCAACAGTGGCTTCACGTTTGCTTAATCCTGAAGCAAAAGAAAAATTTGCAGCAGAACTCAATAAAGAATATGAATCTCTTCGTCTGAAAAATGCAGATAAGAAGGTTGATACTGTTTCTATTGAGGAAGCACAAACTAATAAACTGAATTTGTTTTAATTTANAAACAAAGTATAGTTATGAGCATTTTTTATTATTCGTCTCCAGTAGGTNTTCTTGAGATTAAATCTACAGAAAGCCACATTACTCAGTTATTATTTAANGAATCTGCAAAGACTTCTTCAGAGAATATACCAGCNGTGATGAAAGAGTGTATTCGTCAGCTTGATGAATATTTTTCAGGGAACCGGAAAGATTTTACTTTGCCTTTAGCTCCTGAAGGTACAACTTTTCAGTGCTCTGTATGGAAAGCTTTGCAAACCATTCCTTATGGACAAACTATCAGTTATAAAGAGCTTGCGGAACGAGTAGAACATCCTAAGGCTTGTCGGGCTGTTGGAACTGCAAATGGACGAAATCCAATTGTAATAATTATTCCATGTCATAGAGTGATTGCAGCCAATGGTACTTTGGGAGGGTATGCTGGAGGATTAGATATAAAAACTATATTGCTTAAACTCGAAGGTATTGACCGGTTTTAGATAATTATTTATATATTTGGTCGTAAAGATTGCCTTTATTATATAAAATATTGATTTTCAAGTAAATCATATCTTTTTAATATTATTTAGAGGGATATAATTCTATTTTATTTTTATAAATAGAATTATATCCCTCTTTTATTTATTAAATATAATTAGAAATATAGCATAAGATACTTATATTAATAAAATAATATATATATTTGCGCTAAGTTTATATAATATATTTAATAATACAATGAACAACCTGTTTGAGATAGCTACTCATTTTAAAATTGATGGAGATATGCATCAAATACTTCCACTAGGAAACGGCCTGATAAATGATTCATATAAAATAGAAACAACCGAAAAAAAGCATCCAGATTATGTTCTTCAAAGAATTAATCATGCAATATTTCAGGATGTTGAAATGTTGCAGAGGAACATTTTTATAGTAACTACATATATCCGAAAAAAACTGGAACAGGCAAATGAAACAGATTTGGATCGTAAGGTTATTACACTTGTTCCTGCCAAAGATGATAAGCTTTATTACTTTGATGGTAATAGCTATTGGAGAGTAATGATTTTTATTGCAAATGCTATAACTCGTGAAACAGTTGATGCTGCAAATTCGTATACAGCTGGTATTGCTTTCGGTAATTTTCAGTCAATGCTTGCTGATATTCCAGATAAACTTGGTGAAACTATTCCAGATTTTCATAATATGGAATTTCGTTTGAGGCAACTTCATGAGGCTATTGAAAAGAATGCAGCTGGTCGTTTGTTGGAAGTTCAATATTTGATTGACGAAATAGAAAAACGTGCCAATGATATGTGTAAAGCTGAACGTTGGTATAGAGAAGGTAAACTACCTAAAAGGGTTTGCCATTGTGATACCAAAGTAAACAACATGATGTTTGATCAGGATGGAAATGTACTTTGTGTTATTGATTTGGATACGGTTATGCCAAGCTTTATATTTTCTGATTATGGCGATTTTCTTCGTTCTGCTGCAAACACAGGTGACGAAGACGATAAGAATCTTGAGAATGTAAACTTTAATATGGAAATTTTTAAGGCATTCACAAAGGGATATTTAGAATCAGCTCGTTCATTCCTTCTTCCTGTTGAAATAGAGAACCTTCCATACGCAGCAGCTTTATTTCCTTATATGCAATTAGTCCGTTTTCTTGCAGATTATATTAATGGCGATACTTATTATAAAATTCAATATCCGGAACATAATTTAGTACGTTCTAATGCACAGTTTAAATTACTTCAAAGCATTGAAAGTCAGTTCCCGGAAATGCAGCAATTTATATCTGACTGCTTATAAACATGAAACTTAACTCTCTTACATAAACAATTCTAACAGATCTAACAAATTTAAACAAACGAAAAAGGATAATCCAANACAGATTATCCTTTTTTTTATGAGATCAATGTTTTATTTTTTTCTTATATACCTGATAGCGGGAGTTTATGTCACGAACAAAATTAAATGTTTCTCTTCCACGAAAATAGCCATTCTTACATACAGGATCTGTGAAATACTCTTCGTTACTTTTTAAAAGAATAAAGTGCTCCACATTGTTATACCACACCAACTTGTTTTTTCCGTATTTGTCAGCCAGAGCCATAGCGTCATAAATATGTCCTAATCCTGCATTATAAGCAGCTAGAATAAAATTTCGCCGTTCTTTTTTATCGGCTATCATGCTAAAACTTTTGTTAATAGAAGCAATATATTTAACCGCAGCCTTTACGCTTAATTCTGGATTTTCTTCTTCTCCGGATGATAATCCCATGGCTCTCGCAGTGACAGGCATCAGTTGCATTAATCCTTTTGCTCCCGCCCATGACACAGCTTTGGGGTCAAAATTCGATTCATTATAAGCAAGTGAAGCAAGGAGTCGCCAATCCCAGTCTATCTCTTTCGAGTACTTCTTGAAAAATTTGTCATAAAGAGAAATTTTACCGTGTTTGATGGATAAAATAGGAGAGTGGACTGTTGTTTTCAGTAATTCGAAATATCGTTTTGTACTGGCTGTATAATCTGGAGAGGTAATATTGTTTTTATACCATTCGTTTGCAGCTTTAGCAAGTTGCGTACATTCTTGTCTTACAGCCCATGATGCCCGTTGGTCAAAACTAACAGATAGTTTAATATTGATATTGGGATAGTAAGTTGCATTTAATTTGGCAAGGTCATCATCACATACCGTATATTGAATCTTACCTTCAGCAACCTGGGTTATCAAGTCTTCTACAGAAACGCTGTCGCTTTCTACCTTATGAATCTTGATTCCACCACCTAATTCTTTGTCTAGGTTAACTAAACGGTCGTAGTATTTTCCNGGNTTTACATAAACNTCTTTTCCNATCAGTTGAGTAACATCNGTNAGAAGCTCCGATTTAGATTTATTTTGTTGAACAACTACCTGGTGAGTNATAACTTCTAGTCCGCAATAAGTCAGACTGTCTTTCATTTTTTTTGTTACTGGTAAATTGTAGGCAATCATATCTCCTTCGCCCTTTTTCAATTTATGNACCAGTTCNGGAATATTTTTNGCTACCTCAACTCGTAACTTTANNCCAAGCGAGCGNGCAAANTGTTCACTTAGTTCGTATTGATATCCCATCTCCTGTCCTCGGTAAATAAAGTAAGANGTAGAACTGTAAAGAGTTANAACTACNAGTTCACCACTATCTTTTATTTGAGGAAGATCGTAAACGCTCTTCTCTTTCTGGCCTGTTTGTGTATTNTTACAGGCAAGTAACGACATGGTTATCAGGAAGAAAAGTAGTATTTTACGCATATNTTTTNTTNTCTATTTTTCCAGATCGAGATTTTTTTCGATAAACATGGTCAATATATCAATAGCAACCTGATTGTTTCCACCTTGAGGAATAATTAAGTCGGCATATCTTTTTGTTGGTTCAATAAATTGCTGATGCATAGGTTTTAATACACGAGTATATCTTTCCATTACCATTTCAGCTGTACGTCCACGTTCTACAATATCGCGGTTTATTACACGTATCAGTCGCTCATCGGGATCAGCATCAACAAACACTTTCAGGTCCATTAAATCTCGTAACTTCTTGTCGCTTAAGGCTAAAATACCTTCTACAATAATAACATCCCGAGGTTCAATGTGAATTGTTTCCGGTTGACGGGTGCAAGTTAGATAAGAGTAAGTTGGCTGTTCTATACTTTCTCCTTTTTTTAGTAACTGGATATGCTTTGATAGCAAATCCCATTCAAAAGAATCCGGATGATCGAAGTTGATAAATTGTCTTTTTTCAACAGGGACATTGCTACTGTCTTTGTAGTAAGAGTCCTGAGGTAGTAAGACTACTTCATCTTTTGGAAGACTATCAAAAATTTTACGAACAACGGTTGTTTTGCCGGAACCTGTTCCACCAGCTATACCTATTATTAACATGGTTTAATATTGATTTTTAAAACAAATAACTTACTTTTGCTAAGAATTCATTATAATTGAATTTATATACAAAATAGAATAATTAATAATAAAAACACAAGTTATGGTACGACACCATTGTATTATTCCATTAAAAAAAGATGGAATCAGAGAGTGGCAAAACTTGAAGTAATGAATGCATTAAAAACGCTATAGAAGGCTTTACCTAAAGATATTGATGTAATCCGTAAAATTGAAGTAAAATTTTAATATGATCCAGCTGAAACTTACGATATTGCTTTGAATAAGTGGAATTTGATTCATTGGAGGATGTAAATTTTACTATGCAAAACCATCCTTTACACGTGCAGCTGGAAAGATATTGGGTGACGTTAAAGAAAGGCCGGTGCATGTG
>JGI20225J20221_1002705_pt1 | contig 10136 bp, 11 predicted proteins | sample BioMet4_FD_20221 | JGI IMG/M metagenome (IMG submission 20221)
ACGCCGACCTGACGAGCGAGAAGGATGTGCTCACGAGTCTGAGCCATGGGGCCATCGGTAGCCGCGATGACGAGAATGGCACCGTCCATCTGGGCAGCGCCCGAGATCATGTTCTTGATGTAGTCGGCATGGCCAGGGCAGTCGACGTGGGCGTAGTGGCGCTCCCAGGTCTCGTACTCGATGTGGGCGACGTTGATGGTGATGCCGCGCTGACGCTCCTCGGGAGCCTTGTCGATGTTCTCGAAGGCGGTGTAGTTNGCCTTGCAGCCCTCCTGGCTGGAGAGAACCTTGGTGATGGCCGCGGTCAGGGTGGTCTTGCCGTGGTCGACGTGACCGATNGTACCAATGTTTACGTGCGGCTTAGAACGATCGAACTTCTCCTTGGCCATTGCCATCCTCCTTCTGGAACCAGCTTCTTGGGGCCATTCCATGATACAAGACTACGCTTAATATGTTCAGCGGCGCCGAAGCGCCGCTTGGAACTCTGGTACCGGTGACTGGATTCGAACCAGTGACATCGCGGGTATGAGCCGCGTGCTCTAACCAGCTGAGCTACACCGGCAAGGTGCCGTGCGCCTGAAAAAGATGGAGCCCGCGACCGGATTCGAACCGGTGACCTCTTCGTTACCAACGAAGTGCTCTACCGACTGAGCTACACGGGCGTGGTGGGGATGCTTGGACTCGAACCAAGGAACCCAGAGGGAGCGGATTTACAGTCCGCCGCAGTTGCCGCTGTGCCACATCCCCATCTTCCGTTTTCAAGCACTTGGTGAGAGAGCGCCTCGTCAAGCGTTGGAAATATTACGACGGGAACAGGGTCTTGTCAACGCAATACTCCCGCCCGGGCGTAGCTGCCCCACGATTTCCGCACATTACCAGCACGAACACGCTAGGAATGGCCGCCTCCCACCGATTGCCCCCACGCTGTCTCGACGATTGAATTCCCGACTCGCCCGAAGGCCCGGGCAAGCGCTGCGCTGGGCTGCCAAAAAGGACCACGCGGGCCNCGGACTGACCATGTCCGTGACCCGCGCAAACGTTACTGGAGCCGGTAGAGGGAGTCGAACCCACAACCCACGGTTTACAAATATTACTATCGTGCTGAACTCGTGTTTCTTCATAGTCGGCAAAAGAACTAATCACCAGGTCATAGTGTCTCATATAGTCGTTTGCGGAAGTAGTATCATGTTGCTGAAGGGCAAAACTGTTACCCGATTGTTACCCAAACTGTTACCCACTTCAAGATCGGAAGCATGTCTATGAGCAATAAAAGACCTGGTTACACGGCAGCGCAGATCAGGGAAGCCCGCGAGTATCACTTCCGACGGAACGAGCGCGCGGGCAAACCGTGGGGAGGAAAGCTCGCCTACTACACGGAGGAAGCAGACGGCGACGAGGTTAAAAAGGTCCGCCACATGCTCACTCGAACGTTCACACCCGAGGAGGCCCATTCCGAGTCCCAGGCGAAGAAGGCCGTGACCGCCTGGCATATCGACCTCGTGCGCGAAGCCGAGCGCAGGGAGGCCGAGGCGGCAAGCGCCGAGAGACAACGCTACGATGTGGCCGACTACTGCGACGCCTTCATGCGCGGGCTCTACGAGGGCGGGGCCGTGAACCCCTCGACCTATCGGGGCTATGTCTCCTGCCTTAATAGGGTCCGTGCCCGGTTCGCTGGGACCATGCTCGACGAGCTCACCCCGCAGGCGATCGAGGGATGGGAGCGCGACATGCTGGGGACGCTCGCGCCCTACACGGTCGTTCACGCCCATGTCATCCTCAAAGAGGTTCTACACCACGCCGTGGCCGTCCGTGATCTCGAATGGAACCCAGCAGACGCAGTGAGGCCGCCAAAGCGGCCACACGTAGAGCCTAACGCCCTGGGGACCATCGACAGAGGCCGTCTCTTGGACGCCCTCGACCAGATGGAGTACAGCCCCATCGTGCTGGCGGCCCGCATCGCCCTCATGACCGGTATGAGACGCGGCGAGATATGCGGTCTCAGGTGGAAAGACGTTAACCTGCATACAGGCGTCATCCATGTAAGAAACGCCATCGGCATCGCTAAAGGCGGCACTTACCAGAAGGAGCCAAAGACCGGAGCAAGCCTGAGGGACATACCCATTGCGCCTGAGCTCGTCGGAACCCTAAAGGACCGGCATGCAGACATGTTTGAGAAACGATTAGCCGTGAGCGAGCTCACAGCCGAGGCATTTGGGGAGCTCTTTGTCATTGGCGACATTGACGGCAGTTACCACAACCCCAGCCTGATAACGCGCGAGTGGAAGATGCTCGCCTCTGTCCTCGGGCTCAAAGGCACGCAAGGCCGCGCGCCGACCTTTCATGACCTCCGGCACACGTTCATCACGGCCGCCCTCACAGACGGCCACGCCGACGTGAAGACCGTGGCCTCAATGGCAGGGCACTCCAACGTTGCTGAGACGCTCAACATCTACGCTTCCGCCGACGGGCAGGCGCAGAGAAGGACAGCCGACCGCATGGGAGATGTGTTCGCCGCCGAGAGAGCCACGGCAGCCGAGGCCAGAGAAGCCGAAGAGGTAAGTCGGGGCAAGGTCCGTCGAATCGCCAGTGGGAGGTCGTAGCAATGGACGCAAAAGAGTTCGTTGACGAGGATGGGACCGTGTGGGTTGATGACTTGTCCCCGTCAGAGCACAAAAAGCTTCAGACATCACTCGACAATCTCATCGCCGCCTACAATCCGCAAGCATGGCAAAAAGGGCAAGAACTCGTTTCATCCATCCTCTCCATCCTATCGCGTGTCAAGTCTGTCGGATTCGACCCGAAGCACCCTCTCAAGTGTGGGCCATTTCGACCGGGCGAGCCCGAATGGTTTACCTGTATTGATCCCAGCGATACGCTCCACAAGCTGCTCGATGACCGGAAAATTACTCATGGCGAACTGGGTGAATGGTTAGGCGTAAAAGAGAGGTCCGGTCAAAGATATGTGAGGGACCCCGGAATGATGAGGGCTGCCCAAGTGCAGACCGTCTGCGAAAAGTTGGACGTGACACTCGACTACCTACAGGGCCATGTGAAGGAGACGGACGCGACGGAAAGCCATGCTGGCACAATCGAGCTGCTTGCCACGTGGGACAGCCTGAGCGAAAAAGACAAGACCACGGCCTGGTCTGTCATTGAAGCACTATGCAAGGCGCAAGAGTTATCAGAACAAAAGACTAAGTCGAGGCCATTCAAATAGCCTTTTTCATGTCTGCAATAAAAATACTTGAGAAATTTTGAAGCGACACAAATTGACTCAATTGTGTCGCTTCTTTTCGCATAATGCGAGAAGACTCCAAAGCAATGCGACATGATTCACTAACTTATGTCGAATTTCCAGAACAAATAGGCTATCTACCTGGTATTTCTATGTTGACGCATGCTTTTATCTATGTAATATATGCTGTAAGGAGCGGCCATAAACGCCGCGCCGAGACCTTCCTAGACCGTGGCATCGCGCCACAGAAAGAAGCATGCGACATGAACGCAACCATGACCGACGAGATGGACCTCGACCGTCTGCCCGCCCTGCTCGAATGCCCAGAGGTGGCACACATCCTCCGCATCACCCCGCGAGCCGTCGCCTACAAATGCGCCAAGGGCGAGCTTCGAGCCGTCAAGGCCGGTAAGGGTTGGCGCATCAACCGCGACGACCTTCTGCGCTATGCGACTCTTCGTTAGGCGGCGATCTCGATGACGCAGAAGAAAGTCCCGCCCATGTTTGCAGACATGAACGGGATCAAAGCAGAGAGACACCGTGGAAGGGTCCTCTGTCACGAAGGATACCACCTTGCAGACGGCCATAGCCATCGCACGCTCAGCAGGTGTATGCCATGAACACGCTACCGGCAGAACAAGAATCTATCCTTGGTCCATGTGGGCAAGCGGCACTTAGATATGTCGAGATGGGTTGGTCCGTGATCCCGCTCAAGGCGAGATCAAAGGTACCGGCCACACGGCACGGGCTCAACGATTGGACGAACGACCCCAGGGCCGTAGTCGAGTGTTGGACCAAGCACCCAGAATTCAACGTCGCCGTGGTCTGCGGCCAGTCCTCTCATGGTCTCTTGGTCATCGACCTAGACGTAAATGAGGCAAAAGGCAAAGACGGCAAGGCCACTTTGGAGGAGTGGGAAACTACCCACGGAAAACTACCTGAGACGATTACGTCTATCACAGGCAGCGATGGCATCCACCTGTTCTATCGGACAAATATGGACATACGCCCATCTGCCAATGCAACTCTAGGTGTGGATATACGCTGCGAGAAATCATACGTTGTGGCCCCTCCCTCCATCCATCCCAACGGGCAGACCTATGAATGGTCAATATCACCCGAGGACATGCCGATAGCTGAAGTGGATGGAAACGTCCTCGCCTTTGTCAGCTACGTACAGCGCAACGGGACGGATATGGACAATGCGGGCGGACGGGACAGGCCGCACAGGGGTTTTAAGTTGCCTGAGACAATTGACGACGACCGGAACGTCGCCCTGTTCAAGTATGCCAGCCAGCTCCGTGAGTTTGGACGCTCTGATAGCGAGATTGAGCTATTAGTCATAGGCGCGAACGCGACGCGGTGCAGACCTCCGATGGACCAGGCCGAGGTCAAAAAGATCATCCGTTCGGCGATGAGGTATGAGCCCGGCGAGGACAATGACGCGATGAAAGCCGGATCATTCGGTCCTACGTCCACGAAGCCCTGGTGGCGGGAGAACCAGAACGGTACCCACAGCTTCCTACACGATGTCATGGGCGACGCGATAATCAGGGATCATCACGCCTGTTTGATCGGTGGCGCGCCCGCCGTGTGGACTGGCAAGCGGTACGAGCTGGGAACGGACGCCATCGACAAGATGTGCATCGTCCTCGACAAGACGTTGAAATCGGCACAGAGAGGCGAGGTCATCAAGTACGTTCAGCGCATCGCGCCGGACAAGAACCAAGACCTGGACTTCGACGGGCGCCCGTGGGTGGCATTCCAGAACGGCTGCATCGACATAACAGACGGAGACGATACACTCCACGAACCTAGTCCCGAGATGTTCATCACGAACGTCATCCCGTGGGACTACCAACCACCAACATCCACGGCGCAGGCCGATGCTTTCCTCTCATCTCTAGCTTGCGGAGATGATGACATCATCGAGAGCCTGCGCGAGACCATCGGCATAGTGATGTGCTCCAAGCGGGTGGTCAGTCAGTGCCCTATGCTCATAGGCAAGGCCAAGGCCGAGAACGGAGATGCCAGCAACGGCAAATCGACGTTCCTCAACGTCCTGAGATCGATTCTGGGGCCACAGAACGTCTCGTCGCTCGACATAGCCACGTTGGGGCAGAGGTTTCAGCAACAGCGGATCGTTGGCAAGCTCGCAAACCTCGGCGACGACATCCCGTCGGACTTCATCAAGGGCAACGAGCTCATGACCTTCAAGCACGTCGTCACGGGCGACACCCTGTACACGGACGTCAAATCGGCGGACGGCTTCGAGTTTGTCCCAAACGCCACGATGATATTTTCGATGAATGCCGTTCCACGGCTAGGTGACGCCTCGGGCGGAATTTTACGACGCCTCTTCTTCATCCCGTTCCGCGCGAAGTTCGTTGACGGCGAGCCGGGATGCGATCCCGATATGGTGCGGAAGCTAAGTAACCACGAGGCAATTATGGAGCTTGTCAGCGTTGGACTTTGGGGACTCATGACCGTGGTGCGCACCCACCGGATGACGCCGAACCAGGCCATGGCCGAGGAGATGGCTGAAGTCGCCGCCGACAATAACTCTGTGCTCCAGTGGATCGAGGAGGAGGCCATCACTCGCAAATACGTGATTGGTACTCCGGTGCGCGATTTGTTTGACGAGTACACCCGATGGGCTGAAGCTGCCAGAATCTCAAAGCCGTTTCAGAAGCGATCGTTCTCGAAAAGTATTGCTACTCACTTTGTAGTAGATCGTTGCGTTGCACGACCAAAAGACCCCTACGACACCTCAAAAGTCGCCCAATGTTTTGTCAATCCTTCGCGAAACTAACGAGGCTAACATGAAACTAACGGTGTTTCAGCAGGTCAGTACATATGGTTAGCTTCGTTAACGTTGTTAGCGAGCCCATTCTTTTACTTGGATGTAAGAAATAGAACACACACAAAAGATAATGGTGCCGCACTTCGATATATATCAGAGAAGAAAAGCAACAAATATGCTGGTAGATTACATTATTTCGTGTTAGCGAATGTTAGTTTCGCGTCAACCGAAACAAACAAGATCGGAGAATCTCATGAGCAGAGTAAACAATGACCTGAAGAGCCATGAGCTAGAGGCGGACGAGCTACAAGCAGCATACGATAAGATTCTTATACTAGCGAGCAATCGTCATAACGTCCTCTGTGCCCACGACGTGGATGATGTACTGAGAGCCAAGCGAATCATCGATCACATCAGTGTGAGACTCGATGACAGAATCGCCCTCGATCGGACAGTGGAGGTTGGCCACCCGTACTATGACAGGTGACATAAAGCAGGAAATTTGACCAATAGACGATTTCGACGGGGCTCATTCAATGAGTCCCGTCCCATACTGATTGAAGTGGCTATTTCACTTGGACACAAAATCACTTCTGCCAGCGAACGAGAGCCCTCGTTTGAACCCTGCTGTATCCAGTCTTATGTCTAGTCTCTTGTCTTGTCTGTTGTGTTTGAGTCTGTAGCTTTTGGTCAACGACAAACATATATCTCAAACGTTACATATAGATAAATGATACATACATTTATAATGTGACAAGACGTGGCGCCTTGAGTCTCAGCAGGTACTGGGGCATGACTCACCCCCTACCCCGCCGGCGACCCTAGCGGCATAGCGCTCTCCTACCCCCGAAAGACCAAGTTCCACTCATCCAGCCTCTGCGTCGCCGCTAGTTTCTCTGCTCTTTGTTTTTTGTCTTTTTACCATACCTATCTGAAAGAAATGCAAGCACGTATATACATATAGCTCCAATAGCCGTACTGGAAATGGCATAGCCAACTTTGTTTTCCGACAAAAAGCCAATAGCACAAAGAACAAAGAGAACCGCTATGGCAATCAGGCCGATGCGAACGACACCCAAAAGAACCCTTTTGGTAGCCGCAAGCATTCTCTTCGGACGATTGAATGTCTTAACGTCCTCGTCAGAATTCGCCTCTATTACGGCTCTCTTTACAGCTTTAATTCGGTTGACACCCGACATATGCGAAACCATATTCTCTCCCGCGCTGAATGCATCTGATTTCGTGCTAGTTTATTTGACGAAGTACGTTTTTATCCCGCTGCGACTAAGAAAGCCAACCAATAGAAACTTCCCAGATGTTAAGAGAACTCTATAACATAAATTGTACTATAACTATCTGAAAGTACTCAGACATCAGGAGAACCACCGTGGCAAAACACACTACTAAGGGACAGAAAGCATGGGCATGCATGCTACGTCACCCGATTATAGTTATAGTTGTGCTCTCGCTTATCGCAATTGGGTCAGCATCCTTCTCTGGCTCTATGAAAACCTCTGCGGAATCTACATCTTCTACATCTACGGCAACATCATCCACAACCACCACGACATCCGCCTCTACGCCATCGACCCAATCAGTAACAACTTCTTCTATAGACTCTTCTACATCCGCGACCACAGCAACCACCACAACAACATCCGCTGAAAGCGAGCTCGCCCAAATATTCCCAGAGGAGAATGCAAAAAAGGCTCTTGTCGTGGCGTGCACAAACGCATGGTCCGATACGTTCGCCGCAGATGGCAATACCTACGATCCCAGCAAGTTCCACAACTACAGCGAGACGTCCGGAACCTATCTTCACGACGAGCTCGATGGAACCTATTCATACGTCTCAAGCAACACCTGGCATATATCCGACCTCACACTGAAAAGCTATGGCCCCGACGCAGCTTCAATGACCTATTACGTCTCAGCAGACGTCTCATATGACGGAACTGACTATGTTATTTCGGGAGTCAAAATGACGTACTACAACAAGAACGCAAAAGCTGGAAGTAAAACCGGAGATTACGTAATGCCGGACGACGGATGCGTAGCATACACCGTCACACCAGACCTGCTCAATTAGGCCATCACCATAGTTCATCTGTCATTCGGTTGTTTTTTCCCGAAAAGTGTTACCCATTTGTTATCCGAGCTGTTACCCAAGGCAAGAAATGGGCCATGAAAAAGAAAACCTCTCACCATATCAGCAGGTGAGAGGCTATTTTCATATGGAGCCGGTAGAGGGAGTCGAACCCACAACCCACGGTTTACAAAACCGTTGCTCTGCCATTGAGCCATACCGGCGACTTGCGACATTTTTACCTGCTTGCGCGCATTTGTGCGAGAGTCTACTTTCTGATGAGCCCCCAAAGCCTCGCGCGGCTCTCGGGAGAGAGGCGGTCCTTCGAGGGTGAGATGCGCGTGGTTTCGCTNNGCATTGGCCNTCTCGGCGTTCGGCNGCAAAGCGGACCTGACGTCTTCGATGAAGGACCGAGCTCGAGAAAGCTTGGTCACNGGAACGCCGCCNACCGGTGGCNCGNATTCGTNTTGTCCGAGGTGATGACGGTGGACGTCACGCATCTCGCGGCGCGCGCCTCGGTGACAAGACGCTCGATCACGGTGTCCAGCCGTCTCGCCGTTGGCCGAGAAGAGCAGGCGCACGCCCGCACGAGAGGTGGACGGGCCGGTTGAGAGAGACGTTTCCTGCCGCATCGAAACCGATCACTGGGGCTCGTAGCCTCCCCTGGGAAATAGGCCGCGCCACGTCAGGCCACGAGGCTGCTCGCGAGCGCGTCCGAAGGGGTCGTTGTCATTCAAAGCCCACGCCTTGTCCCTCCCCATGGAGACCGGTGTAGCGCGAGGTCTTGTAGATCACGTTATAGGCCATCGACCCAACAAGAAGCGGAGGCGTCTAACTGGGCGCATTCTTTCGCTCCCCTGGACACTCGCGGCGGAGCACTCGTAGCAGAAAGCCACGTCGCCGCCTGGGCAAACGTTGAAGCGATTCCCACCCGACCGCGCTGGGGAAAGTCTGCATGAGAAGTCGCATCGCTTCGAGTTACACGAGACGAGAGATACCCCGAACCTTTCGGAATCCCATCCACGAAGAGCAAGCCTTCCTCCCCAAGGGCCGCATGCCAGAACGTCCTCCTCGGGCGTGGCTCCCGTGGCCAGCGCAGACACCAGGAAGCCCGCAGCTTTGAGGGTCGTCGATGGCACGAAGAGAGATTGGGGACCTGGGCGATGGGAATGGTGAAAGCACCCGGCACCAGCAAGAGGTTTTTGTTAGGCAACCCACGCCTACGGTTGCCCGCGCGCGCGTTGGCGATGACCACGCCGCCGCACCCACGGACCTCGGCCGTGCGGGAACGATGGCACCGAAGTTCCCCTCGGTCGGTCACGGTGGTCAAAGGACCACCACGAGCGCATCGCCCGTGCCCGCAAGCCGGCAAACGACGTCGGGGAGAACCCGCATATGCCGAAAGGTCGCCACACGAACGAGCGACACCCTGGTGGGCACAATGGCTCCGACATCGCAATCGAGCCGCCGTTGCCTTGGGAACCCGCTTTCGGCATTCCACGCCAACGACCCTCGAAGACGCTTCACGAGCTTGTCGAGGATGGGATCCTCATCGCCAGAGGCCTTTGCCCACGAATGCCCGTCCTTCAGCGGAATGCCCGCATCGAGAGCCTCGACCACCAGCGCGCCGAACCTCGATGAAGGTCTCCTGCCGGCCTGACCTCACGACCCTGCCCGCCGTTGCATCCTGACCGCGCCCTGGGGCGTGCGGCCGGTCGGAAGCCTCCACGGCCGGTTGCAGGCACGCTCCGATTGCACTGTGGTCCCTCGCCATAACGCGGCAACCTACACCCTACGAAAGTCGTGCGCCGTTTGGCGGTCCTCCGAGCGTGAGACCGAGACCTGCGATGGCATCTCGCGGATGCCATCCGCCATGCTCCAGTCCTTTCCTTTCGGCCTGCCTGTTCGCGCATCGAGAAGCGCTGTGCGGAGGCATCCTGCGATGGAGGCGTCCCGTCATAGCCTGCAATATGTGGCCGCAAGGCCCACGAGCTCGTACGGAAGGTGCATCC
>JGI20225J20221_1003253_pt1 | contig 10132 bp, 7 predicted proteins | sample BioMet4_FD_20221 | JGI IMG/M metagenome (IMG submission 20221)
GGAGAAGTGCATGACAGAATCACTGGAGAAGCATATGCCAGAGTTTCTTCCAGAAAAATATTCATACTCAATCCAAAAGCCGAAACGTATATAACAGTTGAAGGATATAATGCATAATTGAGAGACAAACTTTTCTGGCAAAGGTTTGACGACGAAAGACAAAAATGCTATAATACTCAAAGAGGCCTAGTCTTAAAATTAAATCATACTACATGTAATCATATTGTTCCGCTAGTGATAAGAACAAACAAAAAGAATTCTTATCCTAGTCGATAATCTCTGATAGAGAATGGGAAATAAATCAAACTGTACTTTCCAAATCCCAGGACAACAAATAGAGGTCGAAAAGCGCGTTCGCATCCTGTATCGCGAAAATCTTGAATGCCAATCTTCTATTTGTTACGTTTCTGGTTAGTTGCCTGGCGCAAAATGCTACCCCAATGAATTTCACCTCTGAAGAAAACTGTGTACCACTATTTCCGTCTTGGCCCGACTTACTGGATTTTGGGAACGTATAAAATGCCACACTGAGAACTGAACTGAGAATTGCATATGGCAGAGAATCAGAAAACCTAGCTGCCAAGCTCATTTTAGATAGTCAATCCGTTAAAAACTACAGAAACTCCAAGGAATACCGCGGCTAATGATGCCCGCCCAAGAAAAGTAAAAGCAAGAAAACAGGCCATATTCTAGTGGATACCAGTAGGGCTACTGGTTGATAGTTTAATAGCTTCATTTCGGCGAATATTCACAGATCGAGATGGGGCTAAACTTGCTTCTGGAACAAGTTAAAGCGTACTTTTTCTCGATTGGAGTTAATTTGGGCTGATTCTAGGTTATCCTGGCCAAGCTAGTCGATTGGGTCAAAGGAATGTGTCGGTTGGGGCATTAGAAAATCGTTAAGCGTAGCGCATGATGTCAAAAGGTTTTCAAGTACTTCCTCACAGATGCGATAGATAGAACGTACATTTGGATGGCTGGGAAGATATCGAACGTTGNNAGTAAAGACTACGAAGGATTAACAGGAATCAAGCCAAAGCATTAATATATGCTGCTATGATCCATATAATGATTAGACGGCTAGGTCGGATAAAAAACGTAAGAAAATAAGAGAAATATAATATTCAGACAGCCTCTAAGAGTCTTGAAATGCTAAAGTACTCTGTTCTTCTATTGATGAAACATAGAAATAAAGAGATGGCTATAATTAGTTAACAATACCTATGGTTTATCTAATGTTGAATCATCAACAATCAGAAAGCCTTCTTTAAGCTTGACATGACTTTTTACTTCCTCCCATAGTGCTTCCGTGTCTGGAGGTTGCCTTTGAAGGCAACGAGTAAAAGCATCATGAGAAGGAGCATTAGCTATGTCTGGATAACACCTAGTGTCAAGTCAATTCTCAAGGATTCACCGATTTCCGAATAATTGCAATTGATTTTATACGACATTTTGCGGTTGACTCGACAATAGCAGCTTCAGTGCAACTAAAAACGTTAGAAGCTGCAATGAGAAAATTAATGTAGTCAATGCCATCACACTTGGGTAGGTTTATGTCCATAACTCCGTACGTTTTTGGAGAATCACTAATGTATAATTATATTTTTAATGATATGGGGTTTTTGATATTTCAACTGCGTAAATTCTATATAAATCGGAGCTCCAAAAACGATTCCATCGGAGTTTAGAATTCTGTCAAAAAGCTCCCAAAGTCATCGATCTGAGAGCATTCCCCGGTCGCATAACAGGCTCCGCATCCTGTGCAGTATTCTAGACTCAGTTTGTAGAGATCTATCAGTTCGACGTCGGCACCTTCTGACTCAGCACCTTTGGGCATGGATTTTACAAGTTGAAGAGTCTTGCTTTCATTCCCTCTCGAGCTTGCGTTAATTCCAAGAATTTTCACGATTATCATCTTGATTAAATGGATTACGCAATGATTACATGAACTACACAGGATTAACGTATTATTTTTTGCCTTTTTCAGGAATACTAGCGTGAGCTACAGGACTCCTTTTTCCTCTCACAAGGGATGCGAATATTCCAAGAATACAGAAGGCTGTAAACAGCATGAAAGCATAATGCAGGCTTAAAACGAACTGGGGGTAATATTCAGGCGTAATCTCTACAGGGCCGATAACAATTGCAAAGATCATCATTGCGATACCCATTGACAGCATCTGTCCAAGGAGCCGCATAGTCCCGTTCATTCCCGATGCTACACCGTAGAATCTTTTATCAACGGAGCTCATGATTGCATTCGTGTTTGGAGACGAGAAGAGCCCAAAACCTATACCAAGAATAATCAGGGTGATAATGAGGTGCCAGATAGGAGTTGTTTCTGTAAGGAAAATTAGAAGGAAGAGCCCAAGCGCAGTAAATGTCATCCCTGCGGACGCAACGATCCGCGGTTCAATCCTGTCAGAGAGCCTGCCGGCAATTAGCGAAACCATAGCCATGATAACTGGCTGTGCTACCAAGATAAATCCGGCATGTTCAGGAGTGAAGCCTTTCGTGTACTGAAGATCGAGGCTTAAAAGAAAGGTCACTGCGTAAGTAGCACTGTAATTGATTAGCGCAGATAGGTTTGAAAAGGCAAAAATTCTATTTTTTGTCAGGAGACTTATGTCAAGAACGGGAGAAGGTGTTCTAATTTCATATAGAGCAAAAATAATTACTCCAAGAGTTCCCACAGCTAAGAGGGCAGCCCCTTTAAAGTCCGGGAGAACTGAAAAACCATACATTACTGCAACTACCGATGCGCCGTATATGACTGACCCTGTCAGGTCGAACTTCTCCCCTCTGCACTCAGCCCATTCACCTTTAATCTTCCATAAGATCAGAAGAATTGCTGTAATGCCTATGGGGACATTTACGAAGAAGATGCTCCTCCAGCCAAGATACTGCGTCATCGCGCCTCCAAGTAAAGGACCAACAGAAAGCCCAATGTAAACCGCAGTAATATAAGTACCAAGAGCTTTTCCACGCTCACCGGGCGGGAAGACTGAGGTAACGATGGCGACGCCTGTCCCGAAAATCATGGCACTCCCTATACCCTGCACAACCCGTACTCCAATCAGCATTTCCGATGAGGAAGCCATGGTCATAATTAAAGACGAAAGGCTGAAGAGCGTAATACCATAGAGGAAAATCTTTTTCCTCCCATAAATGTCTGCGATTTTTCCGAAAGGTACAAGAAACAATGCTGATGAAAGGAGGTAAGCAGTCGCAACCCAGGAAAGGGCAATAGCATCCATGTGAAATTCAGCCCCAATCGCAGGCAGGGCAATATTTACTGCCGAACCGTCAAAGGGGGTAATAAATCCAGAAAGTATCGCAATGAAAAGCACGACCTGTTTCCCTGTGCCGACAACAGGAGTATCAGGTGTATGGTAGATTTCCGGAACTTTGGCAGGTGATCCGGCGTTATTTGTATCTTTTTTCATGTGTATCACTTATCAGAAGGGGCGTTATCTACGGCTTATGGTGTCAGAAAAATCGCAATCTATTTATGTGCAGGATAGATTATTTCAGAGACGACACTCTTCATTAATACTTTTCCTCGTTATGGCTGACTAATCGGTCATTTAGTACAATTTGTTTGTATTAAACATTACGCTGAAGCAAAACCTTAAAGCAACCGTTGACCCGCAACCGTTGCGCCGGTTGATCACGCCGGAAAAGGTTTGGGGATAAGGCTCTTAAACTCAAACGTTGCCAAGGGTTTTCGGTCAAGCCTTTTTTCAAAAGGGTTGTGCCACAACCGTTGCGCCGGTTGATCACGCAGATAGGGTTCGGGGATAAGGTCCTCATATTCAAACGTTTCTCGGGTTTTCGGTCAAGCCTTTTTTCAAAAAGTTTGCAATAAATTTGAGAACACAAATTAAACTATTAGAATAGAGTAATAATTAAATTAAGACTATGTAGAATTAAGATTATCCGAAAATTTCCTTTCAGTACTGTTAAAACCGCATAAAGTTTAAAAGAAATTAATGGTTAAGGCGAGGTAAAATCTTAAGGTTAAGTTTATATTTTAAGGCTAAATTTACAACAAGCCGAAGTAATGCAAAACCAGAAAACCAAATTTAGAAGATGACTGCGACTCAGTTAAATATATAAAAATTGAAAGGTTAAGCCGTTAAACCTATGCTTATACGAAAATCGTTGATGGATTAACCTATAATTCACCTATGGATTAAACCTTAAATTATGCTAAATTATGCCAATATGAAGATCATAGAGGTTATAGACTCACAATGAATGAAATTATTATCTGGATACTGATCATACTCTGCCTGATACAGTCCGCTATTTTTTCAGGAATGACAATTGGACTTTTCAGCCTTGGTAGACTCAGGCTTGAGATAGAAGCCGAAGCAGACAGCAAAGAAGCTATCAAAATTCTGCAGATCCGGCGGGACTCAAACTTCCTGCTTACGACACTGCTCTGGGGAAATATTGCTGTGAATGTCCTCATTGCCCAGCTTACAGGTTCTGTGCTGACAGGAGCTTCAGCTTTTCTCTTCTCTACTTTCGTAATCACCAGTTTCGGAGAGATAGTACCCCAAGCTTATTTTTCCCGAAATGCTCTGTCACTAGGAGCGAAACTAACTCCGTTAGTCCGATTCTACCAAATGCTGCTCTATCCGGTAGCCAAGCCTACAGCCCTTATTCTTGACTGGTGGCTCGGCAGGGAAAAACTGGAACTCTTCAAGGAACAGTCTATGCGGATTATGCTCGAAAAGCATATTGAGTCGGGAAAGTCTGATATTGGCACTTTTGAGGGAATAGGGGCTCTGAACTTTCTTTCTATAGACGACGTCAGCATCTCCGATGAAGGCTCGCTAATAGACCAGAGAAGCATAATCTCACTTCCGGTTGATAATAACCGTCCGGTATTTCCTCCTTTCAAAAGAGAACCAGCCGATCCGTTTCTGCAAAAGATAGAAGCCTCCGGGAAAAAATGGGTAATCATTACCAACCCCCAGGATGAGCCTATCATGGTGCTTGACGCGGACGGCTTCCTCAGGGATGCGGTCTACAAGAAAGGCCCGTTTATTCCGCTTTCTTACTGCCACTTTCCGGTTGTGGTGAGGTCTCCCAAGACCAGGCTTGAGAAAGTAATCAGGCAGTTTAAGGTGTATCCGCAATACCCTGAAGACGATGTGATCGATCAGGATCTTATCCTCTACTGGGACCAGGAGAAAAGAATTATTACGGGTTCGGATATTCTGGGCAGACTGCTGCGGGGAATTGTAGTAGAATGTGACCTGAAATCAGGATGCGAAGTGCCTGTTCCGCCTTCCCAGCCTGGAGTTGTCAGAAGAAGTTTGAGAAGAGGAAAGAAGAAAGAAAGCGAAGAGCAGAAAAAAGAATGAAAACAGCAGATAAGGGAATAATAGAGAGTAAAAAATAGAGAATGGGATAAAAAAAGTAAAAAAGTAGACAAGAAAATAAAAAGAGTAGATCAGAGAATAAAAACAGAGAAAAGAAATAATAAGTTACTCTTCGTATGCAGGAAGAGTGATAACACCGATCTCCGGAAGTGGATAGCCAACAGCGAAATGGTAGAGGTCCTGAAACTCAAGCCCTTTGATCCCTATAGCCTCATGCAAAGGATCATCAAAGAAACACCCAATCCCACAGCCCCTTAGGCCATATGCTTCGGCTTCAAGGTAAAGAAGCTGCCCCAGAATTCCGCATTCCCAGAAAAGGTATGGATATATCCAGGCCCCAAACCTGCTCAGAGGCCCTTCGAACTCCGAGAGCATGCAGGCAGTAAAACAGGCATCGGCAGCTTTTCGCTGCGTACAGGAAAGCTGGGCTGCAAAAAAATCCAGAGTTTCTTCCATCAACAGGTAAAACTCAAGGTCTGAAGGGCAATTTTTCGGTTTCTCCCATAAAAAGTCCGGCCTGATCGCAGCTTTAAACCTCTCTTTTTCTTCGGGTTTGCGAAGGAATATATAAAGTCCCGGAAGTAGATCCTTTACGCGGTTCACGAAAAGAAGCAGGTGAGTAAAGGAACCAAAAGCAAGAGAATTGAAAATCGGGTTGTTTTGCGGAAGGGTTCTTTGCAGCATCGCATAGAAAGTTTCTTTTTCCAGGTATGCGCTGTTATTTATCTCAATAGCACTTCTCCTTCCCCGGATAACTCCGCGCAGAGGAACTGTATCAAGCTCGGACAGGTTCCCGAAGCTGCTGGTTTTTAGTGATGAAGCAGTCTGCATATAGGATTTTGATCCTTCATTTGATTCTTCTTTTGATTCTTCTTTTGATTCTTCTTTTGATTCTTCTTTTGATTCTTCTTTTGATTCTTCTTTTTTCTCAAGGTAATCGGTTCCCTTCTTTTGAGCTGCCGAGGCCGCTTTTTCAATACCTACCCATTCAACATGTCCTGGGCTTAAACTGTTAGGAACGCCTTTCCAGGAAAGACTTTTAAAAGCAGGAATCGCGCCGGAAGAAATCCTGCCTTTTGTACAGGTCTTTCCTGCTGGATATATCGCAAGCAGACAGGCAGGCTCCTGTTTTTCAGGACCTTTCTCTCCGGAAATGCCAAGAAGCACTGCAATCTCTTCCGAACCCATGTCTGCAAGAAGGCTTGTTTTCCAGCCGAGCCCGGCAGCAGCAAAGGTCAGAGCAGCAATTGCATGTCCTATATCATGCTGTGCATATCGAAAGGCTCTGAGCCCATATTTCCAGGAAACCCGCCAGAAAATTGAACTCAGCCCCACGAAAAAAGTGCCTTCAGGAAAGCCCGAACTTAATAGTCCCCAGGTCTCTGGCAAAAGTTCCGCTCTGAGTTCAAGGGCATGAGGCAAAGGAGCATAATGGCAGACAGACGGGTTTTTCAGAAGCCCCTTCATAGGGCCGGAAAGAAGGTAAACCTCGGTAGGATGAAGGTTTCCACTTGAAGGATTAACGCGAAGAGGCCATTTTGTACCTTCTGCTCTCTTCCAGGCAGAAATGGCAAAGCTGTCAAAAAAAAGCCTGGAAATTGATTTCACACTCAGCTCATACGGCTTGAGTTTTTCCGGTGAGAAAGCCTGTTCATAGGCAGGAAAAGTCTCAGCTTTTATATGCTCATCGCTCCAGATCTCCAGATTAAAAAGTCGAGTTCCATGATAGTTAAGGAAGGGATCTGGCTTGAGAGGCAGATCCAGGTGGTAAGGACCCGGAGCATAAGCTTTGAAGTTGTGTTTACTTGCCTGGTGATAAGCCAGTATGGCTTCAAGTTCCGCTGTCATAATAAGCACACCCGGTAACCGGAGAAATCTAATTTTCAGACAACTTTTTCGGTAAAGGAGATCTGCATTTTAGAATCCTTGATGAAAATTAAGCTTTTTTCAGGGCCTCAAGTACGGCTTTTCCAAACGCATCAGCACTTGCAGGGTCTCGCCCTGTGACCACACGGCCCGAAACCACTACTTCCCTGTCCAGATAGATAGCCCCGTGTTCCTTAAGTTCACGTACAGTATCCGGACTTTTGAAGACTGTACTCTCTTTGCCCTTCAAGATGCCTGTTCTTGCCAGTACTACAGGAGAGATGCAGACCGCGGAGATCACCTTTTTCAGGTCATCAGCTTCTTTTACGAGTGCCTGCAGAGCTTTGTTATCCCACAGGTATTTTCTAGAGCCTGAGCCCCCTGAGATTACGATTGCATCGTAATCGCCAATTCTGGCGTATGAGATCGCGATATCAGGCTTGATTGTGCCTCCAAGCATTCCTTTAGCCGTTTTCATAGATTCGGCTGCAACAGTAACTTTTACTCCTGCAGCCTCAAAAAGCTGTTTCGGAACAAAACATTCCTCGTCCCTGAATTGTTCCTGGGCGATTACGAGCAAGATTTTCTTATCTTTATACTCGGTTTCTGTCATCTGTTTACCTCCTGTAAACTTGAAAATTAAGAGTAGAAGAAATGAAAAGTGGAATGGTTTAGTAACCCTGTTTCCTTAAGGGTATGTAATGAAAATATAAATGGATTCTTCCTTTAGAGGCTGTCTTAAAATTAAATACTACATGTAATCATATTGTTCGCTAGTGATAGAACAAACAAAAAGAATTCCTTATCCTAGTGATATCTCTGATAGAGAATGGGAAATAATCAAACTGTACTTTCCAAATCCCAGGACAAATAGAGGTCGAAAGCGCGTTCATCCTTATCGCGAAATCTTGAATGCCATCTTCTATTTGTTACGTTCTGGTTGTGCCTGGCGAATGCTACCCCATGAATTTCCACCTTGGAAAACTGTGTACCACTATTTATCGCGAGCAACTATTTTCTAAGATGGCCACATCGTAGCCTTACTTGCCCTGCTACGCCGAGAGAACCTGTCTACGACAGGTTACCCATTACGTTACTATGACGTAACAATAGCCGGGAGCAATCTCTAATGCGGACTTATAATGGGGGGTCAAAGCAAAAATTCGACGGTAAATACCGATAAGTACGACCAAATGTCGGAAGACATTAGAATCCTTATAACGTAAGGGAACACTTCTCTTTTTTCCTCAGGGACATCGAAGTGCGAATATAAGGACTTTTTCCGTTTTTTATTATGCAAATTAGGACACATCCAAAGTAACATTAGTAACGCATTAGGTAAATCTAGTTCTACTATTAGCACTTTTAAGAACCTTACATTGCGTTCGAAGACTCCTCCTTACTTTCGTTCTGAGAAGGTTGAACATTTTAGGTACGGGTTTCCACACTTCAGTCTTCCACGGCTTGCACAGGCTTGACTATCTAGAGATGTTTGCTCCAGGATCTTATACGTGTCCTACGCCTCCACGGACAAATACCGCTGCCCCTTCCGAGAGATCTAGCTACTGAAACCCTCGAAAAAACTGTCTCTAAGATTTAGGCTACCCTTTAGCAAAAAACCCTCGAGGCTAAATATATCCTTAAATGGCCGTCAACTTTATTAGTTTTTGGGGTATAAGTTAAGTTTATATAATTATAGTAATCACTAAGAGGTTTTTGCATGCCTCAATACCGTATTTGGCATGGGTTTCACACTACGTAACTGATGTTAATTAAAAGAGTAACGGTCGAAGATTGCAAAAATCAACGCGTGACCTTCGGGACGAAACAGCTCAGTTGCGTTTACAGGGCATATTTTAGTTAACCGTTAATAAGCCTTTAGCCACTAGGAACTTCTTAAACTGAACTGTGCATCCCACAATAGTCTTGTTATCCGATTACCGAGGAAGACGTACTACCAAATTCCAGCACGGAAGTTTCCGGGTTTGGAGCGTCTGTGGCCTTCGTGATTCCCTCCTTCATTTTTCACGTCACAGTTCCGAATTTTCTACCGAAAGACTAACAACTACTAAGTTGTAATCTTGTCTGGTATCATGGACACAAATTGATTAATATCGCGTAGAGAAAATAAAAGATACAAAGTAGTGTATCTTCTTGTCTCATGAATCGCTACAAGGTTCTGAGAATCTCCCGACAGGCTTAAAATATAAAGAGCATAAAAGAAATGCAAAAAATACGCGCTGGATCCGGCAGATCTGTAATAATACTACTAGTATCGTCGGTATATACATTACGAAACCAGAACTAAGACCAATAGGAAAGCATCAGAAATGACTCTTGCAAGCTATAGAAGGGTGGTACAGGTTTTACTGCAAGATACGATAGCGTAAACACTACCTTCATGAACTTTTCGGAAAACTGTAAGTACGCGCATGCGAATTGCTAAAAAGCATTCGGGGTTGGCTGTCGTAAGGAAACTGGGTTAGCTGATCTGAACCGGTCCTAGTGGATCTAGTCGGGTTTTAAATTGGAGGGTTACGGCTCTTTTTCATGCGAAATTCGAACAAGCGTCTTCCCGTTCAAATGGGGGTAGAGCTAGACACTTTTAAGGGCTTAACTTCGATTATTTGATAGTTGGTCATTCGGGATAGACCATAGGTCGGATCTTATACCGGACAAAAGATCGAAAATGAAAAGAACCCGCCCGTAGTCATCCGGCGCATAGGAACCTCAAAGAATCAAAAATTGCCTAACTGATAGATTTTACTCGAACCGTGATCCAAAAGACTAAGACGGTATACGTTAAGAGTCAATCAAGAGTCACACCGTACAATATGAGGGTTTTAGGTCATTCAGCCCGGTTCTGCCTT
>JGI20225J20221_1003254_pt1 | contig 10130 bp, 5 predicted proteins | sample BioMet4_FD_20221 | JGI IMG/M metagenome (IMG submission 20221)
TGATAGTTTTCGTGACCGTAGCGGGTGATCCAATCTTCGGAACATAAAGCCCATGATTCCACAATACCCGGAACGGCATACAGTCCCCAATGGAAGAGCACACCAAACTTTAAATCCTGCCAGTGATCCAGCTTCTTCAAAACCAACGAATCAGTCGGCCATTCATAAGAGGAAGAAATGCCGTGTACAAAAGTATTCTGAGCTTTTGCGCCCGACATAAAAAAGAGTGAAGCAATAAATAGAACAAGTACTTTTTTCATCCGTATTTTTCTTTTTAATTGATTAGTATTTAAAAGATAAACTCCCCGACCCTTTTGGTGAGGTATTATTTAGTGCAATATAAGTATAAAGCTATAATACAGCATACAAACATAAGATAAAAATGACGACAACAAAATATCCATTAACTATTAGAGTATATCTGAAACAACCAGAAGACTTAGTGGATAAAAAGGCCTCTGAGAATAATATTCAATACAATTGGGAACCGGAATGTAGTCCATAAGCATGCATTTAAAAAGACGTTCAATTGTAGAAAGATAAAACGCAATATCGACCTCAGAAATTGTTTTTTTTAGTACTTTTGAAACTGAAAAACACGGTAATACCCTTACAAGAAAAAGAAATAAAATATGACTATCCCCCAAATACCTTCCATTAAGAATATGTATATCGGCAAAGTTCGCATTCAAGTAGCATGCCATTTATCGTTTGCCTTATTCGCTTTCTATATATTGCTAAAGAATAATTTCGCATGGAAATGGGTGGAGGGTTTATCTCTTTTTATTCCGGATGTGGATTTCTTTCATAAATTTCTGCCAATGCCCGGCGGGCTACTTGCATACACCGGATGTTATCTGACCCAATTTCTTTACTATCCGATAATAGGATGTACTATTTTCATAGGATTGCTTTATATCGTGCAGTTACTTACCACAAAGATATTCCGCTTTCCAAGTTTCTTATATCCGCTATCATTTCTCCCGTCGTTGATGCTGCTTACAGCAGTATTGAATGTGGGATATACTTGGGTCACCTTAAAATCTCCGGGACATTTTTTCGTACCTGCATTAGGATGTCTCTTTTTCCTGAGCTGCCTGATGGGTTATAAACGTATTCAATTCTTTCCGCTGCGTGTGCTAACAGCTTTCTTGATTGCAGCAACATATCCTTTTTTCGGCTTTTATGCTTTATTTGCTGTAGGACTTTGCTTACTGTATGAATGGCGGATAAAACAAAGCGAATTAAAATATCTAGCGATCTTTATTATTGGACTAGCATCCATCATACTTATACCCAAGCTTTATTATTTCACTATCAACAGTACGGAGCAAGAAATATCGCGTTTGTATGTGGCGGGGTTACCGACTTTTTTTATCCGTCGGGCGGAACTGATGTTATGGATGCCTTTTCTTCTCTTGCTTGGTTACTATTTACTATTCACTCTTTTCCCACTTACCGAACGGACAAAACATCTTAGTAAATGGCTTGTCATTTCAATAAGCGTTTATGCTATGACTATGGCATTTACAGCACAACAAATGTACCGGAATGAGAACCTCGAAGCCTCTGTCCGAGCCAGCCTGGCAATGGAAGATGGAAATTGGAGTAAGGTGCTTGAAGCAGTCAATCAAGTGGAAGGATCGCCTACCCGTGATGTAGCAATAGAGAAAAGAATTGCACTGATGCAAATGAACATGCCGCAACCTTCGGAAGAGCTTCCTCCTCTTTTAGCAGTATATAAGGATTCGCGTCCCGGGATATTTACCTTCATGCAATTGTGCGGACTCCCTATGCACTATTATATGGGGCAGATAAACTTATGTTACCGCTGGGGTATGGAATTGTCCGTAGAATATGGTTGGAGGGTTTCGAGCTTAAAATATATGATAAAGAGTGCTCTATTGCAAAGAGAATTCAGCCTTGCACAGAAATATAATGATGTACTGAAAAAAACAGCTTTCCATAAAGATTGGGCAGAGAAATATCAACGTTACATTGACAACCCCAAACTAATGAAATCGGATAAAGAATTCATCAAGATATCAAATATAACGATATCCGATACTTTCGTTGAATAAACTACGGACGGTATACCGCCTGCTTTGCCGGAGCTTCTGCCGCCTTAACCCACTCACCACGAGACACCTCAACAGGTTTCACCATGAATTCGGGTACATTGAATGACTTAAACAGATTTTTATAATAACGTGGATTCTCCTGTGGAAGAATAAAAGGACGGCTAGCTTTTCCATTCTTGAAATAACAAATATACGGACGGGTATAAGAGCCATCGTCGCGACGTGAGCTAAATACAATCCATGCACCGTTTGATGACCATGAATGATAACTTTCCGCTTCTGGACTGTTGGCTTCTTTCAGTGGAACCGTTTCTTTTGTCGCTAAATTCATTAAATAGAGATCACTGCTTTTGTGCCAAATATGAAAAGTTCCATAATCTCCCATTGTAAAGAGTAGATAATGTCCATCGGGGGAGATACGTGGAAAAGTGGCACTTTTACCTATCTTTGAAGCGCTGAATAGGGTATCGGGAGCAGAGAAAGTATGTTTTGACGCATCAAATGCCCTCCGGTAGATATCGTAGTGTATCTCTTTATAATGAGCGAACATTGTTTCTTCATCATGTTTTATGCCATTAGGATAGCTTGCGGAAGCGTAATATAAAAATTTACCATCAGGACTCCAGGAAGGAAAGGTTTCCAATGCATTCGAATCATTACAAATGGTGGTTACTTCATTACGATCGACATCATAAAGGATGAGGTCTGAAGCTAAATCAATCACTTCGACTTTTTGCGAACTCTTCGAATGAAAATGTTGCCGCGTAACATTGGTAGAATAAGCTATCAGGTTTAACTTGGGATGCCATGAAGGATAAACACCCGCTGAAATGAGCTTGCCTGCTTTCAAGTTTATCTTCTTAACTTCTTTTCCTTCGGCAATCAATGTACCACCTTTATATTCACGCATGTGAAACTGCATTCTCCCCGTACGATTATAATCCTGATAAGAATGACAGTTAATACATTTGCCACGGGAATCTTCAACAGGGCGACCGTTATTGAAAATCACCTGCTCTTCAAAGTTGGTTAAGTTACGCTGGTTAATGCTGATATTCTCATAGAGCACATAAGAAGGTTCTATCAATCTGTAAGATAAATAAGTATCTATTGCTTCCATCGCCACGTAACACTTAATCGGTGTGTATCTATTCCATCTCCCGGCACCAAATATATATACATCCATATAAAGGGTATCATTACGACAGTCCTTGAGTAACTCATGCCAGGAATCGATCTCCCAATGAATATCCTTTCCTTCTGCCGTCAGTGTCTTCCCTGTTCTCGAACGTGCAACGGTAATAAACTTATCGCCATTCTCCTGAATACGGAAATTCAATGGCGCAATATTGAAAGGTATTGCACTTTGGGCATAATCCGGATAAGTGGAAGGTACTTGATTTACTAATGAAGCATCCTGCGGTATCTTGACAGGAGAGCAACTTATAGATAAATATAATGTGGAGAACAAAAGAAGAACAGAAAGGATGGATGCTTTCATAATACAATTTATTTTGGAAGGAAAAAAAAGAGAAAGGCTGCCGAAAGCTTTAAGCCTCGACAGCCTTTCATTATCATAATTATTTCAGATGGTCATAACCATTAGAATTCAATCTTTATTGGGCAACATCCCACCAAACACGAGATTCGAAAGTATCACCCTTAGTCAACTTATCCACAGCTTCTTTGTAATGTGCTGAGTTTATCTGAGATTCATTTATAGGATAAGTGAATCGACGGGAAAGGTTGTGATTAACTCCTTCAAGTGGTTTCAGATATAAATCCGGATAAGTCAATGTCGGGAAACCTGAACGACGCCAGTTAGAGAATGTTTCATACTCATCGCAGAAACAAGTGATCCAGTACTGGGTATTGATTTGTTCGAAAGCTTTTGAATCATTATAAGGGTTATTTGCCAAATAAGTTGCAATTGCTTCATCAGACATATACTGGCCATACAACTTACCACCATTAGGGAACTGAGCAAATTGTTTCATGGCAGCAGTTACACCTTGTTCGTAATAAGTCTTTGCAGAACCGGTGATCCATCCGCGTTTAGCAGCCTCAGCCATCAACAAATAAGTCTGGGCAGCCGTTGCTAAGAATGTAGGACCTTGAGGGTCGGCATAAGTGTAACGGTTAGGCTGAGAATAAATCTTCTTATAATAACCTGGCATAGCTTCTTTATAAAGCTCTTTATTTCCAAGTTCAATCGTATCTTTACCTACAATCTTCTGTTCATAATATAACTCATCGAAATATTTTCCTATAAAATAGTCAGAAGTTGAGCCCATTGAATAGCATCCGGGAAGGCCTTTTTGCTTCGAGGGATCACTTATACCATAGCTATAGTTCTTACTGGAAAAACCCGCAGTTGGATTATCAGGCACCACACACATAATCAAAGGGATACGTGGGTCGTTAGTGCTAGACAAAATATTATAGAAAGTTTTGTTGATAAAAGCTGTTCCCGGATCGCTTTGCGTAAAGATCTTTGCGTATGGTTCAGAAGAATCATCGTTTACACTACCGCCTGAATGAAGTAGATAGCAGTTGTCTTCAACAGCAATTATAGGTCCGTTTGCAACAGCTTTTGCAACCCATGTTTTAGCTTTGTCCGGTGCTACTTTGCTCAAGCGCATTGCCAAACGCAACATCATAGAGTTAGCAAATTTCTTCCATTTTGCAACATCGCCACCATAATAGATATCCTGGCTACCTACAGGAGCTTTTCCTGTAGTCAGATTAGCTTGCGCTTCATCCAACTCTTTCAACATATCCATATAAATACTTTCCTGACTATCATATTTAGGATAAGAGTATAATGTAGGACGACCAGCTTCACTGTAAGGTATATCTCCATAAAGGTCAGTCAGACGATGCATGGTATAAACACGCATAATACGGGCAATGTTATAGTTCTGCTCCATACCAGCTTGTTTTTTCCAAAGATCCATTACAGTAGTAACGTCGCGAACTGCACCACGCCCTCCTGAGTAGATGCCATCCCACAAAGCTGAAGAATAACCATCGGAAAAACTATTCAAACCATAATCCCAGTACCATCCTCCGCATGCAATATGCTGGTTCCACTGCGAAGCATATATAACACCGTTACGCCATACATCCCAGTCGGAACCAAGTGCTTGGTGTTGCGCATTGGTAAAGACCATACTATAAGGCACATTACCTTCATTCAAGTGCTCAGGGTCAATATTTGTATCTCCAAAGTCACCACAGCTTGTAGCAACCGTCACGAAAGACAAAGCTGCGAATGTATATTTTAGATATTTATTCATAATATTATATGCTTAATAGATTAGAATTTTACGTTTACATTGAAACCTACGTTACGAGTTGCCGGATAACCATTCAACTCAAGTCCCTGACCATTAGAGTTATTGTATGCAGCTTCCGGATCAATATTATCCGTATGCTTCATTATTGTCCAAAGATTACGTCCCACCAATGAAATGTTTACTCCTTTCACTACTTTCAATTTAGTAAGGAAAGCTTTCGGGAAGTCATAAGCTAAAGAGACTTCACGCAATTTTACGAAACTTGCGTTATAAATAAATTCTTCTGCAATATTGTTTTGAGCGATCTTGCCATAATAAGTGGAAGCCTGAACACCAACCGTGTTAGTGACATATTTTCCAGTTGCTTCATTCCACATCACACCTTTGCCGACAATCTTTGCATTAGGATCTTCTTTTGTACGACCAACCAAAGTATTCTTATGTAAACCGGCACTGTATGCAGAGTAATTAGTTCCTGAGAACAATTTAGCTCCAAACTTGAAATCCACCAAGAATGCCAAAGTCCAGTTCTTGTAATTCAACGCATTGCGCCATCCACCTGTAAACTTATAAACGCCATTACCCAAGCTTTCCAATTTACCGGAATTTTGAGCAACACCATCCTGGAACACAATATTACCTTGATCATCACGTTTGTACTTGTATCCAATCAGTTCACCATAAGCAGAGCCTACCACATTCTGTACAGACACGTTACCAGAACGTGAAGTTGCACCATCGATAGCTAAACGATCAACACCACCCAAATACTTCACTTTAGAATCATTGTAAGCAAAGTTTACAGTAGAATTCCACATGAAATACTGAGCTTTAACCGGCACAACATCCATCATAAATTCAAAACCTTGATTTTGAATTTCACCTACATTCATAATCTTAGCACCATATCCGGAAGTTCCTGATGTGGAAACAACAGCAATGTCGTCTTTAGTATTCTTATTATAATAAGCCATATCAAAAGTCAAACGGTTTTCAAAGAACGCCAAGTTCAAACCGATTTCCTTTTCAGTAATCTTAACCGGCTTCAAATCTGGATTAGGGAAGTTGCTGTTATTCGTTGTTACAGCATTCTGACCATTGATTTTATAATCCTGTACTTTATAAAGCAGCAAGTTTTGGTAAGCTGAAGTACCGTTAGAAGCAGCAGCTACAGAAGCACGAATCTTACCGAAAGTAAACCATTCAGGCAAATTATCTCTGAAAGAATCACTGAACACCCAAGATATGGTAGCCGATGGATAGAAATAACTGTTATTATCGGGAGACAAAGTAGAGAACCAGTCGTTACGACCTGTAAAGTTCAAGAATACTTGGTTTCTCCAACCAAAGTCAGCTGTTCCATAAAATGAATTCACTTTATATTCAGAGTAGTTTACTTTTGCACGTTTATCAGACAAGTTGTTTACAGACCACAGTCCATCTACGATGAAAGGACGTCCACCGTCAGTAGGAATATATTGCTTGCTGACATTGCGTTGTTGGTTACCTCCGAAAGTAGCTCCTACAGACCAATCACCAAATTTCTTATCGAAACCTAACAAGAAGTTAGTATTCAACTCGTAATAGTTCTTTTCATATTCGGTCATCCAACCCGAAGGATCAGCTGCTGCACCAATCGGCTGCACTTGTTTGAATTCCAAATTGAAACCATCACGTTGTACGGCACCTTGTGCATACAACCAGTCTGTAATGTCCCACTTCAAAGTCATGGCACCGGTCAAACGATTCTTGCGAGAATTGTTTGTCTTGCGATACTGCAACCAATAAGGGTTATTGAAATAGACATTATTACCGGAAATCATTTCAGAACCGTCCAAATTAGTTCCCCAGTTAGTTCCTTCTCCACCACGTTTCATCCAACGAATATCAAAAGAATTTGCATGATACATCAAAGAAGCATTCGTGTTACCATTACCATCGGATAAGTTTGAACGACCGTTAGCCTTTTCAAAAATATAATTGGCATTCATTATCAAATGAAGCCTTTTGGTAATATTATAGGTTGTATTAAGGTTGATACCTTGTTGGCGATTGCTTGAATTAGGCAGAATTCCGTTTTCAAACATATTCGTCAAACCTACACGATAAATGACTTTGTCATCAGCTCCACTAACAGCAAGAGAAGTGGAATTGCTTACTCCTGTGCGATAGAAGTTATCCCAGTTGTCAATATAAGAATACTTATATTTCTGTCCTAGGAAGTTGACAGCCTCTCCACCATCCATGTATTCACCCCAGTTAGATGTTTCAGAGTCCTTTGCAGACTGAATATCTGTCGGACGCTTACCATTAGTACCTTGACCGAATACTTTTTGGAAATCGCGGTTATCATAAATCATATTAAAGGTCAAGTTGTTGTTGAATTCAACATTTGTACCCTTATCTTTCTTTCCACTTTTAGTCGTAATCAAGATAGCACCGTTACCACCGCGATAACCATAAAGTGCGGAAGCAGCAGCACCTTTCAATACTTGAATGCTTTCTACGTCATCAGCGTTAATGTTATTCAAACCATCACCCATATCCATACCTCCCCAAGTACCTGCTGAACCTTGATTTGTGTTATCAAAAGGAACACCATCTACTACATATAAAGGTTGGTTATTACCGGTTAATGAAGCATTACCACGGATAATTACACGAGAAGAACCACCGGAACCGGTAGCATTACCGGCAACACTAACACCGGCTACTTTTCCAGAAAGTGCATTACCCATATTCGGATCACGGGCTAATGTAAATTCTTCGCCTCCTACCTGAGTGGTAGAATAGCCTAATGAACGAGATTGGCGCTTGATACCAAGGGCGGTTACGACAACTTCGTTCAAAACTTGTGCGTCATCCGAAAGAACTACACTCAACGGCTGACCAGTGAATTTCACTTCTTGGGGTTGGTAGCCGACAAATGTCACTTGGATAACATCACCTCTTTTCACATTTGCAATTGAAAATTTACCGTCGGCATCGGTTATTGAACCATTCGACGTCCCCTTGACACGTACAGATGCGCCTATTACGGGCTCACCTGATGCATCTTTTACAACACCTGAACACGCACCGTTTTGTTGGGTGATGTTCATACCGGCTGTTTCATGACCGGAAATCGCATAAGTTGTTCCAACTGTGAAACACGCTAGAAGCAACAGGCTGACCTTTCTTAGAAATTTTACCATCTTTAATTCTTTTAAGGTTACTAATAATCATTGTTTTTCTTTTAGATTTAACAGCTCATTAAGAAATGTTACAAACGTATAACAACTGTAATGAGAACGAAATATCCAGTTCTGATTAGTGTATGTCTAAAACAAACAAAATGATTTTCGTTACAGTATAATGTTAAAACAGGGAGAGAAGCAGCATAAAACAGACTAAATAAGCTATAAAGACTGCCATTTACTATCATATCATTACAAACATCAATAATAAGATATTTCACATCCCTCATTTTTAACTAATTCCGGCCAAAAAAAGGATCAATCAGCCTATCCGACAGACAAAGTGGTACATACATTGCTATGGATAATTACCCCAAAACGCTCCTCATACGTCAACAGATTTCATTATTTCTTTGTCTTCTCACAACTTCTATATACATTTGTGCATTTAAGAAACTCCATATTTATATTTATCATACTTAAATTATGAAGCATATCCTTTTTACTATTACTCTATCAATCTTATCGTTACATGCGTTTTCTTCCAATGATGTTCTGAAATATGTGAATTCCTTCATTGGAACGACTAACTTCGGAACAACCAATCCGGGAGCTGTATGCCCAAATGGTTTAATGTCCGTTTCCCCTTTCAATGTGATGGGATCGGCAGATAACCATTATGATAAAGACGCAAGATGGTGGTCGACACCTTATGACAATACAAACAGCTATTTTACAGGATTCTCGCATGTGAACCTAAGCGGCGTGGGATGTCCCGACCTTAGTTCATTACTACTGATGCCGACTTGTGGCGACTTGGATGTGGATTTTCATCATTATGGCAGTAAATATAAAGATGAGACGGCTTCCCCGGGTTATTATACCACCTACCTTACAAAATATAATATCTTATGTGAGGCTACAGCCACACTACGAAGCTCCATCACACGTTTTACTTTTCCCAAAGGTAAAAGCCATATTTTACTGAACTTAGGTGAAGGGCTGACTAACGAATCGGGAAGTTATGTACGGAAGACCGGTAATAACGAAATAGAAGGCATGAAGTTATTGGGTACTTTTTGCTATAACTCTCAAGCAGTATTTCCTTTATATTTCGTAATGCGAGTCAACAAGATTCAAGGTAATATTGAATCCGGCTATTGGAAAAAACAGCGCAAGATGGAGGGTGTAAAAGCAGAATGGGATAAAGACCATGGAAAAAATAAGCTTTATACAAACTACAGCAAAGACATTGCCGGAGATGATATTGGCGTCTACTTCAACTTTGAAACAGCTCAAGGTGAAGAAGTCAATGTACAAATCGGAGTTTCTTTTGTCAGCATAGCCAATGCAAGAGAAAATTTGAAAACGGAACAGCCAAAGTGTGATTTCAATGCAACGCGCTCCAAAGCAGAAGAGCTTTGGCGGAATGATTTAAGCAAAATAGAAGTAAAAGGTGGAACGGAAGCACAAAAAACAGTTTTCTACACTGCGCTTTATCATGCGCTTATTCACCCTAACATATTACAAGATGTAAACGGGCAGTATCCCAAGATGGAATCAAATGAAATCGG
>JGI20225J20221_1001466_pt2 | contig 10127 bp, 10 predicted proteins | sample BioMet4_FD_20221 | JGI IMG/M metagenome (IMG submission 20221)
CTCAACAAGCTCGGCCATGTGCCCATCCCGGCCGCCACCGGCGAGGAGGCGTTGCACCTGTTGGCCGCCGAGCCCTTCGACCTTGTGCTCATGGACATCGAGATGCCGACCATGGACGGCCTGACTGCGGCCCGCATCATCCGTTCCGGCGGCCGGGAGGGACAATCCGTGCGTGATCCCAATATCCCCATCGTGGCCGTGACCGCTCATGTTTCGACCGAAGTGCGCCAGGACTGCGCGGCCGCCGGCATGAACGATTACGTCAGCAAGCCCGTCAACCTGGACGAACTGGCCGGCACCATCTCCCGGCTCACGGCCAGCCGTCAGCCGGTCGGAGGAGCCCCAGCGCCCGCGCCCGCTCCGGCCGCAAAAGCGTCCGATTCCGGCCCCTGCGGCATCCTGGACCTCCACTGGGCCATGCAGCGCATGGGCATCGACCAGGCAACCTTCGAGCCCATCCTGGCCATTTCCCTGTGTGAATTTCAAAATCGGATGGGTGCGGCCGAAAAGGCCCTGACTACAGGCGACCTGGCCACCCTGGCCATCAATGCCCACACTCTCAAGTCCACGACCGCCGCCATCGGCGCGGCCGAGTGCCGGGAATTGGCCATCCAACTGGAGCAGGCGGCCAAGCAGGGACACACGGAGCAGGCCGGTTTACTGCTCACCCGACTCAGGACCGGTTTCGCCGCGGTCCAGGCCGCACTCCGGGGAGGATGCGCGGCTCCATCAGACTCTTGACGCCCCAGGCCGCGAATGCCAAGAGACCCACACCCCCGCAGGCAGAGCCTGCGTCTTGGCGGAGGTTATCCGACATGCCCACGTTACTGATTGCCGACGACTCCATGTTCCAGCGTTTTCAGGCCGCCAAGGTGGCCAAGGAGGTCGGGTTCGAGGTCATCGAAGCCAAGGACGGCAACGAATGCCTGACCCAGGCCCGCACCCAGCAGCCCAAGGTTGTGCTGCTCGACCTCAATATGCCTGATCCAGGCGGGCTGGCCGTGATGGAAATTCTGTCCCAGGAGCTGCCCGACATCCGCGTCGTGGTGGTCACGGCCGACATCCAGGAGACCACCCGAGCGCGGTGCCTGGAACTCGGCGCCATCGGTTTTCTGAACAAACCCGTGGATCCTCAAGCCTTGACGCAGGCCTTACAGGCGCTTTTATGACCCCTTTCAGCAACGGCGACGCCATGAAGCTTTCCGCCCTGCAGCTGGACATCCTGCAGGAGCTGATCAACATCGGCGTGGGCCGGGCCGCCGGCATGCTCAACCAGATGGTCAACACGCACATCCAGTTGCAGGTGCCGGTGCTGCGCGTGCTCTCCCAATCCGAGCTGACCGCGCTCTACACCACCAGGCCCAGCACCGTGTTTTCGGCCGTGCAACTGTCCTTCTCCGGCGAATTCGCCGGGGTGAGCGCCCTGATTTTCCCACCCGAGTCCGCGTCCAAGCTGGTTTCGGTGGTGCTCGGCCGGGAGGCTGTGCCCGAAAACGACCAGATGCGCGCCGGCACGCTCCAGGAAGTGGGCAATATCGTGCTCAACGGGGTCATGGGCTCCATCGCCAACATCCTCAAGGAACCCCTGCGCTATTCGGCCCCGGATTTCGTCGAGGCCGACATCGCCCGCATCGTCGGCGCGGGCAACGGCATGATCCTGGTCGCCCGCACCCAGTTCAGCATGCGCGACCATCTGATCGAGGGCGAAGTGCTCATCATCTTCAGCCTGTCATCGTTCGGGTCCCTGCTCACGGCCATCGACGGCCTAGCCGCCTAGGTCGCAGCCACTGTCATCCCTCCGGGCGGCCAACGCCCGTCGCCGCCCCAGGTGTCCGGGGCGGGCCGCTTTCAGGCGGTAACAAACACGGAAAGCAATCGTCCGATGCTGCCGGGCCAGACCGTGTCCACGGTCATGAGCCCCGTCAATCCGATGAGCACGACCACGGTCACCCAGGCCACGGCGTTGAACACCGGCCCGTTGACGTAGCGGCCCATGAGCCGCTTGTCGTTGATGAGAAGCAGCATGCAGATGAGCACGAACGGCAGCACCACGCCGTTGACGACCTGGGAGACGTACATCACGGCCAGAAGCGGCATGTCCGGCACCAGGATGGTCAGCGCCCCGACCACCACGCTGATGGTAAACAGCCAGAAAAACTCCGGCGCCTTGCGGAAATCCTTGTCGATGCCGAGCTCCCAGCCCATGGCCTCGCAGATNTAGTAGGCCGTGGACAANGGCAGCACCCCGGCCGCGAACAACGAGGCGTTGATGAGCCCCACCGCGAACAACGCCGAGGCATACTGTCCGACCAGAGGCCGCAAGGCCATGGCCGCGTCGGCCGCGGTCTCGACCGGCAAGCCCTGGCGGAATATGCTGGCCGCGCAGGCCACCACGATAAAAAGGGCCACGGCCACGGCAAATACGCAGCCCACGATCACGTCCAGACGGGTGTAGCCGTACTTGTCGGCGGTGATGCCCTTCTCCACCACGGCCGCCTGCTGGTAGAACTGCATCCAGGGCGCGATGGTGGTGCCGACCAGGCCGATCATCATGGCCAGNAAGCCGCNGTCGGCCTTGAAGGTCGGCGTGACCGAGGCCCGGGCCACCTCGCCCCAGGGCACGTCGGCCGTGAGCGCNGCCAGGGGATAGGCCAGNTAGATCACNCAGGCGACCAGAAACACCTTCTCCACGATNCGGTACGAGCCCTTGACGATGAGCAGCCACACNAGCACNGCCGCNATCGGCACGGAGATGAACTTCGACACGCCGAAGATCTCCATGCCGGCGGCGATGCCGGCGAATTCGGAGATGGTGTTGCCGAGGTTGGTGAGAAACAGCGCGATCATGATGTAAAAGGTGGTGCGCAGGCCAAAGGACTCCCGGATGAGGTCGGACAGTCCCTTGCCCGTGACCGCGCCCATGCGGGCGCACATCTCCTGGACCACCACCAGGGAGACGGTGGTGGGNANGAGCAGCCACAGCAGGGAATAGCCGTAGCGGGCGCCGGCCAGGGAATAGGTGGTGATGCCGCCGGCGTCGTTGTCCACGTTGGCGGTGATGATGCCCGGCCCGAGCACGGCCAGGAACATGAGCAGATTGCGCCAGGAAAAGCGCTTGACCGGAGCGGTCTGGGAAAAGGCGGTCATGGAAGCCTCGCGTCGGGTCTTAATGGGCGGCAAAGCGCTTTCTGGTGATCGATTCGGGCAAATACAGCTCAAGCACGTCATCGGCCGGCACGATGCCGGCCATGTGGCCCACCGCGTCGAGCACGGGCACGGCCAGCAGGTTGTACTTGGCAATGACCTCCATGACCTTGTCCGGGTTGTCATCCACGGACACGGCCTTGAGGCCCACGGTCATGATCTCGGCCACCGGGGTCTTGGGCGGCGACAACAGCAGGCGTTTGAGGGTGACCACGCCAAGGGGGGTCTCGTCGCCCCGGATGACGTAGACGTAGTAGATATTGTCGACCTCGGCCCCGACCAGGCGCAGGTAGCTTATGGCCTCCTCGGCGGTCATGGCCGGAGGCACCGAGGCGAACAGGTTGTTCATGAGGCCGCCGGCGGTATCCTCCTCGTGTTCGAGGAGTTCCTGGACCATGCCCGCGTCCTCGGCGTCCATGAGCCCGAGCAGTTCCCGGGCCTTTTCCTCGGGCAGGTCGCCGAGCAGGTCGGCGGCCTCGTGGGGCTCCATTTCCTCCAGGATGTCNGAAGCCTTTTCGCTGTCGAGCTGACTCAGCATCCGGCCGCCGAGTTCCGGATCGAGNTCGCCGATGGCCTCGCCCACGGTCTCCGGGTCCAGGGACCCGATCACGGTGCCGACNTCCTTGTGGGGCACCTGGGTCAGGATGTCGGCGATATCGGCCGGGTGCATGTCGGTGAGGCGTTCCCGGGCCACGGTCAGGGTGAGCCGGTCGGCGTTTTTATCCAGCGGCGCCACGAACCGCCAGTCGATTTCCCGGCTGGGCAGCCCCGGNCCGAACAGNTTGGCCAGCCNATCCCAGAATNTCAGTTGCCCNAGGCGCCGGACCAGNCCGCGCAGNCCCACGTCGGCNGCCTCGACCAGCAGATTCGANCCCACNGGGCGCAGNTTGAGGTCNTTGACCCGCACCACCTTGGCCCCGTCCACATCCACGATCTGGCGGTCGAGCACGTCGCGCTTGAGCCGAATGGCACCGGCCTCGGCCACGTCCTCAGCCGGGCCGGCGCTGTCGGGGCTGGCCGAGACCACCACCGGCGTGAAGAGATTGACCGCCCGCCAGGGCACATAGCGCTCGGCCTTGCCCTGCCGAACATAGAGGCCTGAAACCGAGGGCAACACATCCCCCGGCGCCAGGCGCAGATCGCACAGCCGGCCCATGGTGGCCCCGGACGGGTCGATGACCGGACGGCCGAGCACGGCGCTCACATACATTTCACTCATGGCAAGCCTCCCCTGGTACGGATCGCCGGCAGGCCCGAAGCCCATGCCAAGCAATCCATGCCAGCCTGCGCCGCCGGCACCGGACCGGTCGACGCGGCCATATTGCATTACCTTGCCGCAAACGCGCGATCGAGTCGCGCAAGGACCTTACGAAAAAGGCAGGGGGCTTGCTGAGGGAGGTTCCTGGGCCGTGGAGGCGCACAGCCGTCTGGAACAGGGGAAGAGTCGCGCAACGGTCAGACGACCGCANGCGCGCGACAGGAGTCGCGAGGCGACAGGCTCGAACCGGATGCAGGATGGATACATCGGGCGCCTCCCTTATCGCCGCCTGCCTGGCGGGCGTCGACGGGGAGCGGCCCGATTCCCGTGCGGGAGGGGCGCGCCTGGCGGCGGCCTTAAGACAGGAGNCTTATCTGAAAAGAAACTGCAAAAATTCCTGTATTGTCAGGCAACTACTGTACGGNTCGTCCATCGTTTCCTCAAAAGGTTCCNTGGTTTGAAAAAGCCTTTATGCCTGGCCGGTGTCCTTGTCAACCAGCGNGACAGCCTGGTTNGCCCCCGAACCCCATCCCGAACCACAGGAAGGACGGCAGGCCTGGGCGGCTCAGGTGAGACTGGAGCCCATGCCCTCAGCCCGGGTCCCCTGTACCCGGGGAATGCCGGCCGCACCATCCAACACGGCCTTCTGGTATTCCCGCTGGGCCCTGGCCAGTTCGTCGCGCAGGTTGACCAGCTTGGCCTCCTTTTCCTTCTTGCTTTCTCCACTTTGTTTGACGGTACTTATCTGTTCCTTGATGTTTTCGATCATGTCCTTGAGGCTTTCCAAGTCCTTGGACGCCCCACTGCCACCACTCCCGTCGGAAACGCCGAGGCCAAGACCGTGGGCCCCGAGGTTCGTACCGGCGTTGCTGGCCACGGCCGCATTGCTGACTCCNGCCGTGTTCCCGACCAAGGCCACGTTACTGGCCAAGGCCGCGTTACTGGCCGGAGTCATGGCCTGAGCCAGGGACTGGGCCTCATCGGAAAAGGTCACGGTATCGCCGGCAAGCAAACCGATCGTGTCCGATCCGGTGTTTTGCGCGCGGTCCCTCGCGGACGATCCGTAAGCCAGACCGCTCAGGGTGGAGCTGGAAACAACAAGAAGTGTGTCCATGGCGCACCTGCCTGTACCTTTGTGGGGTTATCGGCAGGGAGCCGGCGCAACTTAATGCAACAACAAATATTTCCCAAACGAAACCCTGGTCTCCTTGTCCTCAGGAAACACAGGAAACGGCAGGGCGTTCAGACGCTTCGAGCCGGCGGATCAGGAACAGCCCCCCGGGAGTCGGGGACATCCGCCGCGCCGCCCCCTCGAAAAAAAACGCCCTGCGCTGCCAGGCGGCTTTGCTCCCCACCGTCCTCGCATCAACCGGCCGCGCCATAGGCAGTGGTGGAGGTGTTGCCGTTTTCGGTGCTGGAATCAGACGAGCTCGACGAATTCTCCTCTTCCAGCGCCTGGAGGTATTCGGTCTGCAACTGGGACAACTGGCTTTCCAGGGTCTGCTTCTTGGCCTTTTTCTCATCCTCGGACAGATTCTGGTTTTCGAGATCCTTGATCTGCTGTTGGACTTGCTGGATCTGCTTCTTCAAATTGTCCGCGGTATCCGTGCTGCTGCTGTCCTCTTCGTCATCACTGCTGGAACTCAAACTGCTGGAGGAGCTGCTCCCGCCCGAACCACCGGCACCGGCCGTGGCGCTCTGGGACGTGGAGCCGGTGGCCGTTGACGTGGTGGACGCGGTACCGGTCTCCGTGGTCTCGGAAGCGGTTTCCGTGGTCGTGGAGCTCGTCGACTCAGAGTCCGAGTCCGAGGCCGTGCCGGTCGCCGACGTGGTTCCAAGGAGAGCGGCCGTGGCGGCGGCGTTGGCGTTGCTGACGGCCGAGGCATTGGAGCTCAGGGCATAGGACAGGCTCACGGCCTCGTCGGACAGGGACACGCTATCCCCCGACGAACCCGAAGAGGACCCCGAACCACCGCCGGACACCGTCAATTTCGTCCCGGCGGAGCTCGTGTTGGCCAGGGAATTATCGGCGTAGATTCCAAGACTTGAATCGATCATNCTCATGGTTGCAACTCCTTGTCTTGGACTTCTTATCGGTCGAAGCTTCCGGAAGATTAGAAGGAAAACAACAAAAATTTACGTTACAACCTTTGCAAAATGGAAAGGAATACCACCGAAAGAACTCTCCTCTACGAACGAATCGGCCGGATACTCCCTGTAACTTTCAAAGAACCGCCCCGTCATCTTCCGACACTGCACATTTCGTACTGCTACTGCAGTGACGTAAAAAACGAGCTGTTGGTTACACGAGCGGAAAAAATTTTCAGACGCCCCCACTCCGGCGACAGGGATGCCCCAGGCCGCGGCTTGCCGACACTGGATGCGCAAAAAAGGAAGGATTCCAAAGGGCCGCGCCCTTTGGCCGCCGGAGGCGTCTCTTGCCCCGCCGTCTGTCGCGGATGCGGGAAGGATCAGCGCTGGCTTTCGCGGATAAGCCGGGCGGCGTTTTCCCGGTCCACGGGCCGGGAGAACATGAAGCCCTGGGCCTTATCGCAGTCGGCCCGGCGCAGGCGTTCGAGCTGGTCGGCCCGTTCCACGCCCTCGGCCACCACGGTAAGCCCCAGGCTGCGCGCCAGGGAGATGATGGACCGGACGATTTCCTGGCTTTCCCCGTCATCGGCCCCGCCGCTGATAAACGAACGGTCGATCTTCAAATGGTCGATGGGGAGCTGGCGCAGGTAGGACAGGGAGGAATAGCCCGTACCGAAGTCGTCGATGGCGATCTTGACGCCCAGGGCCTTGAGGCGGGTGAGCTCCTGGGCCGTGTGCCGGGGATCGTGCATGAGCACGGATTCGGTGATTTCGAGTTTGAGCCCGGACGGATCAAGGCCGGTCTCGGCCAGGACCGCGGCCACGTGTTTCACGGAGGCCCGTCCTTGACCGAAACTGGCGGCAAGGAGAGCGTTTGACGCTGACGGAAGAGTCCGGCGGCCTTCGGGCATGTCCCCGCTGCCAGTCCGCGAGCAGCTGGCGCCGCATGCTTCCCGCTGGATTGACGAACCGCCCGAGCGGGCAGGATGAGGCCGGGTTTCCTCGGGCAGGGGAATTAAGCTGGGCGTCGGGAACATACGCGCGTAACACCGCGGGGCCACGAAGCCCGGATTGGGTTTGGTCCCCGAGCGCACCCAGGGGCCTCGGATTCCTTCGATGTGGGCCGTCGTGGGACCGACACAATGGGTCTGGTAGTGGAAAAGAGAACTCGGGCGGGCAAGGGCCTGGCGCGCAGTTCCGACCTCCAGGCTCATGGTGTTCGAGGATCCTTCCCTGGTGCATGCGCCGTATCGGAAAGATCCATTGGCCCGGCCGCCCCTGTTCCTTGGGCCCGGTTACATGGGGATGTCGGGTCGCGCGCAAAATATATCCCTCGGCCGAGGCGTAATTCCCGGTGCGCAGCACGATGCCGGATACTCGCGGCCACGGGTTCACGGTGGTGGCCGCCATAGGTTAAGCGGTTTTTTGCCCAGAGGGTGGTGGGTGTGCCGATGCGAACGCTCGACCACGGGCCATTGACTTTCCTTTTTTGGGCCCCGCAGTGTTCTCCCTGTCTGGTGTTTGATGGCGAATTCCGGGCCCCGCCCGAAGGCGGCCACGGTGGGTCCATTGGCGGTGCCACGCAGGGAACTGAGGCCGCCTGGCCACTTCCTGAGCAGACTTGGCCGGGCCATTATGGCCAGGGGGTAATCATTTGACCGCCTGAAATTTATCGGATTTCCGATCATGAAGCAGCCGGCTACTGGGGGGCATCGCCGCGCCGCTTGGCCGGGTTCGCAGCGCGCCCTGGTCCCCGGCGTTCGGCGGAAACCGGCTGCGGTTTTTGCAGCCGGTGGAGGCTCGCGTGGGAAGGCCCTGGTGGGTGATCTGGTTCCTCGGACGGGCCTTGCGGGTCGGAAATATTCCGGGGGTGAATTTCGGACCTGGCCAGAGAGAGGTTTCATGCGCCGAGCAGGTGGCAACGCCGAGCCTGGGGTCATCCAAGAAATCCCCCGGGCGGGGGGATTTCTTAAAACTAACTTACGACAAATTCTCAAACAGTTGCGCGTTCCAACGGATTTGCCCATGAGGATGGCCCGGCGGCGCACAGGGTTCTCGGCACTCGTGTCATGAGTTGCGTCCGGGCACGATGAAATCCCGCATGCCGAAGCCCTTGAGGTCTTCGACCCGGTAGCCGAACAGCTCCTCGAACCCCTGGTTGGCGTCCACGATGTTGCGGTGCATATCGATGAGGGAAATGGCCTGGGGGGAATTGGCGAAAAGCTGCGAGAAGTAGGCCCGCTGGGTGGCGAGTTCGGCCTCGGCCCGCTTGCGGGCGGTGATGTCCACCACCGTGCCTTCGTAGTATTCCACCGCGCCCCGGGCATCGCGCACCACCCGGGCATTTTCCGAGATCCAGATGATGCTCCCGTCCTTTTTGCGGATCTGGGATTCGAAATTGTGGACCTGGTCCCGGGCGGCGAGCTCCCGCACAAAGTCGTCACGGCGGGTGGGATCGACATAGAGCTGGTTTTTGATGTCCCGGAAGTGCTCGACCATTTCCGCCACGGTCTCGAAACCGTAGATGCGGGCCAGGGTCCGGTTGACCTCCAGATAGCGGCCTTGGGGCGTGGTCTGGAAAATGCCTTCCACGGCGTTTTCGAAGATGGAGCGGTATTTGCGCTCGGCGGCCCGCAACTGTTCCTCGGCCCGCCGGCGGGTGGAAATATCGCGAAAAATGACGCAGGACACGGCCCTGCCGTCCGCACTGCCGACCGGAAACTGGGTCACGGTGACATCCATGGCCACACCGCCCATGGCCTGCCAGCGGGTCTCCCGCAAAAAGGCCGCCCCGGAAAGGCTCCACGGCCCTTCCGGCGTATCGTCGCCGACCGGTCGCAAGACAGTACGCAAATCGGCCCCGACAACATCGGTCGCCTCCAGGCCAAACAACGCCTCGAAGGCGGTATTCACGGCCAGGATCGTGCCGTCGGCGTCGCGCACCACGGCCGCGTTGGGGGAACACAGGAAAATACGTCGGTACACGTCATCGGGCAGGTCAGCAGGAGGGAACATCATGGCACCGCCTCGCGAAGATGTGACGCAACGTTGGTAGCAACATCGGTTCCAAATTGTCAATCCATTGAAATTACGGCATTCATCGGGGAAAAGATAAAAAGGCTTCAGACATTTTTGGCAAGAGAAACACATTCTTGTCGCCCCGGCCGCCGAAATCGGCACCTGTCGCTGTTTGACCCGCCTCCGGGAATGGCCTATTTTGCGCGATTGCTTGCGGCGCCCCCAGCCGCGCCAATCCCGCTTACGAGGACTTCCCCATGGCCGCACACAATGCCACCGTTACCCTGCCGACCGGGCCCGGCCCGGCCCGGGATTTCATTCGCCAGATCGTCGACGAGGACAACCGCACCGGCAAATGGGGCGGCCGGGTCCATACCCGCTTTCCGCCCGAGCCCAACGGCTACCTCCACATCGGCCACGCCAAGTCCATCTGCCTCAATTTCGGCCTAGCCCAGGAATTCGGCGGCCAGTGCAACCTGCGCTTCGACGACACCAACCCGGCCAAGGAAGAGGTGGAATATGTCGACGCCATCCAGGCGGACGTGCGTTGGCTCGG
>JGI20225J20221_1003255_pt1 | contig 10126 bp, 8 predicted proteins | sample BioMet4_FD_20221 | JGI IMG/M metagenome (IMG submission 20221)
CTGGATGTCCCCGAACCGGCCAAGGATGGCGGCGACGGCGGCAAACCCAAGGCCGGCAAATAGGCAAGGCAAGAGGGAGGCAGGGCGATGTACGTGGACAAGGCCGGCATGATCGCGCGCTACGGCGAGGCCAAGTTGATCCAGCTGACGGACCGGGGCACGCCCGCGACCGGGGCTATCGTGGATGCGGTCCTGGAGGCGGCCCTGGCCGACGCGGCCGCGACCATCCACGGCTATGCCCGGTCGGCCGGCTATGCCGTGCCGTTTGCTCCGGCTCCGGACATGGTGGCCGGCTGGCAGGCGGCCATCGCCCTCTATTGCCTCTACCGAGACGACGCCACGGACAAGGCCACGGCGGATTGGCAGGCGGCCATCGCCCAGCTCAAGGACTTGGCGGCCGGTCGGATCGTCTTGCAGGCGGCCGGGGCCGTTGCTCCGGCGCCGGCCGAGGGCGCGACCATCCTGTACGACGCGCCCGGCCGGATCATGACCGGGCACAGCCTGGAGGGCTTTTAGATGGCCGGCATCTCCATCCGGGTGGAGGACGCCCAGGTCCGCGCCGCCCTGGATGCCCTGGCTGCCCGGCTGTCCGATATGTCGGACGCCATGGACGCCATCGGCAGCCGGCTGCTCAACATGGCCCGGCTGGGGTTTGTCGCGCAAAAGGCCCCGGACGGCAGCCCCTGGCGGCCGCTGGCTACGGCCACCATCCTGCGCCGGCAGAAGACCGGGCACTGGCCCGGGCCGATACTGCGCGTCAACGGTAATCTGTACAACTCGCTCAACTACAAGCCCGGCCCCACCTCCGTGGAGATCGGGGCGGGCTGGGGCGCATCCGCTGCCTATGCGGCCATCCAGCAATTGGGCGGCCCGGCCGGTCGCGGCCACAAGGTGATGCTCCCGGCCCGGCCGTATCTGCCCATGCCCGGGCCGTTGCCGGACGCCTGGATCGCCACCTGCCTGGACGTCATCAACGCCAAGCTCAAGGAGGCTGCCTGATGCCCGGCCGGACCATTGTCGACATCGAAGACGCCCTGCTGGCCACGCTGGCCCCGCTCAAGACTGCGCCGGGTGTGCGCCAGCTCGGCCCCTACAACGGCGATCTCGACCCGGAGCGGTTTACGGCCGCCATCCAGCAATGGCCGGCCGTGCTCTGCTTCTACACGGGCTCGACCGAAGAGGATCACGGCCAGCGCCGGGCCGAGACCATGGAGTGGATGCTCTTTTGCTGCGCCCGACATGAGGCGGACCAGGCGCAGGCGCGCCGGGGCGGCGCAACCACTCCCGGCACGTATGCGTTGCTGACGGCCGTGGCCGGGCTCCTGGAGGGCAAGCGCGTCATCGCGGCCGACGACGTGTTCCCGTGCCAGCGCATCGCCCAGCAGTCCGAGATCCAGGGCAAGGGCTTGAGTGTGTACTCGGCCCGCTATGCCATCAAAACCGTCTATCTCGTAAACATGGAGTAAATACCATGGCAATCGAATCCCAACTCACCCGCCGGACGGCCATCCTGGCCGCCCTGGAGGGCACCTACGGCCAGGATGCCGGGCCGACGTCGGCGTTAAACGGCATCCTCGTCAATGAGGGCGTCGACCTGACGCCCCAGGCCGACAAGAGCGACCGCACCGTGGTCCGGGACACCTTTTCGCCGGCCGGGTCCGTCATCGGCGCGAAGTCGCAGGACATCAAAATCCAGGTGGAGGTGCGCGGCGGCGGTCTGGACGCCGAGGGGCATCCCCTGCCCCCGGATTACGATTCGCTGCTGTTGGCCAGCGGCATGCAGCGTAGTGCGGTCATGCGCCTGACCATGGCCTCCAACGCCTCCTTTTTGGCCGGCGAGACCATCACCGGCGGCACGTCCGGAGCGCGGGGCACCATCGAATATATCGAGCGCGATAAGCTGCTCGTGGCGGCCATGCTCTCGGGCACCTTCGTGGCGGAGACCATCACCGGCGGCACGTCCGGGGTGACCGCCACGCTCGCCGCCAGCGCGCCGGGCATCATGTACCGGCCGATCACGGCCCGGCCCGCCGCCCAGGCATCCGACAGCATCTACTTCCACAAGGACAGCATCCTGCACCGACTGCTCGGCGCCCGGGGAACCTTCTCCCTCGACGCCCAGGTCGGCAAGATCGCCACCATCGATTTCACGATGTCGGGCTTGTGGGTGGACCCGGCCGACCAGGAGATGCCGGCGCCGGTGCTCACCAACCTGGCCGGGCCGCAGTTTTTGGCGGCCAATCTGCAAATCGGGGAGTACACGCCCGCGTTTACCGCGCTCAAGCTCGATATCGCCAACAAGGTCGAGAAACGCCAGGACGCCAACTCGCCCGAGGGTATCGTGGGGCTGCTCATCACCGGGCGGTCGCCCACCGGCTCGCTGGACCCCGAGGTGGACAAGCTGGCCACCTATAACCCCTGGACCGCCTGGAAGGACACCAACGCCCGGGCCAAACTTTGCGGCTACATCGGCTCCGTGCCCGGCAACCGCCTGGCCGTGTATGTCGGGGCGGCCCAGTACACGGACCTCAAATACGGTGAGCGTGTCGGATTGTCCGTCTACAACGAGACGTTCATGCCTACGCAGGAACGTACCGGCGATGACGAGCTGCGGCTCGTGTTCTTCTAAATCATCCAATCCCGCAACCAAGCGAAAGGATACAACCATGCCTTACGAACTGTGCCCGGATCGGAACGTCCTGACCGTCTTCGACAAGCTCTCCAACCAGGATATCGACCTCTATTACACGATGCCCAGCAATGCCATGCGCATCCAGTACAGCAACGCCATGGCCAAGCGCAAAGGCGGCAAGGTCGTCATCCCGAAAAACATCCTCCAGATCCAGGCCGGCTTCGGCGCCCAATTGCTGACCGGGGTCGGTAAGGGGGCGTTTACTGTTAAGGGGAAGCCTATCACCTCGGATGCGGCGGACCCGGGCTTCTATCCGGACTGGAAGAAGCTCGTGGTCACGGCCCGGCCGGAGCTGCCCGCCAAACTGGCCCAAACCGTGTTCGGGGCGGTGGATCTGCCCGACCCGGGCGTCGAGTTCGAGGTGTCGGAGGATCTGGAACACCCCGAGGAGTTTGTCTTTGACGCGGCCGACACCAAGCCGGCCGCCGAGGGCACGGCGGAGCCCGCCGCCAGCCCTTTGTCCGGGCAATAGAGCGGACCCTGGAGAGCTGCAACGGGGGGCGGGACGAGTGCCGGAAGGACAACGGGGCATGGTTGGCCGCCGTGTGCGCCAAGTGCCCCAAGTATCACGCCCGCCCCTCGCCCTATGTGGCGGGGCTGCTCGACCTGCGGATGCTGCGCCTCGGCGGCTATCCGTTTGCGGCCGATGATCTGCCGCTCCAGACCTGGACGGATCTCGGCATCCTGGAAAACTACCTTGAATCCAAACGCCCAAGGCTGTTNTGACCATGGCTGAAAATCGCGTCCGCGTAGTCATCGAAGCCGACCCGACAGGGGCCATCAGCAGCCTGGGCGATTTCCGCCGGGCTTTGGAGCAGTCCGGGGCGACGGCCAAGCTCACGGATGATGCCCTGTGCAAACTGGCGGACCGCTTCCGGGACAAACTCTCGGCCGACAAGGCCACAGCGGCCGCCGGCAAGGCAACCGAAGCCCTGAAGCTCGCGCAACAGCAGATCGAACGCATCGGCCAGGCCGCCGGGCTGTCGCAACGGGAGACCGCCAATCTCTCGCGACAGCTCGGTGTCATGCCGGCCGGCGGGGGCGGAGGAGGATTCAAGAATTTCCTGGCCGACCTCACCGCAGGGAACGAGTCCGGCATCAACGCCACGGCGGCCGCCTTGGAAACGCTCGCCATAAAGGCGGCGGCAGCGGCCACCGCCTATGTGACGCTCAAGGAGGTGATGGGATTCGTCAAGGATTCCGTCATGTACGCTGCCCGGTACCAGACCCTGGAGGTGGTGCTCGAAAAGGTAGGTGAGAACGCCGGCTATACGAAATCGCAAATGCTCGGCTTCGCCGAAGGGGTGGAACAGGCCGGCATCTCCATGATCGATTCCCGCGAATCCGTGGCCAAGATGGCCACGGCTGAACTGGACCTGTCCAAGGCCGTGGATCTGGCCCGCGTGGCCCAGGGGGCCGCTGTCGTAACAGGGCAAAATTCGAGTGATGTTTTTGCCAAGCTCGTCCAGGGCATCGCCACGGGGCAGACCATCCTGCTGCATCACCAGGGCATTATGGTCAATCTCGAAGACGCCTATAAAGCCTATGCCAAGCAACTCGGCGTCACGAAAGATCTCCTGACGGAAACGGATAAGCGCCAAGCCGCCTTGAATGCCGTCCTGGACTTTGGGGCGCGTTATGCCGGCGTCTATGAGGCGGCCATGGGGACGGCCGGCAAGCAGTTGACCTCGTTCGACCGCTACATCTCCGACCTCAAAACAACGCTTGGCGAAGCGGACTTGAGCGCGTTTACGAGTGTCATCTTTGATGCGGCCGATTCCATCAAACAATTGCAGGAGGTTATCAAGGACCCGGAGACACAGGCTGTGCTTGCGCAAATGGGCGAGGGCCTGGCCATTATCTTTCGTGCGATGATTGAGGGAGCCACCAGCGCAGCCAAAGAATTTGTAGAGGTCATAAAGGCCATCACCACATCCTGGGATGCGATTGATCCCGATCTGAAGACATTTGTGAAATATGGGTTGCTCATGGGGGCAGGCGCTATCGTTGGGGGCGCAAAAGGTGGACTATTGGGAGCAGCCATCGGAGCAGGGACCGGCGCATGGACGGCCGCAGGATTCCCCACCCCAGGGCAAGCCTTTGATAATTGGCGGCTTGCCCAAATGTACAAACATGCTGAAGAGATGAACGAGGCCCTTTATCGTGAAAAAGACCCAGTGAAACAAAAGCAACTCGAAGCTGATTTGAATGCCCAGCTGGAGTTTATAGATGATTTTCAAAACAAGAAAATGGGTATTTTGGAACAATATAACAAAGAAGCCAGTAAATATAACAAGAGGACTGTTGACCCGTCCAATATCCCCGTTGTTGGTGACATATCGGCAAAGGATCAGGCGGATGCTCTCAACAAATGGTGGGCAGAATATAACAAGGGACTAAAAAAATACAAAGAACTTGTAGATATGGCCGAGAAAGTCGGCGAAAAGAACAAAGGCCATGCGCCTATCGAGGCCCAAAAGGCTGACGCCAAGAAAACATTTGACGCCGAACAGACCGCCATCGGCCGGGGCTGGATGGCTGCCTATGACGCGGGGAACTGGGAAGAAATCAAAAAATTGAATGATGCCGCTACGGCATCGCTCGGTGCCTACAACGACAAGTTAGACGAACTCGATCGTAAGGCGACCAAGGGTGCCAAGTCGGCGGAAGCGGCCGCCATCGCCGCCGACCGCTATGAGGCGACGGCCGACGCTTTTTACGATCAGACCGTCGCCTCCCTGGACCAGATGCAGGACTCCCTGTCTGGTGGGATGGAGAAGAGCGCCTCGCGGACGGACAAGTGGTTTGCCCAGATGTTCGATGCGATCCGCCGCAAGACGGTCGGGGCCAAGGGCGACGTCTCGGCCTACGCCGCCGCCTGGGCGGCCCTGGAGCAGGCATGGCCAGGGCTCCACATGCTGGCCGTGCTCAAGGATACCGTCGCCGCCCTGGAAAAGGAGTCGCAGCTGCTCCAGACCATCGCCTCGGCGACCGGCGACCCGGCCATGGCCTATGCGGCCAACCTGAAGTCCGCCCAGGCCTGGTATATCCAGAACGCCCAGCTCGTCACCCAGCTGTACACGGATGCATCCCAGCGCGCCGCCATGCTGGCCAAGCTGCGCCAGGGTTACGAGATGCAGATCCTGGACGCCAAGGTGAAGGCGTACGCATCCGTCAAGGAGGTCTCCTCTACCTATTGGGCGGCCGAGAAGGCCCGCCTGACCGCGTATCTGGCCCAGGTCAAGGCGGCGGCGGACGATGCAACGGCATACCGGATCTATGCCGCCGAGCAGTGGGATGCCTACAACAAGCGGCTCCTGGAGCGCCAAGCCTCGTATTCGGGTGACTTCGCCAGCATCTTTACCGCCAAGTGGTCCCTGGCGTTCGGCACCTACAAGAACGACCTCACGCGGGCCAGGGACGATTTCCAGGTGTTTGCCGATAGTTGCATCACCCTCACGCAAGGCATTGCGGGAGCGATCTCCGGAGGGCTGGGCGACGCCCTGCGGCGTTGGGCCGACAAGGGCACGCTTTCGGTCGATACTCTATTCCAAAACATGCGCTCCAGGATGGTCGATTCGTTCGCCAGCTTCGTCGAGGAAAATTGGAAAAAGCAGCTGACGAGCGGCCTCGGCGATCTGGGGAGCTGGCTTTTCGGGTCGTCCGCCACCGGCCAGACCGCGAAGCAGATCACGACACCCCAGGCAGCCATCGAGGCCAGCCAGGCGACCATCTCTATCGCCTCGGCCTCGATAGCCGGCATCTCTGTGGGTCCGTGGGTGACGCAACATTTTCGGGGAAGCAGCTCGGCGACGCTATCGGCAGCGCGACGGCCGATAGCCTGGCGACAAAGGCCTTTGCCGACAACGGGCTTATCCTCGGGACCAATGATGGCGTCTCGACGCTTATCAGCAAGGCGGCCATGGACATCGCCGCCAAATACGAGTCCGGCGGCAACTACGGGTCGGTGTCGAGCGGCAAGGGCGACATCGGCGGCGTCAGCTATGGGCGGTACCAGTTCGCCTCCAATACCGGGACTGTCCAGGATTTTTTCAAAACGTACGGGTATTCGCTCGATGCGCTGGGTTCCTGGAAGAGTTTGGCGGCGCAATCGAAATTCCAGGACCAGCAGGACGAGTACGCGGCCCGGAAGTTTTACACGCCGGTCATCGACTACCTGGAGAAGATCGGAGCGGACGTCGAGAATCAGGGAACGCAGGCGGCCGCGTTTGCCGCCGCGCTTGCCCACGGCCCCGATACGGCCATCACGATCATCAATAGGGCGACCGGCGGCAGCGCGTCTGGATATTCGACGTCCGATCTCATCAACGCCATTTACAATGAGCGCATGCGGAGCTCGGAGCATGCGCTGCTGGCCTACTGGAAAAACTCCCCCTACAGTACGCAGCAAAGCGTTTACAACAGGCTCGCCAGTGAGCGGAGCGACGTGCTGGCGTTGTCCGGCTCCGGCGGTTCGCTGGGGCAGATCAGGCAGCTCGGAAGCGCCATGGGCGACTCCATCATGGATACGTTTTCGTCCGGCGGATCGTCCTCTTCGTTCCTGCGGGGCCTGTCCGACGCCAACATCTCCGGGTTTCGGAGCCTCTTCGACACCAACCCCAGCACCCCCAATTTCTGGAGCGACTACTCCGATCGCATGACCGGCGGCCTGGCGAGCAACGGCCTCCGGGACGCCGCTGCGAGCGGTCTCAACTGGTCCAAGCTCTTTGGCAATGTGGCGTCCATGGCCACCGGCGTCCTGGGGTTCTCCTCCGCCTTGGGCTCGGGCAACGCCGGGGGTGCAATCGGCAGCGGCCTGATGACCTTGGGAGGCGGGGCGTCACTCCTCTCTACACTGGGCATCGGNGGGGCGCTTATGGGGCCGATCGGCGCGGGGCTCGGCATTGTGGGCGGTCTCATCGGAAGCATCTTCGGCGGCAGCCAAAAAAGCAAGCGCCCCCCGCCCGATTATGCGGTCGGATACAGTGGTGGCGGCAATTTCAGTGTCCTCGGGTTTACGGGCAATGCCAACACATCCACCGCGACCAAAGAGCTGTACCAAATGCTCAAAACGGCGACGCAAAGTCTCAAGACCTACGCCAAATCTTTAGATTTATCTACTACTGGCATCCTCAATTTCAATGTCGCCTCCTCGTTAGTGTATGCACAGTACATGCAAGGATATGAAGATTACATTAAAAATACACAAGTTGAAACATTGCTCGACCGAAANGGTGTGCGCGGAGCTTTCGACTACATAAACGAGGGGGGGGAGGACTATACAGAGCAGATCAAGCGCCTGTCNGCAGCCATGAATAACGGTGGCCAGTACATGGAGGCATTTGGCTACAACCTCAAAACACTGTCTGGTGTCACCGAAGCGGACATCGCAGCCATGCGTCAGGAGGCGATTGACCGCGCTGGTGTTGTGGACGCCGAAAGCCTGTACCTGGGGCTTATCAACAAAAATTTTTCGTACTTGCAATCGCTGTTCGACGCGATCCCCGGCAACATTGAGAAAGCGCAGAACGCCAGCAGCGAGCATTTGCAGGAACTTTACATTGCCAACTACGTTTCCAAGTTGCAGGACGCTGCCGGCGGCGAAGACGCCTTCAAGACGGTCATGGGGAATCTGGAAAAGAAGCAGAACAATCCGTATGGCCAACTGCAAACCCAGGAATCCTACTACGCAACGAAATCCAATAGCGCCATTGCCCTTATTGGCGGCTCCGGCATAACTGTAGACAATTTCTGGACGATGTTCAACGCTGCCATGCAGCAGGTCATGACGCCGGATCAGTTCGAAAAATGGGCTTACGCGAGCAATTTCGTTGCCAACCTCAATACGATCCAGGACTCCATTGAGACCTGGAACAACAATATTGAAAAGATATCGCAGAGCCTCAACGAACGGAAATTGACTGCCGCCGGCTTTGATAAGACCGCCGCCGCGACGAAGCTCCTGGCCGACCAGGAATTGGAGCTCTACGACGCACGCAAGGCCTCCTACGACGCCACGATTTTGGCGGCCATTGCAGAGACGCAACAGGCCGAAAGAGCCAAGACGCTCCAGGATATGCTGGACGATGCGCAAAGCACCTTTGATTCGGCGCGGGGGTATGACTCGACCAGCGAGTTGCGAAATCTCCGGGCAAAATTCGAGGATGAAGCCGCAGCCGCCGAGAAGCTGGGTGCGACGGAAAGCGCTCTGACCATCCGCCGCCTTGAAGAGCAGACAGTCGCCGCCAAGCTGGCCGGCATCCTGGCCACATTCACCGACCAAACCCTCACGGACGACGAGTCCTGGCTCAAAGATTTGAACAAATCGACAGCCCAGGCCATTGCCAACGCCCAGGCCCTCGGGGCCTCGGAGCAGGCGCTGTCCCGCATCCGCCAGACCTCGACCGAGCTTATCGCCAAGCGGTTGTCCGATATGATGGATGACATCCGTAAGGAGTTGTCCTCCTACAACGATACGGCGCTATCCTATAACGTGACGGCACTCAAAAAGGAGTTGTCGGACAAGCTCTACAGTGCGGCGCTCCTCGGGGCATCCGAGACGGATTTGACGGATATTGGGACGCTCTATGCCTACAAGGTCAAGGCGGCCTACCAGGATCAGATCGATACCATCGTCGAGAAGTTGCAGGATGCGGCCGATGCGCTGGACACCTTTTCGGGCAGCCTCAAGGATTTGATCGACGAGTTATGGCGCAAGGATGACAGCCCGCTGCCGTTGGCGGACCGCTATGCCGAGGCCAAGCGGCAATGGCTGGCGGCCGGGGCTGACCTGACCTCCTCCGATGATGCCACCCGCAAGGCGGCCCAGGACAAGATCGAGACCCTGACCACGGACTATCTGGACCTGTCCAAGCAGTACAACGCCAGCTTCGACTCCTATTACGCCGACTTTATGCAGGTCCAGACGGTGCTGGGCGAGCAGTACAAGACATCAAAATCGCAATATGATCGCATCAAGGCCCAGCTCGATGCGGCGACGGCCACCGAGGAGTCTGCCAAGACCACCGCCGAGCTGATGGAACAACTCAAGTCGCTGCAACAAGAGCAGGGCGACACCTGGACCAGGATGTTGGCCGATCTGCCCCGGGCCATCGCGGACGCGGTGGCGGCGGCCGCGTCCTATCGGCAGTCGCTGGGCTACGCCACGGGCGGGCTGGTCTCGGATCTGGCCCGTTCCGGCGGCTACCTGCCCGGATACAGCGCCGGGGACGTCCAGCCGGCCGTGTTGCGGCTCGGGGAGTACGTCATGACGCCCGAGGCGGTGGGATATTACGGCGTCGATTATTTCGAGGCCCTCAACGGTCGGCGCATTTTGCCGGTCACGGGCGTGCCGGGGTTCTCCGGAGGCGGATATGTCGGCCGGCAGTTTGCGCCATCCGCCGCCGGCACGGATGGCGCCCGGGCGGACAACCG
>JGI20225J20221_1003256_pt1 | contig 10124 bp, 7 predicted proteins | sample BioMet4_FD_20221 | JGI IMG/M metagenome (IMG submission 20221)
AAAAAAGGAGAGATGCAAATTCTTTATTCGGTAGCAGGGCGGTTAGTAATGTAGCGAGAAGTCCAAGTCGGTTTAGCTGGCAGGCAAGTTGGACGGAATGAGGCTATAAAACAGCCCACAAGCTCCTGTCCGACGGTAATGCAACGTAAAATCTTAGCGGGTTGGTCTTTAGTATGCGGCAGTATCATGTGCCTCCCGGGCGAGCCAATATGCGGTTTATTTCGAAGAGTAATTACGGGGTTATCGGGCCTCCGGTTTGGAAAGGCTTCTGTGTCCCTTAGTGAGAAGCATGGGCAAATCCACATGCCCCGGGGCGCTATCTGTTGGAGCTTATGTTGGCCCAAATCGGAGTTATAAAACGGCAGAGACCGGATAAGAGAGACAGCGGGCCACAAACAAAAGTATTGTACAACTTTGAATTACTGATAATGATTTGAAGTAAAAGGAGCTGAATGCAGGCTATTTGTAAATTCATTAACGCACTTGTTAACGGCGTTTTATTATATTTGGGATTATGTTTAGGCGTGGAAGTGTTATATTTGTAATTGGTCGTTAAGGCTTAAGACATGAATCGATTAGTTTACTTAAAATTATTTTATTATGGCAAGTAATTTACAAACCATTCCAATCCTCTTTCAAAACAAAGCTGGATTGAAACTCTTTTATCCGCGTGTGGTCAAACACGCAATTGTAAGTACGGAAGCGATTGCCCGTGAAATAGGCGGATACTCTTCACTCTCATCCGGTGATGTGAAAACACCAATCGACAATCTGGTAACTTGTGATGAGTCAGCATCTGCAATCTTCGGAAGAGTGTCACCGCTGTACGGTTTCGGATCGTTCAGAATCACTATGGAAATCGGGAGGCAAAGGTGTGGAAAAAGAAAAGGACGTATCCGCTGCACAGCTAGAATGCAGATCCGCTTCCTTCCCGCCTACACCCGTAATCCCAAATCGCAGTATCGCAAACCGTTCGTTGGTGAAGAGGTGGTGATATGCTTTCATTTTAGTATCTTTGAACCATGGAAACAGCAGTATGGTAAGGACATGCAATAGCTTCGCTGTGATTAGCTTTTCATTTAGTATGCTTGAAACCATTTGAGAAAGCCCCTATGGCTGATATTATTATAAGAAAAGGGAGGATGAGCTTTATTTTAGTTATCTTTGAAAAACCATTGGAAACAGCGTTTGACTATTGAATTGTAGCTCTACAGTTGTGGATTAGCTTTCATTTTAGTATCTTTGGAACCATGGAAACAACGCCGATAAAGGACAGGATATTGGCAGAACAAACCCTCGTTGTGATTAGCTCAATTTTAGTACTTCTTTGGATAAACATTGGAAACAGCAAATGGAATCCGGAATATAATGTAATGGGTTTGTTTAGCTTCATTTAGTATCTTTGAACCATGTGGAAACAGCGGTTATTACAGGCAAAATACTGAAGGCGATTTTGATTAAGCTTTCATTTTAGTATCTTTGAACCATTGGAAACAGCTGATTGGTATTTAAAATCATTCTATGTGGTATTAGCTTTCATTTTAGTAATCTTTGAACCATTGGAAACAGCATAAAAATGAAGAATTTTGTTACACGGTTGTGATTAGCTTTCATATTTAGTATCTTTGAACCATTGGAAACAGCTAAAGTTACGAATTAAAAACTTGTGTGTGATTAGCTTTCATTTTATATCTTTAAACATTGGGAAACAGCCGTTTGGCCACTATGGAAAAAACGGATGATACCCACCCAGCTAAATCGGTGATACCCGTTCACTTTAATGCACGATTCAGTAGGCGTTACAAAAATAGTTATTTTTTTCTCATGCTTTCACCAGTAAGCAAAAAACGCTGTGCTGTATGCACGATTCTGTCCAAAACAGCATCTGCCACGGTGGTGTTTGCATCCAGTATTTCATACCAGTCTTCCACTGCCAGTTGACTTATAATGATGGTTGCCTTCCGTGCATGCCTGTCTTCAATCATCTCCATCAGATCAAGCACCTGTTGACCGTCCAGTTTCTTTATCCCAAAGTCATCCAGTATCAACAGGTCCGTTTGCGCCGTTTTGTCGAAGAATCGCGGTAAAGTGGCTTCCATACGTGCAACGGCAATCTGTTCGAAGAGCTTCTGTATTCCGTAATACCTGACCTTGAAGCCGGACAGACAAGCCTGATACCCGAGTGCGGTAGCGAGCCAGCTTTTGCCTGTTCCTGCCGCCCCCGTAATGATAACAGGAACTCCTTGTTTGATGTATTCACCTGTGGCAAGACGCAGGATGAGTGTCTTGTCAAAGCCGCGTGAAGCATCGAAGATCAGTTCTTGGACGGATGCATGGTATCGGAAGTGCGCTTCTTTAATCAGGCGGGTGTTACGATTTTCTTTCCGCCCGTCATATTCCGCCTGCAGAAGTAGTTGTAGCCCGTCTGCCAGAGAGAGTTCCGCTACTCTGCGGGTTTCCAGTAAAGATGTCCAGCAGTTTGCCATTCCGGGCATTCTCAGACTTTTGAGTTGATTTGCAATTTCATCCATTTTTAATTGTTTTTTTAGTTAGACGTTGAACAGTTATTTAAACTCGCTTTTACCTCTTATATTCCGGTGTTCTTTAGGAGGGGACAGACTTTCCGCCCGGCTCTGATCCAGTTCGTCAAGCCCCCTGCATTTGCTTTTCACTAAGTTGTTTATGAACGGATAGTTATAGCGCTGACACTGCAAAGACGTTTCACAGGCCCTCTGGAAGAGGAGAGGATCGGTTGCCCTGGCCAGATGAAGTAGTCCGTCGCAGCTCTTATAATAGACCTCTTCAGGCTGTGCGGCGGTCAGAAACATATAACGTACCACTTCTCCAAACTCAGCCATAATGGAAGACGCCCTATTGATATAATGCTCCTTAGAACGCTCCCGATATGCTTTGGCGTGGGAAGCCAAATGCTCGTTGATAAGGGTATATTTACCTTCAGCATAGACTCTTGGGTGTGTGGCTATACATTCTTGCCCACTGAAGACTTTGACAAGGGTACGCGTATAGATAACCTTAACCTGTCGGTGAATATATGTGTAGGGTACCGAGTAGTAATGCTTGTCGCGTCCCAGGTAGATACAACCGTTGATTCCCACCTTCAGGCTCGTGTAGCTCTTTATTTGGAAACCTTGTTCGGGTAGAGGCTTTAAGGCCGGTTTTTCTATGGCCAGAAAATGTTCCTCACGGGAGTAAGGGTGCTGCTGCATGCGTTTGCGGTTGTGCGCTTTCATTTTTTCTGCGATGGCAGTGTTGAGCTCCTCCAGCGAATAAAACCTCATATTCCGAAGTTCGGCATATACGCGCTGATAGACCAGCTTCACATGGTTTTCCACCGTGGATTTGTCTTTCGGCTTGCGTGGACGTGCGGGAAGAACCACACAGCCGTAATGGTTGGCAAAATCCTCCAGTATCCTGTTGATATCAGGCTCGTATGGATCAGACTTAACCACCGCGGCTTTCAGATTGTCAGGAACCAGTATTTTGGGCACACCTCCTATTGCCTCAAGAAAGCGCATGACGGCATAGACGAAGTCTTCACTCTTCTGCGAAGGGACTGCAAGAGCATAGCCGTAGTCCGTACAAGGCAAGCTAGCTACAAAGGTTTGAGGACGTACAATCTCTCCCGTCTCACGGTCGATGTATTCCAGCGTATCCCCGGCAAAGTCAAGATAGCCTTTTTCCCCGGGCACATAAAGATCTTTCAAAATAGTCGAAGGACGTTCTTTGGCCTTGCTATTCTGACCGTAGTGATAGCGGAACTGGGTTAACTGGTAGCCATTGGGATTCTCAAGGATGTATTCTTCCCAGAGTTTTTTCAGAGTGACATGTTTATGTCCCATTTGTCGCTCAAAATAAGGGAGCTTGAACTTAAATGTTTCAAAACGGTCGTCAACGTATGCGGGATGTCCTCCAGTCATACGATACTCAAGCACCGGGTCTTCCAGTTCCAAAAGTTCAGTGAGCTTCATGCGGTCTTCAACAGCCCTGCGGACATATTTGTTGACCGTCTCTTTATTCAAGCTCAGATTATCTGCAATCTTGCGGTTAGAAACTCCATCTAAATGTTGACGTAATACTTGTTTTATCTTACTCATTTCTTTCGTTTTACCTGCCATGGCTGAATCGTTTAGTGAAATGCCTGCAAAATAAAAAAATGAATGGCAATGCTCCGACTTTTTGAGAAAGCAATCTGAGTGAACGGCAATGCTCCGTTTCGGGTTGATTTCCAAAAGATTGGAAAGCTAAAGTGAACGGCAATGCTCCGTTTTATGAGTCATTTTCCTGTCTTGGATGATGACTGGGTGGCAATGCTCCGTTTTTTTGCCCGGTTTTGCTCATTTTCTTAAGAAATGAACGGGAATGCTCCGTTTTTTAGGCCCGTTTTAATCCGTTTTTAGGGATATTTAAAATCGGTTTTATGGGTGGGAATACTCCGATTTATCCACCACTATCAATCAAAAATTAATAGTTGTGATTAGCTTTCATTTTAGTATCTTTGAACCATTGGAAACAGCCGGACGATCAAGGTAAATGGCTTTACAACTAATTGGTAAAAGAGTGGATTGCTGGAAAGTACATTTGCATTTTTTGACAATTTATAGAAGACTTTTTGCCCCGGAAACTATTAACTTTTGACAGTTTCGATTCGTCAGAGGAATGGTAAAAATCCCATCCCTAGGTTTGCTAGTTGGATAAGAAATTTGTACAGGACTCTTAGATAAATCTTATTTAATTTATCAAAGGAGAAGAATTTAGAATGATTAAGTACTGCAAGATTGGTTGAGATAAGTCCAGCTTAAATATCTATGAGGGTGTGTCAAAACAGACATATCCTCTTTTTTTATGCGCAAAGCCCAGACTTTCACAAGCCTGGGTTTTGTTATTACCTAAAGTTTTTGTATCTTTAGGCATAAAGTTTTTCGTTATGGCAAAGTTACATTTTCGTCCTTACACTCCCAACCAAACAGTTCTTTTTCCGCAAAGAATCGATGAAGATATTTCGGATAATGCTCCTGTTCGCATAATCAATGTGATTGTCGATAGCCTTAACCTTGATAATTTCAAGAAACTCTACAAGGAAACAGGTCGTTGTCCTTATCATCCTAAAATGATGCTTAAGGTGATTCTCTATGCTTATATGAATAATATCTACTCCTGTCGTAAAATAGAGCAGCTATTGTTGCGTGATATTCATTACATCTGGCTGGCCGGTTATGAGAACCCCGATTTTATTACCATCAACCGTTTTCGCAATCGTGTAAAAGAAGAGATTAATAATGTCTTCACTCAGTTGGTTCTTATCCTTGCAGACAAAGGCTTTATCAGCCTTGAAGTAGAGTATATCGATGGTACCAAGATAGAGTCTAAGGCCAACAAATATACTTTTATCTGGCGCAAGAGCATTGAAAGAAACCGGACAAAACTGATGAACAAGATTCGTGTTCTTTTAGAACAAGTAGATGAGACCATTGCACAAGAAAACACTCCAAAAGAGGAATCAGTAGAATTTACTCCGGCTATGCTTTCTCAGATAGTGGATGAACTCAAAGATGCCTTGGAACATGAATCTCAACCCAGAGACAAGGAGCAGAAAAAAGCTCATCGTGAAAAGAAGAAACAAATAAAGGAACTTGAAGCTCATCGTGACAAACTGGCTGAATACGAAAAACATCTGGAGATATTAGGGGATCGCAACTCCTATTCCAAGACAGACCCTGATGCCACATTCATGCGCATGAAGGAAGACGCCATGAACAATGGTCAGACCAAGCCCGGATACAATTTGCAGATAGGAACAGAGAATCAGTTTATTTCCGACTTCGCTTTCTTCCCCAATCCAACGGATACACTCACGCTCATTCCTTTCTTTAATTCATTTCGAGAGCGCTACAACAGACTTCCCGGTACCGGTGTGGCAGATGCCGGTTATGGTTCGGAAGAAAACTATCGGTTTATGCAGGAGAACGGGATAGAGGCCTTTGTCAAATACAACTTCTTTCATAAAGAGCAGCGTTCCCGTTATGTTCCCAACCCATTTCATCCAGAAAGCTTGTATTACAACATTGAGCAGGATTATTACGTTTGCCCCATGGGACAACACATGAATCGTATAGGAACCAAACGGGAGAAAACCGCCAGTGGATATGTTACTCAAAGTGCCCGTTATAAAGCCCAAAGATGCGAAGGATGCCCTCTGCGCAGCAGTTGCTTTAAAGCACGCGGAAATCGCATAATCGAAGTGAATCATCGATTAAATGAATATAAACAGCAGGCACGTGAGAGGTTAACTTCAGAAGAAGGGATTAAACATAGAGGGAGGCGGTGTATAGAGCCCGAAGCCGTATTTGGCCAAATGAAATATAATATGGCATACCGTCGCTTCCGACATATTGGAAAAGAAAAAGTTACAATGGACTTTGCCTTCTTTGCCATTGCCTTTAATATAAAAAAAATGTGCACTAAAATTGCCAAGGAAGCTTCTAAACTACTTCTTGAACTAATTTTCCCACTGTACAGACACTTAAGAGCGATTGATGGGATGAATGGGGCGACTTTGCAGTCGCCTGTTCAGAAAATTGCTGTATAGACAAACTCCCAAGCAACTATGATATGAAAAGAGGATGTGTCTGTTTTGACACACCCTCATTCATCGTCTTATTTTTTATTGGTTTCCTTTTTACGGGATAATAATATTAACTTATAGGGTTTCCGTCGCTTTCTTTATTTAAACGGGCAATACCGCATAGGAAAATAAAGAATGACTAGTTCTGTCTCTTCTTAGAAGCTGCACTCTAATTTTTTTATACTAAATTACGACCAAGGCGTTGTTCGCTTTTTATATACCTTACTTAGCAACCCATTTTATAGCTATAGTCCACCCATGCCTTTCAGTCTTCGATAAAAAGATATGGAGAAACATAGCATGAATACTCGCATACTAAACAATCATTTAAAACATAAAGACTCCTACCTTTTATTGAAGATCACGTATACTACCATTTTAAGTACTACTATTACCCTTGAGGAAGAGATTATCACCTCCTACTGGTACCTAGAACCCTATTGAATATCTTTCCGATGAGTAGGCGGACTCTAACTAAATAACCTTCCATTTCTTTCGTATTCGCTATTACTAAATTAAGAAAATAAGGTCTACATACGAAATAGTTTACGTTAGGAGTAACCCCTACGGATGGAAAGTGGACTTTATTTACCCCTATCAGGCGGGCGTACTTTCGACCATTAGTGCCCACAACGTTGATATACATCTACGAATATTATTTTCCTTACGCTAAAAAGCTAAATCGACCCCGTATATTGCAAACGTTCGACCCTATTGTCTCTTTCTTGTAATCGAGGAACCAGGGTAGGCTTCGGGACGTAACCACAGTAAATCTAGATTAAACATATTTCTTTTTCCCATAAAAGGACGTAATCCGATGACGCTGCCTGCTCCTTTTGGGCACCGGCCTCACGTAAGGAACCCTCGCGTCTTGGTTGGTCACCCGACATTGAAACCCTTGTCCACCAAACTGCTTACCACCGAACCCCTTTATAAGTTTTCGTAATTCCCATTTATTTATGGCCTACGCTTTAATAAAAGGAATCTATCTTTCAAATTTGATAGATTTCTAAAAATTATTTTTCTGGGTGCAAGAAAGTAGGCTTTCTACGAGTTCCATTAAAAACACCTTGGGGAAACTAATATCCATAAGGATCGCCGTATCCCCGAGCACACTACGAATGCCTGGCTTTTTATTGCCAACCTCACCTATAGCCAACCCTAGCATGAAGTATATTATAAGGGACTGAATCATTTGGGTACTAACCCCTTCCGGTTTTCCGAAGAAGGCAGTTACTAATCTCGACTACAAGGTCATGAGGAAAATCCATTTTCCCTTTCTGGGCTAAAGATACGGGTTAAACCTCTCTAGTATCTGGCCATTTACCAGGCCTGTCAAGAGTTACCCATTTACTCGTGTGTTACGTATAAGGAATAAATATTATATAATACGGGCCACTTGGAACCCGCATGAGTTTTTCGAGCGTCATGCATCGAACAATTCAGTCACCAAGGCTTACTAAAATTACCCATAAGGGACCCACTACTTCTACCCCCTCCTGATTGAAAGGAAGGCAACATAAGAGTCTACTACCCTAAAATAGGACAATCCGTGGCCCAGAAGGTACATACAGGGTATCCCCTCGGTACAAACTTTTTCTTTTCTAAAGTAACTCATTTGCCCGCCCCTGCAAAACTTTAAATAGACGGTTATTTAATAGAGGTCTTTTAATTTAAAATAAGTCAGCCGTTCGATTTACCGCACTAACATCCCTATTTAGTATCCAAATCAGTACTTCTGAATTACTTTCCCACCGTTTAACCCTTAAGGTATTACCCATTTGTAGGATTATTTTTTCACGATGGAGGTTACTTAGGTGAAGGAGGGAAGAAAATTTTACCATTGGATAATTAATATTTTCACCAAAATTAATACTCTTTTAAAGAAAATAAAAAAGCAATTAAAGAAAATAGACATATTACAGATACGAAATCCTTTTGTTAGTTTAGCGCTTTTCACAGACCACTTGTTTCTCGCCGCAGTTGAAATTCTGAGAAATATACAAGTAATAAGATAAGGGCCTTCAATAAACAATGCGCCTATTTAAAAGGAAATGACTTGGTGATGGGAACGATGTATAGATTCGATTACCGCTTGTTCTGTTACGCCCGATTAGGAATAAGAATAGAAACCGCAAATAGGCCAAGAAAAAGGACCGGCCAGGTTACGTAATAACACCTCCATTGATTATTATTGCAAATATTTTCCTACGGATCTATTTTCTCCATTAATTATGCCCCGGAAACTTCTTATGAAACTATGGTTCGTCTGTAGGAATTACGAAATGAGGTATGGATACAGGCATATGCCCCCGACGTTGGTAAGGCTAGCTAAAATGCTACTGTTATATAACACGAACTCTCTTCCATAAACATTGTCAGAAGCTTACCGTTGAGTGGTTCGTTTTTACTTCGTATAATTTTTTCCATGAGGTCCTCAAGGGCTTGACGGCTTATTCTAACATCCTGCAACTTTCACTTATTGAAACCGGGGTGTTTACCCTTCAGTTCGACACATTTCTCCTGACGTGACCTCCTTTTTGTTAGCTTAACTTCTTAATTTTCTCTTGCCGGAAGTTCCTAAGGAGGTGACCTATCCTCGTCCCAAATGGGGTTTGAAGTACTTTAATAAGTTCCGCCTTTTAAGGCTAACTTTGTATGATAGAAGTTTACTTATAGCGGTGTCGCATTTCGATTACATACTTACGCTGATTTCTTTTGAACGTTCTATCAAGGCGTTGTTGGGTCATGGAATACTTTTGCACAGTCGATCTAGCCTTTTTCTTCATTCGGTTTTACCTTGCGTCTATTTTATGTCGGGGCGTCTACCCGCTTCTACTCGTTAGTAATCGAGAAATTCAGCGGGCATGCTTTTTTCTACTATGGCCGCGCATAACTTCGTTCATTTCGGTGGCGGTTTCTTCTCCGAACGATCCCTTATATAAGAAATGTATCGGAATGTTAGGCTATCTTATAATAGGGCTGCCTTGTTCCTGCTTTATTTTTGTTTTAGCTATGAATTCTTTCCTCCTTTAACCCTCTCGGTCGACATTCGGACGTCCGCTTCTTCCAGGCGAAGGATAACTCAAGACTACGTTATCTATCTTTTGGTATTTGAATTAAATCTACGAACCGTTTTCATTCGTAACCTGGAAGCATAGTTGTTTAGGTTCTCCTAGTTGTGTAGGTAATTCCGTGGACTAGATCCTGTCCCTTTTGTTTTTCTTGGTCTCATTTTATCTACTGAGTCTACGTTCGACCGATAGTTAGGGTTTACTAAATAACGCCCAGTCTGTAACGTTGTTTTTTTTTCTTTTGTTGACATTGTTATTAATATCAAGGATACGATAAAACCTCTATCTGTTATTTCACTCGAAAAATCGGAATATATGTGCTTCGTGGGAAAATTTTTTTCATCTAAGATTAATTGAGTGTTCAATTCCTACAATAATATTCAAAAGTATGATATAGGTTTTTATTT
>JGI20225J20221_1003257_pt1 | contig 10124 bp, 9 predicted proteins | sample BioMet4_FD_20221 | JGI IMG/M metagenome (IMG submission 20221)
GGGCATGTCTGCAGAGATGGGCCAGGGCACCAAGGTCAGCCGCTATAAGGGCCTTGGCGAAATGAACCCCGAACAGCTTTGGGAGACGACGATGAACCCCGATAACCGCGTGATCGTGCAGATCTCGATCGAGGACGCCGAGCGGGCGGACGAGACGTTCACCATTTTGATGGGAGACAAGGTAGAGCCCCGGCGGCAGTTTATTGAAAAGAACGCGCGGTATGCGAACCTTGATATTTGATGGTGGCCGGACGGTGTGGACGGCATGATTTTTCAAACGGAACAGAAGGATGGCTGAAATGATAGATAATTCGATCAACGAAGGTACCAAGCTGATTGTCCGCGACATCAAAGAGGAGATGGAAAGCGCCTTTATCGACTATTCCATGTCGGTCATTACGGCGCGTGCGCTGCCCGATGTGCGCGACGGTTTGAAACCCGTGCACCGGCGCATCCTGTACACGATGCACGAGCGCGGCAACGACCCCTCGCACGCCTACCGCAAGTCGGCGGATACCGTGGGTGCCGTGTTGGGCGCATATCACCCGCACGGTGACGCGTCGGTGTATGATGCCATGGTGCGCCTTGCGCAGGATTTTTCTCTGCGCTACCCGCTGGTAGAAGGCCAGGGCAACTTTGGTTCGGTGGACGGTGACCCCCCTGCCGCCTACCGTTATACCGAGGCCCGCATGAGCAAAATGGCCGTGGACCTGATGACCGACATCGAAAAAGAAACCGTCGATTTTGTACCGAACTTCGACGAGTCAAAGCAAGAGCCGTCGGTACTGCCCAGCCGCATCCCCAACCTGCTGGTCAACGGCAGCACCGGCATCGCGGTGGGCATGGCGACCAACATCCCCCCGCACAACTTGTGCGAGGTGATCGACGCCATTGTCTGCATGATCGATAACGGGGCCGAAAACGTGGAACTGCCCGATTTGATGGAGCACATCAAAGGGCCGGACTTCCCCACCGGCGGCATCATCATGGGCCGCAGCGGCATCCGCGCGGCCTACGCCACCGGCCGCGGCAAGATCACACTGCGCGGCCGCGCCGAAATTGAAGAAAAGGCAAACGGCCGTTTCCAGATCATCATCACCGAGATCCCTTACATGGTCAACAAGGCCCGCATGCTGGAAAACATCGCGAACTTGGTCAAAGACAAGCGCATCGAGGGCATCAGCGATTTGAACGACGAATCAAACCGCCATGGCATGCGCGTGGTCGTAGAGCTGAAGCGCGACGCCAACCCGCAGGTGGTGCTGAACCAGTTGTACACCTACACCCAGTTGCAGGACACCGTGGGTGTCATTATGATCGCACTGGACGGCGGCCAGCCCAAGGTCATGACGCTGAAAACGATGCTGGAAAAATACATCGAGTTTCAAAGCGAGGTCGTGCGCCGGCGCACGATGTTTGATTTGCGCAAGGCAGAAGAGCGCGCCCATATTTTAGAGGGCCTCAAACGCGCCACCGACATTGTGGACGAGATCATTGCCACCATCCGCTCGTGCAAGGGCGGCAAGGCGGAGGCAAAGACCGCCATCATGGACGCGTTTGAATTTGACGACGTGCAGGCAACGGCCATCGTCAATTTCCAGCTGGGCCAGTTGGCCGGTCTTGAAATTTTGAAGATCGAAAAAGAGCTGGGTGAACTGCACGCGAAAATTGAGGGCTGGCGCGAAATTTTGGCAGACGAAGCCAAGGTGCTGGGTATTGTCAAAACCGAGCTGATGGTCATGCGCGACAAGTACGGCGACGAGCGCCGCACCGAAATTGCAGCCGTGTCGGGCGAAGTGGATATTGAGGACCTGATCCCGGAGGAAGACTGCATTTACCTGCTGACCCATTACGGCTACATCAAGCGCCAGCCGGCAGACGCCTACCACAGCCAAAAGCGCGGCGGCCGCGGCATTACCGGCCTCACCCGGCGCGACGAGGACTTTGTGGAAGAGCTGTTCATCGGCTCGACCCACGACTATATTTTGTTCGTCAGTGACCTTGGCCGCGTCTACCGCGTCAAGGGCTACGAGATCCCGGAGGGCAGCCGCACGTCCAAGGGCGTCAACATCGTCAACCTGCTGCCGCTTTCGCCCGATGAAAAGGTGAACACGATGCTGCGCGTTTCGGCACAGAGCGACGAGGGTTACCTTGTGATGGTGACGAGAAACGGCATCATCAAGCGTACCGAGCTTGAAAAATACCGCAACATCCGCAAAAACGGCCTGATCGCCATTTCGATGGACGATGACGACCGCCTTGCGTGGACGCGCATCACCTCCGGCACCGACGAGCTGATCGTCGCCACCCACGCGGGCATGGCCATTCGGTTTGCCGAAGAGGACGCCCGCCCGCTGGGCCGCACCGCGCGCGGCGTAAAGGCCATTACACTGGCCGATGGCGACAGCGTGGTGGGCATGGCGGTGGCGCGTGACGGCGGCGAACTGCTGACCATCACCGAAGAGGGCCAGGGCCGCCGTACCCCGGTGGAAGAATACCGCAGCCAGTACCGCGGAGGCAAGGGCATTCGCAACTACAACGGCAAGGGCGGCGGCGTGGCTGGTGTCAAGGTCGTGGACGCACAGGACGACATCATGCTCATTTCTCTGGAGGGCATCATCATCCGCATGCACGTAGAGGATATTGCGGTGCAAAGCCGCTATGCCGGCGGCGTGCGGGTCATGCGCCTTGGCGAGGGGGATAAGGTCGTCACCGTAGCGCGTACCCCGCGCGGCGAAGACGAAGAAGACGCCGATTTGCCCGCTGAAGAAGGCGAAGACACCCAGCAAGAACCGACAGCGGAAAAAAACAGTGAACAATAAGTGATTTTCACACAATATTAACAGAAAATCCCTATAATGGTGCATATTGGGCTGTTGCTGTTCGGCAGCCTTTTGGGCATAAAAAAGGCATGTAAAAATCTTGCCGGGGGGCCCGGACAAAAATAAAGGGAGTAATGAATTTTATGAAAATCAAAACCAACCGCCTAATTGCATCCGGGCTGATGAGCCTTGTCTTTATCTTGGAGATGTTTATCCTGCACGGCCTGTTCGATCAGGTCGGCACTTCCAGCCTTGCGCTTGCGCACCTTGTCGTGGTTTATGGTGCATTTTTGGTGCCCGTTTTTGCAGTGCTCATCGGCAACCCGGTGTTTGAAAAAGCCGGTGTAAAATATGCAGTCGTGTACAGCGCAGTGCTTTATATCTGTGTCAGCATTATGTTTTTCAGCCCGGCAAACGTTCTTTATAGCGCGGGACTTGGCACTGTGACGGGTGCAACTACCCCCAGCACCACTGCCGGGTATTATGTTTTGGCTGCAAAAGTTGTTCTGATGCTCGCCGCGCTGGTAATTGCGTTGATAGAGCCGAAAGAAAAGGTCGTCGCAGAAGCATCCATCCTCTCCGAGATCGAAGCACCGAAACCCGAAGAAGTGGAACTGCCGAGCAGCACACAAGAGGACAACCTGTAATCGTTACAAAAACCCCCCGGTTGGGGCATTGAAAACAGGGCGGCAAGTTGCCGTCCTGTTTTTTGTTTAGCTTTTTTTAGCAGGCTTTTTTAAAAAGAACAACAGCCTGCACCCCATGGTGCAGGCGCGCCGTAAACAAGCCGGAAAAAGTGCAGCACTTTTGAATTTTGTGCGCAAAGGCATCCTTTTTTGCAAAAAAAAGCCCCCACCCGCAGGTTGGGTAAAGGCAGCAGAAAACAAACAACAAAGCAAATGATGGGTACGGGTTTTACCGAATAAAGTGGGGGCCACGGTTCCAAAAGCCACCCAAAGGCGGGCCGCGGCAAGTAAAGCGCCCCCGCAAAGTTTTCTCCCCTGCCCTGCCCGGTCACTTGGCTTTTTGCATTGTGCAGGGGCCGGGGCGGGTACATAAGCCCCAGTGTACCATAAAAATGCCTGCCACGGGGGCGACCCCCACAGCAGGCAAAAAGACGGTGCGGTTCAGTACCAGTAATCGGTCACCAAGGTGGTGCCCCATGTTTCGCCCGGTGCCAGTTGGGCCGCCGGGGCAAAGGTCTCCCACGCGGTGCCGGTGGCATTAAAATCGGGCAGGCTGTGCCAGGGCTCTATGCACACAAGGTGGCCCGGTGCGGCGGGCGGGCTCCACAGCAGGCAGTAAGGGGTGCCGTCAAGGTGGCACACCACGCGGCGGGTACTGCCCCGCTCCGCCAGCGTAACGGTAGAAGCGTTGGGGTGTTGCAGCAAAATGGGCCCGTCAGCAAAGGTGCGCATGGTCAAAGGGATGCGGCTTACCTGCGTTTCGCTTGTGGGGTAATTGTGTAAGCCTGTCGCAGGCTGTGGCTGGTCAAATTGCAGTTCATACTGCGTCAGTGGCTTTTCGCTGTCAAACGGGCAGCGAAAACCGGGGTGAAAGCCAAGGCCAAAGCGCAGCTGTGCGCTGCCGGGGTTTTGCACCTGCACGGTGTGGCGCACGGTGTTTTTTTCTAACACAAAGGTGCTTTGCAACACAAAGTCAAACGGGTAAACGGCACGGGTCTCTTCGTCCGGGCAAAGCTGAAAAACAAGGGTGTCGGCAGTTTGCGACACCATCTTGTGCTGTTTGTCGCGCGCAAAGCCGTGTTGCAGCGTGCAGGGGTAGTTTTTGCCCTGCCAGCTGCGGGTGCCCTGCGGTAGCATCCCGGTGTACGGGAACAAAATCGGCGCATGGCGCGGCCAGACATCCGGCTGGNCCTGCCACAAAAACTCGTGCCCGTTTGTTGCTTTGACACTCACCGCCTCCGCGCCGGTGGTGCTTACCGTGAGTGAAAGCCATTTATTTTGTAAGCTGTATCTCATAGGTGCTCCTTGTTGCCGCAGGGGAATCAAAAACCATCAAAAACGGCACAGTATCCATTATAAAACGGCACATCGGTTTTTCCAGTCAGAATATTGCATGTAAAACGGGCAAAAGATTGCAGGGTACATTGTACAAATCACGCCCCATATGCTAACATGAAGAAAAGCGGCCGGGCCAGGCCCCCCCGCAAACAGGGAGGAATACAGATGGTCAATCGCCAGCAGATGATCCTGCTGCAACTTTCCAACGCAAAAGGGCCGGTGACATCGCAGCAGCTGGCCCAAGCGCTGGAGTGCAGCAGCCGCACCATAAAAACCGAAATGCCGGCGGTGGCAAAGGTGTTGGCGCAAAACGGTGCAAAGCTGATCTCCAAGCGAAACCAGGGCTATTCGCTTGAGGTGCAAAACGAGGAAGCCTACCGTTCTCTGTACGAGCTGCTCAACCTGAAAGCCGTCAACCTGACACTTGCCAACTCCAACGAGGAATCCCGCCTGTTGTACCTTGCGCGCAAACTGGTGGCNTCGGCCCGCGGGGTCAAAGCCGAAGAGCTGGCCGAAGAGCTGTATTTATCCCGTTCGGCCCTGCGCGAGCCGCTGCGCCGTGCCTGCACCTTTTGTGAGAGCTTTCATTTAAAAACCCGGTATGCCGCCGGGCAGGGCATCCGGGTCACCGGGCAGGAGCATTTGATCCGCATTGCCATGACCGAGCTGTTTGAGCTGCATTTTCACAAGGTGCGGCTGGATGCGACCGACCAGGAGTACGCGCAGTGGATCGGCTGCGAATACGAAGAACGGCAGAATATCCGGCATACCTTTTTAAAGGTATTGCGCGAAAGCGGGTATTCGCTGCGCGACAGTGTTACCCAGCGCATTGCGATGTACCTTGTCATTGCCCGCAACCGCACCCGTGCCGGGCTGTATGTCGATTTGCCCCCCAGCTGGATGCAAGAGCTGCACCCCACCCCCATTTACGCGGTGGCCCGCACGATTTACACCGCCCTTGCCCAGCAGTTTGACGGGTACCACATGAACACGGCCGAGACCTCGTTTTTGGCCATTTATATTTTGTCGAACATGGATGTGGACCTGAAGCGGGACCTGCGCGCCACCGCCCCGTTTTTGTATGAGGACTGCGGTGCCGCCGCAGACCAGATGTTGCAGCAGGTGCGCAGTGAGACCGGCCTTGATTTTGCGGCCCGGCCCGACGCCGTGCCCATATTACAGCAGTTGGCGCTGCCGCTTTTGGCTGGGGCGCGGTATGGCCTGGACGGGTATCAGCACTTTGACTACAGCTATGAAAAAGAATTTTTAAAAAGCCCGCTGTGTGTGCAGTGCGCGCGCATGATGGCGACGGCCCTCACCGAGACCACCGGTTGCCGCGTGTCTCAAACCGATATTTCCATCTTGTCCTGTTATGTCTGCGCACTGCTGAACGAGGTGAAATACGACATCAAGCCGCTGCGCATTTTAACGACCCACTTCATCGGCACCCAGTTTGCCCGCATGCAGGCCAAAGACCTGCAAAAACGCTACCCGGACCTGATCGAGTCAATCACCGGGATGGAGCTGTACGAGATACGCGGCACCGACCCCAAAGACTACGATGTGGTGCTGGTGGGCAACGGCTCCCCCGGGCAGGGGCTGTTTGGGTATAATTACACCTACCCCGCTTCGCTGCTGCTGATGACTTTGCAGGGGCGCGACTATAACCGCATCCACAACGATGTGCTCATCAACGCCTACCAGCTGCCGCAGGTGCTGCAACAGCCGGGGCAAATACGGGTGATACAGGACTTTCGGTTTTTGTCGCCCGAGCAGTTTTTTCAGTTCATCAGCCTGCGCCACGCAAAGGATGAAACCGCCCGCAACCAGATGGAAACCGCCCTCATGCGGCAGGAAGCGCAGTACTCGCTGGCACAAAACGAATGCGTCGTGGTGTTTGGCCCGGCGGGTGCCTGCCGACACGAGTGTATGGAGCTGTACATTTTACATAAAAAAAGCCAGTGGAATGCAGAAAGAGTGAAATATATCTTTTTTATCTGCATGGATTGTGCCAATTCATTGCAGAAAGTGAAAGCACTAGAGACCGTACTGAGTGAATTTACAAAAAATGAAGAAGAAATTAAACAGTTTGCACAAAACCCGACACAGGCATTTCATGGGTTACTGAGGAAATCCTTGCAGACTACATAAAAACAGCAGCGCCTACTTGTGAAATTGACGAGTAGACGCTTTATTATTTCACTTATTCATAAAGACAACAAATTATTTCACTTTTAATTAGAAAAAAGTAAAGTTGTTGTGTTTAAAAAATAGACATAAAATGTGATTGACTTGAACGAGTAATCGTGCAAACAAAAGGAGACTACTATGCTTAAAGTTTTTCTGTCCTCCCATGGCACCATGGCAAGTGGCATCCGCAAATCCCTGAGCATCCTGATGGGGGAATGTGAGAACCTGACGGTATTTGACGCGTATATCGACGAGACCAGCGTGCAGCAGCATCTGGATGAGTTTTACAAAACGGTTGAGCCGGGCGACGAAGTGCTGCTGTGCAGCGATTTGTACGGCGGCAGCGTGAACCAGGTGATGTGCACTTACCTTGACCGGCCCAATACCCGCCTCGTCGCGGGGGTCAACCTGATCTTCATGATGGATGTGCTGGGCGAAGTGAGCATCAGCGACGCAAGGCTGGACGAGATCATTGACGAGAGCCGGGAGTTTTTGCGCCGCGTTGACCTTGACAAGCTGGATACCCAGCCGTCTGCCGATGCAGAAAGTGACTTTTTCTAAGCAAAAGAAAGGACGGTAAAACGTTATGATTAAATGGGTACGGTTAGATGAACGTATGATTCACGGGCAGGTGGCCACGAAGTGGAGCCGCACACTGGGTGTGGACCGCATTATTGTGGCGGACGACATTGCCGCGAGCAATGAGATCATGCAAAAATCGCTGATGATGGCGGCCCCCGCCACCTGCAAAACGGCGATNGTCTCGGTAGAAAAGGGCATTGCGCTGTGCAACGACCCGCGCGCCGCCGAACTGAAAATCCTGCTGATCGTCAGCACGCCGCAAAACCTGCTGCGGGTGGCCAAAGAAGTTAACGGCATCCCGCAGATCAATGTTGGCAACTATGGCCGCATCGCCCCCAAAAATGGCACCGAGCAGCGCCACACCTACACAAAAAACCTGTACGCCTATGACGAAGAGGTTGCCATTTTAAAAGAAATTCTGGCGACCGGCATCCCCTGCAATGTCCAGACCATCCCGGACGACATGCCGCAGGATCTTTCCAAGGTTCTCGGGTGAATGGGAGCTTCCATTCATTAGAACATAAATAAGGAGGAGTTTGTCAATGTCAATCACCGCCGCAATCGCCTGCGCGCTGGTATATTGGATCATTCAGGTGCTTGATCCGTATATGCTGTCGTGGCAGTGCCTCAACCGCCCCATCGTCGTGGGCCCCATCATCGGCTTGGTATTGGGTGACCTGCACACCGGTATCACNATGGGTGCTTCGCTGGAAGCTATCTTCATGGGGATCTCCGCTGTGGGTGGCTCCGTTCCGTCCGATACGTTGTCCGGCACGATCATCTCCGTCTCCTATGCCATCCTGGTAGGCGGCCAAAGTGCCACCGAGACCGGCCTTGCATTGGCACTGTCGATCGGCACCGTCATGGCGTCGTTCAACAGCATGCTGATGGCCGTCTGGTCTGCAATGGCTGCTTTCTGGGAGAAGATCGCCGCCGAGTGCAAACCCCGCAAGTTCATGTTCCTCAGCATGCTGTTCAACGTCATTGCCTCTTTGCCGGGCGCCATCATCATCTTCTTTGGTGTGGCCTTTGGTATTGACGGGCTGAACGCGGCCCTCTCCGCGCTGCCCGCATGGGTCATGACCGGCCTTGCCGCCGCGGGCACCATGATGACCGCCGTCGGCTTTGGCATCCTGCTGTCGATGATCTGGTCGGCAGATATCGCCGTATTTTACTTTGTCGGTTTTATTCTGGCAAAAAGCCTGCAGCTCAGCAGCCTTGGTATCGCCGTGATCGGTGCCGCGATCGCGCTGACGATCTTCTTCATTGAGAAGAACATCATCACTGCGAAAAAAGGCATGGTCAAAGCAGAGGCTACCGCCGAGGCAAAACCAGCAAACAGTGAGGAGGATTTCTTCTGATGGAAAAGAAAATAATCAGCGCAGAGGAAAATAAGGTCCTCAAACAAATGTTCTGGCGCAGCCACTTGGTGTTTGCAAACTTCAACATGACCAAGATGGAAGCCAACGGCTTTACCATGACGATGTCGCCCGCAGTAGAAAGCATTTACAAAGACGACATGGAGGGCAAAAAGGCGGCTTATGCGCGTCATCAGTCCTTCTTTAACACCCACGCAGTTGCGTTCAACTTCATCGCCGGCCTGTCTTACGCGCTGGAAAAAGACGCAAAAGACGGCAAGGTGCCGGGCGAGACCATCGACGCCATCAAGGCTTCTTTGATGGGCCCGACCGCCGGTATGTTTGACTCGATCTTCTTCAACTGCCTGCGCGTCATCGGCGCCGGTATCGCCATCGGTCTTTGTGCACAGGGCAATATTCTGGGCACTTTAATCTTCATTCTGCTGTACGGTGTTTCGCAGTCCGTGCTGAAATACATCCTGCTGAAACTCGGCTATACGCTGGGCACCAGCTTTATCGACACCGTGTTCAACAGCGGCCTGATGGCCATTGCCACCCGCAGCGCCGCTATTTTGGGCCTCATTATGGTGGGCGCCATGACGGCGGTCACGGTCGGCTTCCCGCTCAACTGGACGATCAACATCGGCCAGACCAGCGTGGTGGTGGCGGACCTGTTCAACAATATCTATCCCGGTATCCTCAGCGTCGGCCTGGTGCTGACCATGATGGCACTGATCAAAAAGGGCCGCCGCCCGACCCAGCTCATCCTTGGCCTGATCGTGGTCGCGCTGCTGGGTGCTTTCATCGGCATCTTCTAAAAAAGGGGATTCCGCCTCTTTTCCTCAAACAGCAGCTTCGCTGATACAGGAAGGTCCGGTGGAGCTGCGGGCACGCAGCTTCGCCGGGCCTTTTTTCGTTGCAGCTTTGCTGCACCACCCCACCACAGAAAGGACAGGGCTTTTTATGACACTCCGGGATTTGATGATGCTGTACGGCGTCACGCTGGGCAAACGGCGCACCAAACGGGAAAAATTTCTGTTTGCAAAGCAGATCGGCGAGGCCTTTCCCCCACTGGGGTTCCCGGTGCAGGTGCAGCAACTGAACGAACGGGTTTTTCAGGTGGAAAATTTGATCGCGGGCGACCTTGC
>JGI20225J20221_1003258_pt1 | contig 10117 bp, 8 predicted proteins | sample BioMet4_FD_20221 | JGI IMG/M metagenome (IMG submission 20221)
CCATCGTTACGTTTGCTTTGTAAAGCAAAAAAAAGAGTTTCTTCAGCGAAACATAGTGACCGGCTGTCTGTTAAAAGCCAATCGATGCGTGATTCTTTATCACCAATGCGTTTTGCGCACAATAATTGCGAAATAGTTTCTATAGAATACGACATAATTCAAGTTCTTTTTCGACATCTAAGAACGGACATTTTTCTTTAAGTTGATTAATCTTTAACACAATTTGTATTAAAAAAGACTTATAATGTTCCGACTCAGGATGGAAAGGTTTATGTTGCAGGGCTTTACTAATTTGGCCCCATTCTTTCATAATTTGTCTGGTTTCCCGGGAGAAATAGCAACTATCGAATGCTTCCCACAAATAGTTCACTGCCACAGAGGATGGATGAAGCATATCGTCGGCATAAAAACGATAATCGCGCAGCTCATCCATGACAAGCTCATAAGAAGGAAAATAGAAAACATTCCGGGGAAATGCCTCCTTTAATTGATCAATTGCTAATAACAAAGTAGCCTTACTTAACTGATTGCGGTGCATACCATCTTTTACGTGACGGATAGGGCTGACAGAGAAAAGGATTCTTACATCTGCATTCTTTTTCAACAAGCCGGTTATCAGTGAAACGTAAGTATCAACAATCTGCTCTACGCTCAGCAAACGGCGGGTAAAAGCACTATCGGGCAGTTTGTGACAATTAGCCACCACCATCCCTGTTTGCTTATATTCGTATACATAAGCCGTACCAAACGTAATAAGCAGATAGTTTAGCTTTGAGAACTGAACAGTAGCCGATTGCATACGATTATTGATATTATTAAGACACTCATCTGCAGAAGAAGCAGAGAAAGAGCCATGGTGCATAAAGCTATGATATAGCCCTTTGTATTCGAACAAATCCTTTTCTGAAAATGTTTTCTTATCGTCCAGACATTGCAGGGCATTGCCTATTGATAGTGGATTATAAAGAACTCCAAAGGGGTTGACCTCACAGTTGAACTTATTCTTTACTAAAAGATTACCTATATTTTCGGCAAAACAGGAACCTAGTAACAGAATCTGATCAGAATAAGAGATAGTCAGCTCTTTCTTAGGAAGTTCTACTAATGTTCTGAATTCCATTTATATACATGCTATATATTTGACTACAATAAAAATATCCCTGCAAAAGTAAACATCTTATGAGTTATTTATGCTAATTTTGCGATAAATTTGTCTGATAATGAAGAATGACCAAACATATAGCTTACTTAATGGCATAAATTGTCCGGGGGATCTTCGCAAACTCAATGTAGATTTGCTTCCTGAAGTATGTAAAGAACTAAGGCAGGATATCATTGATGANCTTTCTTGCAATCCGGGGCACTTTGCCGCGAGTCTGGGAGCTGTGGAACTGACCGTAGCTCTGCACTACGTNTTTAANACTCCCTACGANAGAATTGTGTGGGATGTTGGACATCAGGCTTATGCTCACAAGATACTGACAGGAAGAAGAAAAGCCTTTTCAACCAACCGGAAATTAAATGGCCTTAAGCCATTTCCCTCTCCTGATGAAAGTGAATATGATTCTTTCATCTGCGGACATGCATCAAATTCCATATCTGCAGCATTGGGAATGTGTGTGGCTGCCGAACATAAAAAAGAGAAAGACCGCCATGTGGTTGCCGTGATTGGCGACGGATCAATGACGGGAGGACTGGCTTTTGAAGGACTGAACAATGCCTCTTCAACACCAAATAATTTACTGATTGTGCTCAATGATAACGATATGGCCATTGACCGTACTGTAGGCGGGATGAAGGAGTATCTGCTTAATCTGGCCACAACCAACCGTTATAACCGCTTAAGGCAAAAATTTGCCCAGTTAATGCTTCGTTGGGGTATATTAAATGAAACGCGAAAGAAGAGTATTATTCGTTTTAATAACAGTTTAAAAGCCTTGCTGCTTCAGCAACCTAATATATTTGAGGGAATGAGTATCCGATACTTCGGCCCATTCGACGGACACGATGTAAAGAACATATCTCGTGTATTGAATGATATTAAGGATATGACCGGCCCCAAGATTCTGCACTTGCACACCGTAAAAGGAAAAGGTTTTGAACCGGCAGAGAAATCGGCAACAGTGTGGCATGCACCGGGACTCTTTGACAAAGAGACGGGAGAACGAATTGTGACCAATACCAAAGGTATGCCTCCCCTCTTCCAGGAAGTTTTTGGTCATACTCTATTGGAACTTGCCAAAAAGAATGATAAGATAATTGGTGTTACTCCTGCTATGCCAACCGGATGCTCCATGAACATTATGATGAAGGAAATGCCGGAAAGAGCTTTTGACGTGGGTATTGCCGAAGGACACGCTGTTACCTTCTCGGGCGGAATGGCACAAGATGGATTGGTTCCTTTCTGTAACATCTACTCGAGCTTTATGCAACGGGCATTCGATAATATAATTCACGACGTAGCTATTCAAAAGCAGAACGTGGTGCTTTGTCTGGACCGTGCAGGATTGGTTGGTGAAGACGGACCGACACATCATGGTGCGTTCGACATGGCTTATCTGCGTTGCATTCCTAATCTGACTATTGCTTCTCCATATAACGAGCACGAACTTAGAAGATTGATGTACACTGCTCAGCTTCCGAATAAAGGACCGTTCGTAATCCGATATCCAAGAGGACGGGGTTCTGTTGTGGAATGGGAATGTCCTTTTGAAGAAATACCTGTGGGAACCGGCAGAAAACTGAGAGACGGAAAAGATATGGCCGTTATCACCATTGGTCCGATAGGACATTTAACCTCCAAAGCAATTACACGCGCAGTTGCTGAAGGAGCAAGTATAGCACATTATGATTTACGTTTCCTGAAACCGCTTGATAAAGACTTGCTGCATGAAGTGGGAGAAAACTTCAGCAAAGTGATAACCGTGGAAGACGGTGTTACGGAAGGTGGAATGGGAAGTGCCGTTCTGGAATTTATGTCTGACAATAATTACAATCCGAAGATAAAACGAATAGGAATTCCTAATATATTTGTGGAACATGGTAATGTTAAAGAGCTTTACAAGCTTTGCGGAATGGATGAAGAAAGCATATATCAAACTATAAAATCGCAATTATGAAAATTATTATAGCGGGTGCCGGAGCTGTGGGCACACATCTTGCCAAACTCCTTTCTAAGGAAAAACAGGACATTGTTCTGATGGACGAAAATGAGGACAAGCTGGTAGCACTGGATGCCAACTATGACCTGATGACAGTGTGCACATCTGCCACTTCAATTGCCGGGCTTAAGGATGCGGGAGTTGCAAATGCCGATCTGTTTATCGCCGTTACTCCGGATGAAAGCCGAAACATGACTGCGTGTATGCTGGCTTCCAATCTGGGTGCCAAGAAGACGGTAGCACGTATTGATAATTTTGAATATCTGCAACCTATTCATCAGGAATTTTTCAAGAAGCTGGGTGTTGATTCGCTTATCTACCCGGAAATGCTTGCCGCCAAAGAAATTGTATCTTCAATAAAAATGAGCTGGATTCGTCANTGGTGGGAGTTTTGCGGNGGTGCGCTGATACTTATTGGTGTAAAAATAAGGCAGACAGCTACCATTCTTGACATACCACTCAGTGAACTAGGAAAACAAAATATACCATTCCATATCGTTGCTATTAAAAGAGGTAACGAAACNATTATTCCACGTGGTGACGATACCATAAAACTATATGANATTGTTTACTTTACCACAACTCAGAAATACATTCCATACATCCGCAAAGTTGTAGGAAAGGAACATTATGCCGATGTGCGTAATGTGATGATTATGGGAGGAAGCCGTATTGCGGTAAGAACAGCTCAGTATGCACCAGAATACATGAAGATGAAAATTGTAGAAAATGATGCTGCCCGCTGTGTGCGACTGACTGAATTGCTTGATGACAAGACAATGGTTATAAACGGAGACGGACGTGACGTTGATCTTTTAGTGGAAGAAGGATTGAAAGACACAGAAGCTTTTGTTGCACTGACCGGAAGTTCTGAAACTAACATTCTGGCCTGTCTGGCTGCCAAACGAATGGGAGTAAGAAAGACAGTTGCCGAGGTGGAAAATATAGATTACATAGGGATGGCGGAAAGTCTGGATATTGGTACGGTTATCAACAAGAAACTGATTGCTGCGAGCCATATTTATCAGATGATGCTAAACGCAGACGTAAGCAATGTGAAGTGTCTTACATTTGCCAATGCTGATGTGGCTGAATTTAAAGTAAAAGAAGGATCGGCCATTACCAAACGTAAAGTAAAGGATCTGGGTCTGCCTAAGGGTACAACAATCGGAGGACTGATACGTAACGGAGAAGGTATTGTGGTAACAGGAGATACACAGATACAACCAAAAGATCATGTTGTTGTGTTCTGCCTGAGTATGATGATAAAAAAGATTGAAAAGTTCTTTAATTAACAGATAAAGAAGCCATTGATAGCAAGAAATATGATTAATTTTAAGATAATATTTAAAATAACAGGTATTCTGGCACTCATCGAAGCCATATTACTACTTTCGTGCGCAGGAATCTCTCTCATTTATCAGGAAGAGATTCTGAACGATTTTCTGAAAGTGGCAATTGGCTCAGCAATTTTAGGTGGATTGCTGGTATTGATGGGAACAAGAGCCTCAAAGAAACTGAGTAAAAGAGACGGATATCTAGTTATAACCCTTGCATGGATACTCTTTTCTGGAATTGGTATGCTCCCCTATTTAATTAGCGGGTATATACCACGACCTGTCGATGCATTCTTTGAAAGCATGTCGGGATTTACAACTACAGGAGCTACCATCCTTAACAATATTGAATCCCTTCCTCACGGGCTGCTCTTCTGGCGAAGCCTTACTCAATGGGTTGGCGGATTTGGCTTTATCTTTGTAGTTATTGCTATACTACCGGTATTTGGAATTGGAAGCATGCAGCTCTTTGCAACCGAAACAAGTGTATCTGTAAGCGAAAAGTTACACCCACGTATCAGCGTTACAGCAAAAAGAATTGGTTATATCTATCTGACACTAACCGTAGCACTGGCTCTTTTATTATTGGGAGACATGAGCCTGTTCGACTCTGTATGCCACTCTTTCTCAACCATATCTACAGGAGGATTCTCTACCAAACAAACCAATATTGCATATTTCAACTCTCCATANATTGAGTACGTAATATCTTTATTCATGATATTATCGGGTATAAACTTTACTCTNTACTTTTTCCTCACAAAAGGTAAAGTAAAAAAGGCATTAAAAGATTGTGAGTTGAAATGGTACATGGTGGGAATTGTTATTGTAACCATAATATTCTCCTTCGCATTGGCAGCTACCACTTCTCTGAATGGTGAAGAGTCGTTCNGNAAAGGTTTGTTTCACGTAACATCTATCTTAACAACAACAGGATTTACCTCAGCCGACTACATGACCTGGCAACCTTTCCTTTGGACCATGCTAGGCGTTATGATGTTTATTGGTGCCAGCAGCGGTTCAGCTACCGGAGCCATAAAAACTATCCGTCTGATTATTCTTGGTAAGATGACCAGAAATCAGTTCAGACGTATGATTCATCCGAATGCTGTTTTACCGGTAAAAATAAATAAGATTGCAGTATCCCCTTCTCTGCAATCATCTGCCATNGTTTTTGTAATTGTGTATATCACAATCTTTGCAATAGGCTGGCTTGGNATGATGATTATGGGAGTAGGAAATATTGAATCCTTTGGAACGGTAGCTTCCAGTCTTGGAAATGTAGGACCTGGGTTAGGACTTTGTGGACCNGCNTATNCATGGAGNAGTCTNCCCGATGGTGGTAAATGGCTTCTTTCGCTTCTAATGCTGATTGGCCGTCTGGAAATATTCTCTGTACTCCTTCTCTTCACACCCTATTTCTGGAAGAAAAGATAAGTATTTNAAAAGCGCGGAAAAACCACCCCTATTTTTTGTTATTATAGGGGGTGAACATAATTTTTCCGCAGCTTATAATCAGCCTGTTAAGTTAAAAAGTAAAACGTATTGTCAGAATCTAACCTTATAAGTTNCCGNAAAAACTGANAGGANCGAGTTAAAAAGTGTTTAANCNTTCTTTTTCAGTTATTTATTGAGGTTACATTCCAAAACCAAACAGGTTATCTTGCCTGATTATTGAGGTTACATTTTTATTTATTGGCGATAGATTTTTAAAGGAACAATTCGTTCCTACATTCCATCAACGTCGAGACAGAACTATTAGGTCTTTGAAAATAAAGTTCAAGAGATGCAATACGTTAACAGGATGTTTTAGATAAAAAAAGAGGTAGGTGCTTTTGTGTTTTTTAATAATTAAATTCAAAAGTATCTCGATACATTGTCTAAATTTGTATTCTAATAATTTGTAAATATAGTGTATCCCAATCTTATTAATCATATTCAGACTTACGTCCAGTTAAGCGAACAGGATATTCAAACTCTTTATAGACATATAAAGTTCTTGAGTTTGAATAGAAGAGAGGTATTGCTGAGAGAGGGACAAATCTGTCGCTCTTATTATTTTGTGGAAAAAGGCTGTTTGCGAATGTATTTTCTTAATAACAAAGGGATGGAAAAGACCACTCAGTTTGCACTGGAACATTGGTGGCTTTCCGACTATTTCAGTTTATTAGATCAAAAACCTTCGGAATATACTATTGAGACCATTGAACAATCAGAAATATTAGCTATCAGCGCTCAATCTTTTGAAGATTTATTGAAAGAGGTGCCGGTCCTGGAACTTTATTTTAGGAAAGTTATGCAAAAGGCAGTAGCAGCTTCTCAATTGAGAATAAAGCTCCTATATGAACTATCCAAAGAAGAACTATTTTTGCTTTTTAATGCTCAGTTTCCAGAATTTGTTCAGCGGGTACCTCAGTATATGTTAGCATCTTATCTGGGGCTTACTCCGGAATATTTAAGTGAAATACGAAAGAAAAAATAAGTCTCTTTTTCTATTTCTTAATCCAGCTTAATATTTACCAATCTTCATGTATTTATCTTTGCATCATAATTAAAATCATTAATAAGAATAAATTATGAACGAATCAGAAAAATTGCCAGAAAAATTGCTTGAAGTATTCAAGAATGAAGGAGTAGTATCAATCGTTTCGTGGGGAATAGACGAGCCACATGTTGTTAATACATGGAATTCTTATCTTGTTGCAACAGAAGATGGCAGGATTTTGATTCCGGCTTATGGAATGCGTAAAACGCAGAGAAATATAGAGGCTAATAACAAAGTAAAACTTACTTTGGGAACAAGAAATGTTTTGGGCTATAAAGATTACCCGGGAACCGGTTTTTTGATTGAAGGCACAGCCAAATTCCTTGAATCTGGCCCTGAATGTGATTTAATGAAAGAGAAGTTTTCAGGTCTTAAGAGAGTGTTGGAAGTAACTGTTACATCTGCTAAGCAAACTCTTTAATTTTAAACCGCCTTATTCTTTTTGTAACACAAAACAAGGTCCGTAAAATTTCCTTTTATGGACCTTGTTTGTGTTATTATCTCTGTGATAGGAAAACTCTATTATTAACCTATTCTGTAAGAAGTTTCCTGTCGTTGTGACTATCATCAGAATTGTTTTAAAGTATTTTTCTTCAGTCAAATACCGGTTTGTTTCTTTAAAGGAACTTTATTTATATTTAGCAATTCATAATTATTCACTCTTTACTTCACAATTTCATCAAAAAAAGAGTCACTAAGCTCATTTTTCTATTTTTTATTTTCTGTCATCCCAATAAAAAGAGAATAAAAAAACTACTTTTTGTTAGGTGTGGTTTGCAAATCATTAATAATAAATTGTATCTTTGCGCTCTTAAAAGCTGAGAATCAGCCTATATTTCATTTTTGTTAAATATTTCTATTTATATTATACATTTTTAATGTACATTGAACTATGAATTTTATGATGTTAGTCGTCGCTGTAATCACGGCAATTGCCTTGGTTGTTGCGGCATTGTTTATCNTGCTAATACAAAGGACATTTCTACAGCACCATAAGAAAATTCTAACCTGCTTCCATTCGTTACTTAAGAAAATATAGAAATTGCTTTAGTCCCACTTACAGACGGACATGTGGTGGTTACCACAACATCAAGACTTAGTTTGCTGGAGGACAACAACGAAGCTTCTATAGTTCTTAGAAAAGTGCCAGCGCCTTTGGTATCTTCTTACGACAATTTGGTGGATTCAGGTATGTACGTGTACTCATCTTGTTTTCCACTCTCAGCTATGCAACTTCAAGCAGGTACTACCATGCTTACATGACTTGCGCAAGACTTTGAAGATGCGGGTATCGAAAGAGTTGTGTGTATGTATGTCGCACTGCCAAGACCACTCGTGGTTCTATTAGTTCTGCCAGCCAATTACGGTCACAGACTCCTATTCAGTCTGAAAGCAAGTAAAAAAGTTATGGAGACACCTATATAGGCGTTATTCCAAGCTAGAAAAACTAACAAAGAGGAAGTTCTCTTCATGCCTTTGCTTCATGTGGCACACAACGTCCCACGACTCCTGGCTACGAATTGATAGTATAAGAAAACGAGAAGCTTTTCCCTGTAAACAAAATAATTGGTCTAATGGAAGAAGTAAGTTTGTCTTTTCAAGAAGCCTATCACAGAAGACATTGAAGCAACCAGTACGCTTCTCCTAAAGTTACCTTAGTAAGGCATCTAGGAATGCGGTTACCCTATAGGTTGGGGGGTCAGAAGCCGCGTCCATATTTGGCCCCCCCTGCGTACAGTCCTCAACAATTATTTTGCTTACGGCGTTCTTTAGCTTGGTTGAAGTGCAAGCAATTTAAGCCTGTCGGAGAAGGGTATTTAGACTTTGACTACGATTCAAGACCAAAAAGTGCTTAGCCGTCCAGTAACAAAAGTTTTGTTACCACACCGGCGATGTGCGCATACTAAGGTCTACTATAATGATGTGGGGTCACAAAGCGGGTGTCAGGGTAATGGCCAGTCCTGAATTATTCTTCCAGTTTAACGCATAGGAATAGCAAGAAATCAGAAAGACGATTTCGCACCTTCCTAAGCCGTCCTTACCATCGTCAGTTCAGGTGGGACAAGTCGTTTGGACACGAAGCCCCTGCTAAAAGATTATAAGACTAGAAAATATAAGTATCGAATAAAAAAGAAGAAAGGAGAAACGCCACAAATGGGGTGGCTTCTTAAAAGCTCAAAATGAAACGCAAAGGTTAAACGTAGTATGGGCATTAATCTTAACGGAAGGCCCTGCACCTCCCCTGTAGGACCTACATTTGTAGGTGGCGTATTAGACGCAGATGAAGGCAAATGATGCACTATTCTAAAAGAATTTGCCTGGTGGTGAATGGTCGCGTAGGTGGGTGTCGTTGGTGGTAATAAAATCCTAGTCCGTAGACCAGCATGGTTCTTCAAAAAAAAAAAAGTTTTATGTGTCCTTTCGGTAAGACAGACGACTATCGATGGGTGTTTGGTATTAGTATAGACGGAGCTGCTACCCCTGACGTTGCAACCGAAATGAAGAGCTTGGCCTTTGCCCGGGTACAGTATTGGCGAGCCCGTGGTTCCGTACTTAAGCTATGGCTTGTCGAACATCGTTTACATTCGCCGGGTTTCCTTACGAAGCAGGGGTCAACTTACTCCCCCCCCCTAGTAGGTTAAACGGGTTTTATAAGCAAACGATGGAAGACGTAACGTTCGAGTCGGTTGGTTAAAAAAAGGGTTTATGAGTAATTAGAACTTTCAGAAGTATAACGTAACTGAAATAAAAGCCGAAGGAAATAAAGGTAAGTTCTCGAGGAAAGAAGGTTCGTATGCCGTTCCGGATTTTTAATTGTGTGGCTTCTTTTTTATCTTATGACTAATTCAGGGTAATGCCCGGATCGAGGTGGGGTGTTACCATCGGGTTCCACTTTTCCTTTCTGCCAAAGTTGCAGCTTGTAATTTTTGTCCTACCGTTTTCTCCCATCATTGGTTGAAACTTTGGACGGTAGGGTTCTGAATGGAAGCGCAATCATATGGCGTAAGCATGCGAAGGAGGGAAACGCCCAATTTTGCTGGCGCCCGCTCTAGCGAAACCGCTATTTTGTTACG
>JGI20225J20221_1001417_pt2 | contig 10105 bp, 9 predicted proteins | sample BioMet4_FD_20221 | JGI IMG/M metagenome (IMG submission 20221)
AGAATTTTCCGCATCGGAAGCAGGCATCTGCAGGGCGGTAACCTGCGGAGAAAACACGGTGAGGGAAGATGAGGATATTCAGTCCGGACGGGTCCTGCTGAAAAGCGGAAAAAAACTGCGTCCGCAGGATCTGGGAGTCCTTTCGGCGGCCGGCATCCGGGAAGTGCGCGTGTTCCGGAAATGGAGCCTGACCATTTTCTCCACAGGCGATGAACTGGTCCGGCCGGAAGAGAAGCCGCGGAAAGGGCAGGTCAGGGATATCAACACGGATATGCTGTCAGCTCTTGCGGAATCCTTCGGAATGACGGTAAATGCAAAAAAAGTTGTCAGGGACGATGAGACGCTTCTGAAGAAGGAAATACTCGAAGCCATGCAGCAGTCGGACATCGTGGCTGTTTCCGGCGGAAGCTCGAAAGGAAAAAAGGATGCAGCGGCACGGGTTTTCCGTGAGATTTCGGATGGCGGACTTCTGGCGCACGGCCTGGCGCTGAAACCGGGGAAGCCGACCGTGATCGCCTGTGACCGTCAAAGCGATACGCTTCTTCTCGGACTGCCGGGCCATCCGGCTGCAGCCATGATGGTTTTCCGGATTCTGATGAAGAAGCTGCAGTGCCGTCTGACCGGAGAGGCAGAAGAAATTCCTGTGTCCGGAAGGCTTGCCGTCAATCTGCCTTCGGCACCGGGACGGCTGACCTGTCAGCCGGTCACGGTTTCACGGGAGATTGGAAGCGACGGCAGAAGACTGGTAACGCCGCTGTTCGGAAAATCAGGACTGATCCGGATTCTTTCCGAGGCGGACGGATACATTGAAATCGGACGCGACTCCGAAGGCCTGCGCTGCGGCGAGGCGGTTGACGTCCATCTTTTCTGAAAGGATGAAAGAATGAGCATGCGAAAATTGTATCTTCGGACCGTGACTCCGGAAGAGGCACTCGGCACATACATCTCTGCGGTTTCCACTCTGGCCGTCAGAACGAGTGAGACCATACCGGTACGCGAATCCTTCGGACGCGTGACAGAGACGGCTGTTTTTGCCAAATGCTGTTCCCCGCTGTTCAATGCCGCAGCGATGGACGGCATTGCGGTTATTTCCTCCCATACGAAAGGTGCTTCCGAAACCTCCCCTGCAGAGCTGAAAGAGGGAGAAGACTATCTGCCGGTGGATACCGGCGATCCGGTGAAGCCGCCGTACGATGCCGTCATCATGGCGGAAGAACTTCTGGAAACCGGTTCGAAGGACCGGGTCAGAATCCTGTCTTCGGTTCCCGCCTGGCAGTATGTGCGTCCGGTCGGAGAAGATATAGCAGAAGGGGAAATGATCCTTCATGGTTTACATAAAATTATACCGGCGGACCTGGGCGTTCTTCTTTCCGGCGGCGTTACGCAGATTTCCGTGCTCCGCCGCCCGAGGGTCGGAATCATTCCGACCGGAACGGAAATCATGGAGCCGGAGGAAGCAGCAGACCCTGCGAAGACGCTTCCGGAAGGAAGCATACTGGAATCGAATTCGCGTATGTTTGCCGCCCTGACGGAAGAAGCCGGCGGCATTCCCCTGCGCTACGGAATCGTAAAGGATGACTATGGGGAAATCCGGGAAGCGGTGAGAAAAGCCCTGAAGGAGAACGATATGGTCATCCTGAATGCAGGCTCAAGCGCGGGGCGTGAAGACTATTCCGAACCGGTGCTGGAAGAACTCGGAAAGGTCTTTGTCCACGGGGTCTCGATGAAACCCGGGAAGCCGGTCATTCTGGCGGAAGCATCCGGGAAGCCGGTCATCGGTCTGCCGGGATATCCGGTCTCCGCCTATCTGGACTTCCGGAAATTTGCAGTGCCGGTAATGAATCTGTTCTCCGGTGAGAATCAGAAGACGCCCCGTTCCGTGAAGGCACGGCTTTCCGGAAGACTGGTTTCTTCCCTGAAGAACGAAGAATACGTGCAGGTGAAAATCGGTGAGGTCCATGACCGATACATCGCTTCTCCGCTTGCACGCGGAGCGGCTTCGGCCATGAGCCTGGTCCGCGCAGACGGGTTCTGCGTCATTCCGCGCAGCAGGGAAGGCTTTGAGGCCGGAGAAGAAGTGACGGTGGAACTATACCGGACGCCCGATGAAATCGGACATACGCTGGTGTCAATCGGCAGCCATGACCCGATCATGGATGTGATTGCGGACCTGATGACAAAGGAGAGTCCCGGAACCTTTCTTTCCAGCACGCATGTCGGTTCTCTCGGGGGACTGATGGCGCTGAAACGGGGAGAGGCCCATCTGGCTCCGACCCATCTTCTGGATGAAGAAACAGGTCTCTACAACATTCCGGTCATGAGGAAAATGTTTCCTGACCGGAAAATGGTGCTGGTGAAGGGCGTGGTGCGAATTCAGGGAATCCTGGTTCAGAAGGGAAACCCGCTGGGAATCCGGGGAATCGGAGATCTGAAAAAATGCAGATACATCAACCGGCAGCGGGGCGCCGGGACAAGAGTGCTTTTTGACTATCAGCTGAAGAAACTGGGAATCCGTCCGGAAGAAATCAGCGGCTACGAAACCGAAGCGTCGACGCACATGGCGGTAGCCGCGCTGATCAAGAACGGAGGTGCGGATGCCGGCATGGGAATCTACTCGGCAGCGCACGCGATGGGTCTGGATTTTCTGCCGGTGGGAAGCGAAGAGTATCAGTTCGCGATGGAAAAGGAAACTCTTGAGCTTCCGATGATGCAGACATTTCTGAAAATCCTGAAGAGTGAAGAATTCCGGAGAACTCTTGATAAGATGGGCGGATACGATACTTCGGAATCGGGGGAGACTGCATGGGAGTCCTGACTGCGGTTCAGAAAAGACAGGGAAAGGGAAAACCTTATGAGAGAGCGGAAGGACTTGATCTCTCAGAAGGAAGCACCGTGACGCTGCTGGAAGCATCCGTGCGGGAATTGATTCGGGAGCATCCTTCAGAAGGACTGTGCTATGGAAGGTTTGATGCAGACCTGATTGCCGACTCGGGAGGCGAAGGATTTGCTGTCGGAGACCGGATTGCAATCGGTCCGGTTCTGCTGAAAGTGGACTCCGGAAAGCAATGCTATCCTGAATGTGAAAGAATCATACAAAAAAAAGCATGCCCTCTTCGGAAAGGGGCATGCTTTGCAGTCGTCCTGAAAGGCGGAAGGGCAGATGCCGGAATGCATCTTGCTGTCTGCCGTGAGGGAAAATAAATCTATGATTTTCCGGTGCTGTCCAGCGTCTCCCTGACTCCGGCCAGTTTTGATTCAAGATCGTCGGAGGCTCCGGCTGCTTTCTGAACCGCTGCAGCTTCGGCGGAACCGGCGGCATTTTCCGCTGCACGGACCGGAGCTTCTGCAGCCTGGACCGTACCGGCGGCTGATGCTGATGCAGAAGATGCTGCGGCCTCAACCGTATCGGCTGCTGATGCCTGGACCGTATCGGCTGCTGAAGCTGCTGATGACTGGACCGTACCGGCTGCTGATGCCTGAACCGTATCAGATGCTGAAGCTGCCGATGCCTGAACCGTACCGGCGGCTGCAGCTGCCGCTGCGGCGCCGCTGCGCGGAAGATCGGCTTTTTCATTTTCAATGACATCCTTGATTTCATCATCTGACATCTTGCCCGGTTTGTAATCGTCGACAATCGGCTTGGCCTCGCCGCTGTAGCCCTGTTTGTTTTTCCAGGAGCCTCTGCGCTGGGCGGCCTTTGCAAGAGCACGCTCCTCGATGCGGGCATTGATCCGGTTCTGGCGGATCGTGTGGATGATATAAGCTATAAGACGGACAATGGCCAGGATGACCAGGGCCAGGAAAGCTGTCCAGACGATATCGAATTTCTTGGCGATGGCTCCGTATGCGCAGGCTGCGATGCAGACGATGACAAAAAGCGTCCGCAGGATGCCGGCGACCTTATTGCTGAAGAAAAGGACAAAGATAAAAACAGCAAGTACGATAACGGCGATCAGCGTCTGATGCGTGAAACCCCATTTGATGTAATCAGGCACAGCCTTAATCTGTTCCGATACTGACTGCATATGTTTCCCTCCTCGATAGATTGCTTCCCATATCGTCCAATATCCTATCACATATTCCTTTGAAAATCCAGTTCATTGTGGTAGAATCAGCACTATGAGAAAGGGATGGAGGAGCTTTTTATGGCGGATCTGAACAGCATCAGCAGCACAGAAGAAGAGAAAGCGGAAGGCAGGGAAGAGAAGTCGAGGAACTTCATAGAACAGTTCATCGACCAGGATCTTTCGGAAGGGAAGTACGACTGCGTACACACGAGATTTCCTCCGGAACCGAACGGCTATCTTCACATCGGACATGCAAAATCGATCCTTTTGAACTACGGTCTTGCCAAAGAATACGGCGGGAAGTTCAATCTGCGTTTTGACGATACGAATCCTACAAAAGAGAAAGAAGAATTTGTCGAATCCATCAAGGCAGACGTCAAATGGCTCGGTGCCGACTGGGAGGACCGTCTTTTCTTCGCGTCGAATTATTTCGATACGATGTATGAAAAGGCTGTCCTGCTGATCCGGAAAGGTCTGGCCTATGTCTCTGAACTTTCGGCAGATGAAATCCGGGAATACCGCGGAACGCTGACTGAGCCGGGGAAAGACGATCCCAGCCGGGAACGCCTGCCGGAAGAGAGCCTGAAGCTTTTTGAGGAAATGAAAGCCGGTCAGTACGAGGACGGCAGCAAAGTCCTCCGCGCGAAAATCGATATGGCGTCTCCGAACATCAATATGAGAGACCCGATCATTTACCGCATCGCGCACCTGACGCATCAGAATACAGGCGATAAATGGTGCATTTATCCGATGTACGATTTCGCGCATCCGATCGAGGACGCCATTGAAGGAATTACCCATTCCATCTGTACGCTGGAATTCGAGGATCACCGTCCGCTTTACGACTGGGTCGTGCAGAACACCGGCTGGGAGAAACCGCCCAGGCAGATCGAGTTTGCCAAGCTGTACCTGACGAACGTCGTGACGGGCAAGCGCTACATCAAGAAGCTGGTTGACCAGAACATCGTGGACGGCTGGGACGATCCCCGTCTTGTGACGATTGCCGCCCTGAGAAGAAGAGGCTTTACGCCGGAGTCCATCCGGATGTTCGTGGAGCTCGTCGGCGTGTCCAAGGCAAATTCCTCCGCGGACGATGCGGAACTGGAGTACTGCATCCGCGAGGACCTGAAAATGAAGCGGTCCCGCATGATGGCGGTTCTCGATCCGATCCGTCTGATCATCGACAATTATCCGGAAGGTCAGGAAGAACTTCTGGATGCAGACAATAACCTGGAAAATCCGGAACTCGGAAAACGACAGATTCCGTTCGGACGCGAACTTTTCATTGAGCGCGATGACTTCATGGAGGAGCCTGTCCCGAAATACAAGCGTCTGTATCCGGGAAATGAAGTGCGGCTGATGCACGCCTATTTTGTAAAAGCCGTGAGCTGTGAAAAAGATGCAGACGGAAAAGTAACAGCCGTCCACTGCACCTATGATCCGGAAACAAAAGCCGGAAGCGGCTTTGAGGGACGCAAGGTCAAAGGGACGATTCACTGGGTGCCGGCGAAGGAAGCACTGCATGCGGAAGTCCGTCTCTATGAGAACCTGATCGATGAATCAAAGGGCGTCTATAACGAAGACGGGTCGCTGAACCTCAATCCGAATTCCCTGACGGTGATTCAGGATGCCGTCCTGGAACCCGCACTGAAAGAAGCAAAAGGCGGGGAAAGCTTCCAGTTCGTACGGAACGGATACTTCTGCGTCGACCCGAAATTCTATGAGGAAGGCCGGCAGGTCTTCGGACGCATTGTCACGATGAAGAGCAGCTTCAAGCTGCCCCAGCACTGAACGATACACGGATGCCTCCGCATTCAGCGGCAGGCGGAAAGGCGACAGGAAAAACAGCTGCATGATGAAAGCCTGCATTTTTGATCTGGACGGTACACTTTTATATACGCTGGAATCGATTGCCCGGGCGGGCAACAGTACCCTGACCCATTTCGGGCTGCCGACGCAGCCGGTGGAAGACTATCGCTATTACTGCGGCGACGGGGCCGATAAACTGGTGGAGAGAATCCTGGCAAAAACAGGAGATGCCGATCCGGCCCATTATGAGGAGGCATGCCGGATCAACCGGGAGGCTCTGGAGGAGGCACCGCTCTATCATGTGGTCCCTTATCCGGGAATGAAAGAGGCACTGCAGAAACTGAAAGAGAAGGGCATCCTTCTGGCCGTCTGTTCAAACAAGCCGGATGCCGCCGTGCGGGAAGCCATCGAAGGAATCTTCGGAAAAGGCTTTTTTGATGCGGTGCAGGGTCAGGACGAAGGACTGTCGCTCAAGCCATCTCCGGATGAACCGCTTTCCGTCATGGGAAAGCTGGGCGTCAGGCCGGAGGAGTGTCTGTATTTCGGAGATACGGGAACGGATATGAAGACAGGAAAGAATGCCGGGATCCTCACGGTCGGAGTTCTCTGGGGCTACCGCTCCGAAGAGGAACTGAAGGAAAACGGGGCGAACCGACTCATCCGCAAACCATGGGAGATTCCAGCCCTTTTGGAGGAAGAAGCATGATCCGACTGATTGCAAGCGACATCGACGGAACTCTCGTCCGCGATTATCAGCCGATGAACCCCGAAATTTTCAGCCTGATACGCGAATTCTATGCAAGGGGAGTCCGTTTCACGGCGGCCAGCGGCCGGCAGCATCCGAATCTCCGGAAACTGTTTGCCCCGGTGCAGAATGAAATTGATTACATCTGTGAGAACGGCTGCCTCATTTACCTCAAAGGGGAACTGGTGCACAGGGAAACCATGGATTATGACCTGGGCCAGGACATGATCGCGACGATCATGGGAACGCCCGGTGCGGAGGCTCTTGTATCCGGTGAAGAGACCTGCTATATTCAGCCTAAGGATCCGATGTATGAAAACCATATCCGGAGCGTCGTCGGAAATGATGCAACCGTGGTCGAAGACATCCGGAAGCAGGTCGAACCGTATTCCAAGATTTCTGCCTGGATGAAGGACGGCGTCACGGATCAGACCATCAAATACTGGCAGGGACTTTTCGGTGAAGACGCCACGGTCGTCTATGCCGGTCACGGCTGGGTCGACATGATGCCGAAGGGAGTGCACAAGGGCACCGCCATCCGCTGGATCATGGAGAACGGCGGGCTGAAAAGAAATGAAGCGATGGCTTTCGGCGACAACTATAACGACGAGGAAATGCTGAACAGCGTGGAATACAGCTATGCGATGGAAAAGGCGCCTCAGGAGATCCGTGATTTTACATTCGGCACCTGCAGCGATGTAACGAAAGTGCTCAAAGAGACTCTCAGGAAAATGGACAGGGGTGAATCGTTATGAATGAATACAGCGAAGAATGTCTGGAAACCTTTCTGAAGAACCAGGGTCAGCTGTTTGATGAACCGGTGGCGGCGACGCTTTCCGAAGCGGAGGCGTTTCTTTCGGACTGCATGACCCCCGTCGTGGACAGCATTGAAGATGTCCGCGAATATCTCTCCGAACTCGGGATGGATGTCGACGGCTTAAGCGATGCCGAGATCGAAGACCAGTCGGAAGTCTTTGCGCTTCCGAACGGACAGTATCTGGTAGTGGAAGGGTAAGGAGAAAATGAAGAAGACTGAACAGTATGACGTGATTATCATCGGTGCCGGCCCGTCCGGTATTTTCTGTGCCTATGAGCTGATCAACAGCCGACCGGACATGAAAATCCTGATTATCGAAAAGGGCAGGCCGATTGAGAAGAGAGTGTGCCCGAAGAGAAAGACGAAAGTGTGCGTGAACTGCACGCCGTGTTCGATTACGACCGGCTTTGCGGGTGCAGGTGCATTTTCAGACGGCAAGCTTTCGCTGTCACCGGATGTCGGCGGAAACCTTCCGTCCATCCTGGGCTATGACGAGGCACTGAAGCTTATCCATGATTCGGACAGCATTTACCTGAAATTCGGCGCGGATAAGAAAGTATACGGTGTCAACAAGCTTGCCGAAATCGAGGAGATCCGCCGCCGTGCAATCAACGCGAACCTCAAGCTGATCGAATGCCCGATCCGTCACCTGGGAACCGAAGAAGGATATAAAATCTATCATAAGATCCAGGATTACCTTCTGGAACACGGCATCCAGATGGAATTCAATACGATGGTCACGGATATCGTGATCAAGGACGGCCAAGTCCGTGAAGTCGTGACGGACAAGGATGAGCATTACACGGCGAAGGAAGTCATCGCTGCCATCGGACGCGAAGGGGCCGACTGGTTCTCGCATATCTGCGAAGCCCACGGCATTGAGACGCAGGTCGGCACGGTTGATATCGGCGTGCGCGTCGAAGTGCGCGATGAGATCATGGAGTTCCTGAACAAGAATCTGTATGAAGCGAAGCTGATCTACTACACGCCGACCTTCGACGACAAGGTCCGGACCTTCTGCACGAACCCGTCGGGCGAAGTCGCGACTGAGTATTATGACAATCATCTGGCAGTCGTCAACGGCCATGCGTATAAATCCGAGAAGATGAAGACCTGCAATACGAACTTTGCCCTTCTTGTGTCGAAGAATTTTACGAAGCCGTTCCATACGCCGATTGAATACGGCAAGTACATCGCACAGCTTTCCAATATGCTCTGCGACGGAAAAATCATGGTTCAGACTTACGGCGACTTCAAGAGGGGACGCAGAACGACGGAAGACCGCCTGTGCCGGAACAATCTGATTCCGACCCTGAAGGATGCGGTCCCCGGCGACCTGTCGCTGGTCTTCCCGCACCGGATCATGGTGGACCTGATTGAAATGCTGGAAGCACTCGACAAGGTAACGCCCGGCATCGCAAGCGATGAAACGCTTCTGTACGGCGTGGAAGTGAAATTCTATTCCAACAAAGTCGTCGTTGACAGGGACTTCCGCACCTCCGTCAAGGGACTGCGGGCCATCGGCGACGGGGCTTCCGTGACGCGCGGCCTGCAGCAGGCCTCAGCCAACGGACTTTCGGTTGCCAGAAGTATTTTAGCAGGAAACTGATTTTTACGATGCCGGTGAAGAACCGCCGTCAGGGCAGAGCGACTCCGTATTCTCTGCATCTGCACAAGCCTTAGAAATTCTTAAGACTCCTGAAAATGCCATAAGCGGCTTCGAGGACTGTCTGAGCGAAGCGAGTTCCGCAGAAGCCGCTTTGATTTTTGGCATTTGAAGGAGTCTTTAGTATTTCTTGGCGCGGAAGCCAGCAGAGAATACGGAGTCACTCTGTCCGGGCGGCAGCTCGAAAGCGATATCGAAAAAATAAGCGACGATTTGTTAGCACTCTTTTAAAAAGAGTGCTAATTTTGTATTGACATTTCGGGAGACGGGATTTATCATGAGTTATAGTTTTATTAGAACACTTACAGAATGATTATGGAAAAGGAGTTGACATAATATGGCAGCAAAGAAAGGCAGCTTATCCATCAACAGCGAGAATATGCTTCCGATTATCAAGAAATGGCTCTATTCGGATCATGATATCTTCATCCGCGAGCAGGTCGCAAATGCCTGCGATGCCATCACGAAGCTGAAAAAACTGGAAGGCGTGGGAGAGTATACGCCGGAAGAGGGAAAGAAATACGAAATCAGGGTGATCGTGGATCCGGATGAAAAGACCCTGAAATTCATCGACAACGGCATCGGCATGACCGAAGACGAAGTCGTGGAGTATATCACGCAGATTGCATTTTCCGGAGCAAGCAAATTCCTGGAAAAATACAAGGGCAAGACCGACAAGGACCAGATCATCGGACATTTTGGACTGGGATTCTATTCAGCCTACATGGTGGCGGACGAAGTGCAGATCGACACCCTTTCCTATCAGAAAGACGCAAAGCCGGTGCACTGGCAGTCCGACGGAACATCGGAATACACGATTGAGGACGGAGACCGGAAAGAAGTCGGAACCGAGATCACGCTTTACCTCAACGACAGCTGCTATGAATTCTGCAATGAGTTCCGTGTCCGCGAAGTCCTGAACAAATACTGCTCCTTCATGCCGTATCCGATTTATCTTTCCGATTCCGGCAAGGCTGCAAAGAAGAGAGAAGAAGACGCGG
>JGI20225J20221_1003267_pt2 | contig 10102 bp, 10 predicted proteins | sample BioMet4_FD_20221 | JGI IMG/M metagenome (IMG submission 20221)
GGTTTGTCAGGCGGCTCATCACATCATACCAATAATACGTCCATTTGTCCGATGTACGCTGATTACCATCCTGTGAATAGGCCAGGCGGTCGTAACCATCGTACACATACTCTATATATTCCGCTCCGGGCAGCTTCTTCCAGATACAGTTTCCGTGACCATCATATTTATACTGGAAAGCATACAATTCAAGGTCGGACGTCATTTGATACATCGGTTGGAGCACAAAGCGAAGGTCTCCCTTGTCGTCATAGACATAGTAGGTGTCATGCGCCTCGCTGTCTTTCATTTGACGGGTCAGTACAGTACGTCCCAGATTGTCGGTGAAAGTGTAACCCACATTGTTGTCTTCATCCGTAGCCTTTACTACATTCAGCAGATTAGCTGCATAGCAGGCAGCACCACCACTCAAAGAGTTGCCGTCTATTGTATAAAGCTTGCAGGCTTGTTCACCATCGATGGTGTTTGCCAGATACTCTGTCTTCACGGCATGGCTGTTGCTGTACCACAATGTACCCGGTCCGTACTGCTGCAAGGGACGGTTCAGCGGTGAGGCTTCATAAACGGGTTGGTTGTAGGGGCGGCTGTCACTATAGCCACTACTTCCCATGGCTGTACTTATGAAAGTACTTTGATCCACATAATCCGCCGTAACGGGCGTCGGTAGCCAGACATTCGTCTTGCGGTCGTAGTAATCGTATTCCTGAAGGGTTGCCAGACGCTCTTTCGTTACATTATTCTGGACAGCCTTGTTTACCGACTGGGATGGTCGTCCCAATCCGTCAAAGTAGTTGATGCCGTCCACATAAGAACTGCCCGTATTGTTGAGCATCTTGCGACTGCGGATATAGTTTTGTGTACTGACTTGCGCACAAACAGCGCAAACAGCTATCACCGAAATCAGTAAGGTTATAAATCGTTTCATGATGTTTTAGTTTTTATAATGATAATCATATTCTTCTACAGTCTTTTTATCATGATCCAGGGTTTTCGTCAGACGACCGAAACCGTCGTATTCAAAGTTTGTCTCTTCACCATTGGGGGAGGTCATCGTCTTAATACCTAATAGTGGCGTATAAGTGTAAGTGGTGACTTGTGCGTCGGGCAGCTTGCTGCGCAATGCTGTAACCGAAGCGGGTGGTGTCACCGCCGAGGAGAGACTTTCGGGAGTAGCTCCCAATGCCGACTGTACTGCGGAGTAACTGCTTTTACGTATTTCCGCTATAGGATATTGGTAGTTATATCCCCAAATATAGATGATATCTTCACCCTTTACATTGATATGTACAGGATTACCGTTAGCGTCATATTTCAGGTATGTGACATCCGTAGTAGGATAGTATGTACTTGATGCCCCTGAAGAGGAGAAGGTAACCGCATCATCTACCAATCCTGTAATTCTGCCACGAGCTATTGATTTAGGCANATACTTGCTGTTGAAGATGGCATATTGCGTCAACTTGCTGTTTGCCAGCTTGCCATCCACCAGTTGTTTTACTTCTACCGGATAGGCAAGAAAATTTTTATTGGTCATTGCTGTATAGGCAGCGAAGTTGAAGTCGTGCGGGTAGGTGTAATTTGTACTGCGTACTTTGCCGTTGCTATCCGTCACGATCTCTTTCTTCACTTGGCAGTGGTCATCATACTCATACTTGGTGGTAGTGGTTACGCCATCCTGATAAACGATTTTAGACTCAAGTAGAGAGCTTTCGCTCTTGATGCCATAAATCAAGGAAGTATAGCGTCCCCAATAGTCGTCACGTATATCTCCTCCTACCATCCGCGTAAGATAATGCCCTCCTACTGCATAAAATCTGGGACTCCGGTTGAAATGATCGGTAATGGTCACACCCGAGTAGAAGTGCTTTTGCACTCCACTATAGTGGTAACTTTCCGATTTCAGCAGAGTACCGTTCTCTGCATAATACTTCGTGGAGAGAGGTTTGCCGTTACCTACGTCGGGCAATTGGAAAGAGCACTCTGACGAAATCTCGTGGACTATCTGGAAAGTATGAACGGTATATCCCTGTGAAGCGCCGAAGCGTACCTTTCGTACCGTTACATCGGGATAGCAGACAGTCGTTCCTGCAGCAGAATAAGGAGCGGAGTGGAAGTTTTCGCTTGACAAGCTCATTTCAACACCCCCGGTTCCAAAAATGCCGTTCTCATGTCCATTCGTATATGTTGCCTGATAATAGTCCAAACTTTGATATATCCGGTGGAAGGCAAGCGGGGTGAACAGCATGCCACCGGTAGCGGTATATTTATAGATATAACTCAATATGGGAGGAACAGAGATGTCTGAAGTCTCGAAGTAGTTCACTGTTTTCACACGCACTCCACCGCCACGGCTATAGTCGTGCGTCTCTATTGGGAGTCCCGGCAGCACAAAGACATCACCTACAAGGTCACCATGCTTCGAATACATTCCGCTCTGATCTCCCAAGGCAGAAGGGAATGTCAGTATCAGTTGAAAACTTCCGGCTTCTTCCGCAGTAAAGTCAAGTATTCTGTCTTCATGGAATCCTGTCACATTTCTTAAATCGAAAATTTCTGCCTTGTAGATTCTCATAGTTCCTCTTGTAGGAGTAAAGAATAGTGCGTATCCACTTCCTGTCATATCACTCCATGCATTTAGTCCGTTGCATAGTATTAATTTAATCCTTACTTTATCGCCGATATTTACCTTGAAGTAGCCGTATGTGTTTTCTAAGGCAGCGTTATGATTACGGAGGCTCAATACATTCGGAGCATTAGTGAAATCCGGCTGTTCCATTTCGTCACAAGTTGGTATACGCTCGCTGCTTTGAAATTCGTGTGGTTCGTAACTATATACCGTCATACCACCGGTAGCATACTGCACACTTTTCAGCATACCATTATAGAGGCATTCGGGATTGCAGGCACGGTTGCCCGTATAGCTGGTTTGGTGTTGCCTCGCGTAAGTGCTCTGACCCCATTGTAAGCGAGAAAAATTGGGCATCAGATACTTATTATTCGTCTGCCCGTTATAGTATCCCCAATAATCTACTGCAAAGGAATTTTTGGGAGGCAAACCTGTGGGATTGTAGTAATTGAAAGAAAGTTGATCTGTCTTTTTTCCCGATGCATCCACTTCGTATACAGCATCCAATTTCAGGCGTTTGTTCAAGTGATTGGATTGAAAGAAGTCAGTTGTGTCCTGCATCATAGGAAGCCAAGCGTTTCCGCCTACTGCAGACTCGAAGTAGCTGTAATCGAAACATATTTTACGTTCGGGGCTACTCCATTGGGAGGCTGAGTGGGTTTTTATCACAATCGTATCCAATTTTTGGCTGGATGACAAATCACTGCGAGCACTCATTTTGAACTCCACAATATAGTTGTCAGTAGTAATGGATTTCAGTAGAATTTCGTCCGACTTGGTTTTATAAGAGGTCACTGTAGGTAGAATGTCACATGCCAAGTCAGCTGCCAAACCCACGCATTGCTGAACGATATGTTCACCATTTTCCGATCTGCTGAAAATCACATTGTCCCTCCTTTCGTATTCATAGTAAACATCTTGTCCGTTAGGGTACGTGGAGCTAGTCAGCAGGAAAGTGCGGGAAACGGGTCGTACAGCAGCACCATCTTCCTGCCAGACCTTGGGAAGAGCATCAAAGAAATGTTGTGTACCATCTTCGGTGGTAATCTGCCAGGCGTCACTACTTCCTAGTTGCTCTATTTTCAATGGGCGGCTTGCGTCGATTTGATGGGCGCTGCCGTCGCGGTAGTCAATAAAAAACTTGCCGCTTCCACCGGGAAAGGAGAAGTAGAATACGTCAGGCTGGAGACGGGATTCGGTCGCTTTCTTATAGTACGTCTCATATCTCTGTATGTCGCCCAAGCGATAGTACAAATTCAAATATCCGGGAAAGCCGCCTTGCGGATAATCGCTGATATATGGAATATTATAGTCTGCCTCCTCGTCCATCTTCCCCACAGCGGTTTGTACAATCATGCCTCCTGCCGGCAGGTCCCATCCGAGTCCTACCCGGCTAGCCTCTTCTGTCACCTTAATGCCCGAAGCGTTGTATTGCAAGTTAAGTGGTAGCTCTATTGCTCCGTCTTTCAACGTATAGAGTGTATGCGATATTTCAGGATTTCCGTGGAAAAGACCGACGGGATTGTCTATGCTTTTTATGAGCGAGGCCGCCGTAGGAGCCTGGATATTGACGTAAGAGTCTTGCCCGTTTGTTTGGGCAGAGGTGCTCAGCGTTATCAGTCCGCAAAAAATAAGTGATAATAATAGATGCTTCATTGATGTTTTGTTTTATAAATTTGGTTACCAGAAAAACCTGCATCACTCTCTAATAGGGGGTGATGCAGGATACTTTTGTCTGTCTTATTAGAGTCCGGGTGTCATTGCACTAACTCCCATTGCACCGGCTACTGCCGATACCACTGCGATAACCACTTTTAGGATAAGATCCCAAGTAGATTTCTTGATTGCCATAGTTTTACACCTCCTTTCTGTGGAAAAATGAATGTTGAAAATTGAAAATTGAATTGAAAAGGCATTGGAGCTTTATAACTCCTTTGCTACATCGAAACAGGGGCACTGCTTTACCCATTCTTCAGGCTCCACTACGCCGTCGCCGTCGAGGTCGGGACTAAGGTCGCGATGACCGCAGACGTAACTGTTACGGAATTGCTTTAGCAGTTGACTGACCAATAGTCGGAGTGCTGCGCGTTGTTCCGGTGTGCGGGTGTCTTTGGGATGTCCTTCCGTGTCCAGGCCGCCTTCGTAGCAGACGCCGATGGAATGGGCATTGTGCCCTTTGGCATGGGCTCCGATAACCTCGATGGGGCGGGTGCTGACCACTGTTCCATCTTTGCGGATGTAGTAGTGGTAACCTATGCCGCGAAAGCCGCGACGGCGATGGATTGCTTCCATATCTTCGGGAGTAAGAACACGATCCTCCCGCGTGGCACTGCAATGCACCACGATACAATTGATTGTTCTCATTGTTTTTCTGAATCTTTTGGTTTGAGAGATTTACCGTGTCTATCCCGATTTTAAGTGAGTCGGATGATTAAGACACCGTGTTTCATTGTTTTAATAATTCGCTACGTTTAGTAAAGTCTTGCAGTCAGCGGCTTAATCTGATACGAGCCTTACAGGCTGTACGCTTTTTATCAGTGAAGCTCTGTAGGTAGCGGTATTCTTTCGGCGCCGGAAAAATATCGCTTGCAGAGATCTTCTTTACCATTAGAGTTTACGGAGATTTATCCCCTCAACGCGCACGCATACATGCGCATATGCAGAAACAAATCTACAAGAAGTCTATTGTTGATGCGTTGAATACGCTTTTTGGTATTGTCTCGTTCCGGAAGAATGCAAAAGCGGCTTTCTTTTTGCCGGGTGGCAAGTTCTGTCTTGCATAACCGCCTTTACATTCTTGGGGAAAAGAGATTGGGAACGTTCTGTCGCAGAATGTGTTTATGTGTCTGAGAGAGTATTAGCCAAGCGGATCGTCATCCTTGCCGCCGCCGGTACCGTCACCACTTTGTCCGGGGTCGGTAGTACTTCCACCTGAATCGGCAGGGGACTGGCGGTCGAATCGTACGCACTTCACTCCGGTCACTAATGAGCGGGTGGCTACGGTACGGTCGAGATTGCGGGTCGAGGCAGGCAGAAAACGTACCAAAAGCGAAGCTTGTGTAGCAGATACGTCGTCCTTGCTTGCCACCCCTTTTCCGGTTGATTTCATCGTGATGTGGAAGGTTCCGAAGCCGTCCAGCGTCACACTTTCCGAGGATTGCAGGTGGCGACTCATTACAGTCACCAGGTTGTCAATCACATTCTTTGAATCGCCTGCAGAGAGGGAAGATAATTCCGCGATCTCTTGTGCGATTTGATTGGTGTTTACATTCCCTGTCAACACTACGCGGGGATAAAAAAGTTTTTTGCCTTCTTTATTTGCAAGTGTTGATTGCATTCCTTTATAAATAATTGGCATAATAGTTTTGTTTTAAATAGGTTAATAAAATCGTTTTCGTTTTGTGTATTAAGCTTAACCACATTGCAAAGATAAGTAGAGTATGATAGAGGCACAAATTGAAATCTTTGTTTTTATTCACAATTTTATTCCCATTAATTCACTATTTGAAAACAGAAGATTGAGGTTCACCACAGAGTTGAGCGGGGGGGGGCACGGAGGCTTTTATTATTTACTACGGGTTATGAAGGTTTACATATATTATTCTCGTCTTTTTTTGTGTAATTCGATGAGTGACGCTCAAGAAAACTCTATACTATTCTGTATAATCTATGGTGAAGAAAGAGAAAAATACAATGAAAGAAAAAAGAGTTCTACGCTACTTTGTATTAAATAAAAGGGGAAAAAGAACCTGTGAATCTGTGGTGAAAGCCTCAGGATTTGCAGCACAAGCTTAGCAGGTATCGTCCCGGTTGTCGTATTTTGCCATGACTGTCGCGCAAGGTGTAAAATCCTCTCCAGAGTGGATGTCCAATAGCCCCGAAATTACTTTTCAGGATGATGGCGTACTGTTCTTGTGGCGGAATGCGGAATTGGCGAAGGTTGTAGAGCAATCCGTCGAAATTACGCTTTGTCCCGTCGCCGGGTGGTTGCATGCCGGCAATTTCCTCTTCAGTCCACTCGTGGCGTGCGCTACGGTGGGCTTGTGCTTTTTTACCACGTGGAGTTTCTACTTCTTGAGAAGAAATATCCTCTGCGGACATTTTGTCCGCATCCTCGGTTTCCCCACCGGGGGAACCACTGGGGAGGGGATTCTTTTTGCTATATTGTGCTATGCTGTGCTGTGCTATGCTATGTGTACCGGATGTTACATTTAGAGGGCTAATTGTTACATTTTTGCAGGTGCTACTTTGTGCATTACACGATTCATTTTGTTGTTCATCGTTTTGTTCTTCTTGCCCCTCACCTACAAGGCAGTAGAGGGGATCTATGACAGACGACTTGCGTCGTTTGGTGCTGAAAATATATTGGCTCTGTATCTCGGCGGAAGTCAGAATATGATATTCTCCAAAAAGTGCAGCGTCAAAAATGCCGTACTCGACAGCCAAAGCGAGTATACGCTTTACATCATTGGCGTCCTTTTCGTATAGATTGGCTGAAAGGTCTTCGTAAAAAAGTTCATCGGCCGATACATAGTATCCTTCGCCCGCATAGATGCAGGAGAGTGCTCCCAGCAGTATGGCGAGGGCCCCATCGCCCTCGCGTTTCATGATGCGCCGTACGAGGCGATCTTGTATAAAATCGGTATTCAGGGGGAAATAATCGAGTCCCCGTTTCTTTATTCTAGCCATTTAAGTGGATGATTAATGATTGTTCTAATGCTCTTCGGCATCCCAGTCGTTGCGATATTCTTGTTCGCGTTGTTGCTTGCGTTTGCGCGCTACGCTTTCGTTCACTACTTGCATGGCGTGGAGAATGAGGGATATACGTAGCTCGCGATCTGCAATACGGGTTATCACCGGATAAGAGCGCTCGTTTTCAATTAGTGTATTTTTATGGCGGGTCTTACTAAGGGCTTTGCGACACTCTTTACAGTAACGGTCGGGGTGTTGTGTGTGCTTGTCGATGTAGAAGGCTGCAAGGGGAAGTTCGCGGTGGCAGCATGAGCAAATGCGGGATTGATTTTCAAATATTTGTTTCATAATAAAATGTTAAGATTTTCTGTTATAGTCTAATTTAAGCTCATATATCCTTGAAGGATTTGTAAGAAGGATCTGTCGGATATATATATTCAGCGTGTGGCATCTATATATCCGATATGTTGCATCTATATATCCAACGCGCTGGATATATGCATCTGTGAAAAGCGGAATTAATTCTCTTTAAATTGTCGTTTATTATCCCAAGGCGGATGAATATTGCCGTAAGCAGAGTGTGTATTTTCCATAAATCTCTCTTCTTTTATTTGCATTATTAAAACTGCTTAAGTACTTTTGCTGAAACAAATATAGAAATGTTTTCAAATAGAAAACAAATGATTTTAGAAGTTAATTTGAATAAAAGTGATAAAGTGCTGTAAATGAGGCTTTAGCGAGTGAATAAATATTTACATGAAAAATGCAAATAATATGAAAGAGAAAGATTTGTTATTCAATGCCGCGGAAATAGTGAAGCGGGCTAAATTGGCTTTAAATTTTAGGGCTGATGCCGAGTTGGCTTCTTATTTGGGGGTATCCCGCTCCACGCTAAGTAACTGGTGTGCACGAAATAGCATTGATTTTCCACTATTACTGGCTAAATTGCAGGATGTGGATTATAATTGGTTGCTGACAGGAAAGGGGAGTCCTGTTCGCAGTCCCAAGTTTTGCGATAGCGAATTGGTTTCGGGTGAAGTGGAGATGATATACAATCCGAAAATACCTGATGCGGTGGATGATCGTAGCGTGACACTCTATGATATCTCTGCTGCTGCCAATTTGAAAACTCTTCTCGAAGATCGTCCGCAATACGCATTGGGTAAAATACAAATACCTAATATTCCTCAATGTGACGGAGCGGTCTATGTCAGTGGAGACAGCATGTATCCTATTTTAAAGTCGGGGGATATTGTCGGTTTCAAGTCAATCACTAGTTTTAGCGATGTGATTTATGGGGAGATATACCTGGTTTCGTTCGAGCGGGGCGGCGACGAATATCTCGCGGTGAAATATGTCAATCGTTCGGAAAGTGAAGATTGCATCAAGCTGGTGAGTTACAATACTCATCATGAACCGATGGATTTACCGTCTAAATCTATCAACGCCATGGCTATTGTGAAGTTCTCCATCCGGAAAAACATGATGATGTAGGGGCGGAGGGAAAGTCGGGTAGGTCCCGGTATAATAAAATCACCTTCACTACAGATGTTGTAATGAAGGTGGATATGTTGTCTGAGAGATTTTTAAGCAATATCTTGCGGCTGTTTATACTTTTAGCCTTTGTCTTTTCAGGCAGGGGTGCGCTGCTCAGACTTCACTCGCACGCAGGCCAAAAGAGATACAGCTCATTTTATCTACTTTGACTTCCCATATTTTCACGTTGCGCACCGAAGCTTCGGCATATCCGCATTTATTTTCCGTATAGTGGCGCATGAAGATATCCAATATCTGTCGTTTCTCATCCATATCTTCAATGAAACGGACTTTTCCACGACACATTACGCTGCGTGATTTCATGCTGTAGCTGCAAGCTATTTGTTTGCTTTGGTAAACGAGCTCGTGCCCTTCACAAAAGGTGATACATACGTTGGGATTTCTTTCAAGCATCGCAATCTTACTTCCTTCGGGACCCGAATGCAGGTAGACAGTGCCCTCATGGTAGGCAAAGTTCATGGGTATGACATACGGATTACCCTGCAGATCGGTTATACCTACAGAGCAAAAGGTGCATTTGCGAATAATTTCTTCAATTTGAGCCGGGTCGGTTATAGCTAGTTTCTTCATAATTCTTTTTCTTTTCACCACTCTGTAGTGAACTCATTCCATCAGTGCAAAATCCAATTGTTTCTTTTCTAAATTAGCGCGGGCTACCTTCACCGTAATGGTGTCTCCCAAACTGTAAACTCTGTTTTTACGTCTTCCTCTAAGGCAATAGTTCTTCTCATCAAATTCGTAATAATCATCATCCAGATCGCGAATCGGTATCATACCTTCACATTTGTTCTCGTTGAGCTCTACGTACAGTCCCCATTCTGTGACTCCTGAAATGACTCCATCGTATACCTGACCCAAGCGCTCCGACATAAACTCTACTTGTTTATATTTTATTGAAGCACGTTCGGCATTAGCAGCTATTTGTTCCATTCCGCTCGAATGGTCGCATAGCGCCTCATATTTCTTTTCAGAAACACTCCGACCGTTTTCATCCAGGTATTTTGTGAGCAACCGGTGTACCATCATATCCGGATATCGACGGATGGGAGAAGTAAAATGGGTATAATAATCGAATGCCAAACCATAATGCCCGATATTGTGAGTGGAATATCTTGCTTTTTGCATGGCTCGTATAGATACCGTTTCAATGAGATTCTCTTCTTTTTTACCCTGGATATCATCGAGTAGATGATTGATGGATTTCGACACTTCCGTCTTTGTACCACT
>JGI20225J20221_1002209_pt2 | contig 10101 bp, 7 predicted proteins | sample BioMet4_FD_20221 | JGI IMG/M metagenome (IMG submission 20221)
CCGTGCCACCTATGCCTCGCTCGGTTTTGCCGAGGTCGGCAGGCGTTCGGGCTACTACGGGGAGGGCCACGACGCCCTCATCCTCAAGGTTGCCCTGCCGCTTGAGGCGGATGCCGAGCACGCGCTCGACCATGTGGAGCCTGCTGCCTCCATTCGTCCTTGGCCCATCACTGCGGGGTCGCGCACCGCCGCCTGCCGACAGGCCCTTGCCGACGCCGGCCCGCTCGTGCTTTCCATCGAGTCGTCCTGCGACGAGACGGCCATGGCCATCACCGACGCCCACGGCGCGGTATGCGCCAGCGTCGTCGCTACGTCCATTGACTTTCACGCGCGCTTTGGCGGTGTTGTGCCCGAGATCGCCAGCAGGAAGCACGTGGAGGCGATCGTGGGCGTCTTCGAGGAGACGCTCGCCAAGGCGGGCGAGCACTTTGGTTGCGACACGCTTGTCGCCTCCGACCTCGCCGCCGTGGGCGTGACCGCAGGACCTGGTCTCGTGGGTGCGCTCGTGGTGGGAGTTGCCTTTGCCAAGGGTCTCTGTGCCGCCACTGACCTGCCCCTCGTTCCCGTTCATCACCTCGAGGGACACCTTCTCGCAAACCTCTTCGAGACCCCCGACCTCGAGCCGCCCTTCGTGGCGAGCCTGGTCTCGGGTGGCAACACCATGCTCGTGCATGTTCGTGCCTGGGGTGACTACGAGATCTTGGGTACTACCATCGATGACGCGGTGGGGGAGGCCTTCGACAAGGTCTCCAAGGCGCTCGGGCTGGGCTATCCCGGCGGACCCGTGATCTCGAGGCTGGCCGCCCAGGGCAACCCCCGTGCCATCCACTTCCCCCGTGCGATGCTGCACAGCGGCGACTATTCCTTCAGTCTCTCCGGCCTCAAGACTGCGGTCATCACCTACATCGAGGGCGAGAACCGCGCGGGCAGGTCCATCAACCTGGCTGACCTTGCGGCGAGCTTCGAGGCGGCGGTCATCGACGTGCAGGTGGCCAAGGCGGTCACGGCCGTGGAGCAGACGGGCGTCTCCGACTTCTGCGTGGGCGGTGGCGTCGCCGCAAATCCCGACCTGCGTGCCGCGTACAAGGACACCTTCGGCAAGATGGGNGTTCGCGTGACGGTNCCGCCCATGCGCGCCTGCGGNGACAACGCCGCCATGATCGGGATCGCGGCCCTGCGCAGCTATCGGGCGGGCTTCTTTGCGCCGCTCACGCTTGATGCGCAGCCGAANGCNCCTCTCGGTTCGTGGAGCGTTTCCGATGCCCCCGTATGCCCGAGCTGGGAGAAGTAGCCATGCGGGNAGCTCGGCGGGAGCCTTTCTCGCAGGCGGGAGACGACTTTGGCCCAAGGACTTTGGCACATGGTTTGAAACCTAGTCAAGCGTCCTACCTGCGGAAACGCCGAGAGCCAAAGTCGAAGGAAGGATGCGAGAAAGGAACCTGCAGGTAGATGGCTCGAGGCCAGGAGCCAAAGTCGTTGGGCCAAAGTCGTTTTTCTGGAACGAGAATGGCCCCGGTACGGTGCGTTACCTGCCGACGCAGTCCGTCCCGGGGAGAGCGGTCGGTTTCGGATGCTGGCGAGCGGCTCCGACGATGTGTCTATCGTTACCCGCAGGTTTCCTCTTGTCGCCACGCACTGCGATAGCATCCGGCTGCCGCTATCGTGCTTTAGCAAACTGGAGTATCAGGCGCACGGGCGCCGAGGTGTTGGGAGGAAGCAATGGATAGGAACAGCCTTTCTCGTCGTTCTTTCGTCAAGGTGACCAGTGGCATGATCGGTGCGGGTAGCGTGCTCGCATTGGCTGGCTGCGGCCCCGCCGCNCAGAGCTCCGACAATGGNTCGTCATCNTCGACGAGTACGTCCGGATCATCCTCGGCCGTGCTCGGTGATGGGACCACCCTTCGAGTTGGCATGGAGGCTGCCTACGCTCCCTACAACTGGCAGGCGTCCGAGGAGGCCGACACCACCATTCCCATCGAGAACGTCGACGGGAGCTATGCCGACGGCTATGATGTCCAGGTTGCCAAGAAGATCGCTGACGGTCTGGGCATGGACCCCGTTGCCGTCAAGATGAGCTTCAGCGGTCTCGTCGACGCCCTCACCGCCGGTCAGATCGACATCATCTGCGCAGGCATGTCCTACACCGCCGAGCGCGCCCAGTCCATCGACTTCTCCGACTCCTATCTTGACGACGGCATCTCGCTCATCGTCAAGAAGGATTCCACATATGCTGCCGCTACGTCGATCGCGGACTTTGCCGGCACCTCGGTCCTCGGCCAGAAGGACACCTTCTACGACGACGTCATCGACCAGATTCCCAACGTCAACCACATGACGCCCGTCGCGACGATTCCAAACGTGGTCGAGAACATCGAGCAGGGGACCTGTGACGCCATCACGTTCTCGTCGCTCAGCGTGCCCTACCTGCTCGAGGACTACCCCGATCTCGTGGAGGTCAAGTTCGCCGACGGCAAGGGGTTCACTGACGCCACGAATCCCGACAACGCGGGCATCGCCAAGGGTCAGGACGCGATCCTCGAGAAGATCAACCAGATCATCGGCGGCATCTCGGATGACGAGCGCGCCAAGATCTGGAACGACTGCTCAAACCGCCAGCCGTCTTAGGTGGACGAGCGCAAGACGAGAGAGGACACTATGGCAGAGGTGCTTGACGAGTCGCGCCATCCCGTGCGGCGAGGAAGGCTTGCGGAGTTCGTCCACGCTGACCACAGGTACGTCCTGTTGGGCACAAGCGTGGTCGCGCTGCTCGGCATGCTGCTCTCGAGCCAGCCACGTTCCTCATGGAGCTTTCTCGCGCATGCGTTTGCGATCGAGTTCGCGATGTACTACGTGCTTGTCGCATGGCTTCTCGTGGCAGCGGTGGCACTTGTGACCAAGATCGTCAGCCGCGATCGTTATGAGGCGACCTCGCCCTTCGCAAAGCCGGCCGTGCGGCGCGTCGTGCGCCATGTCTCCTATGTCGTCTGGGGGATCGTGCTCGTTCTCGTTGTCGATCGCGTGGTGTTGGGCATCGCCGCCACATGGGAAATGGCGACGACGGCCTCATCGCGTCCGACCGATTCCTTCGCGAGCGCGCTCTACATGCTCTGGCAGGGCCGCCAGATATTCTTGACGGGCATCGCCACCACCATCGAACTGGCCGTCTTTGGTACGATCATCGCCTTCTTCCTCGCGCTTCTCCTCGTGTTCCTGCGCATCCAGAAGGTCGATCGTCCCGACAACGACCTTGTTCGCTTTCTCAAGGTCGTGGGTTCCGACTTTGCCAAGGTCTACAGCACGGTCGTCCGCGGGACGCCGATGATGGTCCAGGCGGGCATCATCTACTTCGGCGGCTTTGGCATCATGCGCGGCACGGGTCTCTCCACCACGGAGATCAACGGCATCTGGTCGACCTTCGCTGCCGGCCTGGTCACGATCTCGCTCAACTCCACCGCGTACATGATGGAGGTACTCCGTGGCGGCATCGAGTCGGTCGACGGTGGTCAGACCGAGGCGGCACGATCGCTCGGNCTCTCCCANTGGCAGGCAATGAGCAAGGTCGTCTTTCCCCAGGGCATCAAGTANGCCATTCCCGGGCTTTCGAACGAGCTCGTCATCAACATCAAGGACTCGTCGGTCCTCTCGGTCATCGGCGTCTTCGACCTGATGTTCGCGACCACGACCGTTGCCGGCATCTACTATCGCCAGACCGAGAGCTACATGATCGCAGCCGTCTGCTACCTCATCCTCACCATGGTCGCGACGAAGTTGCTCTCAAGGTTTGCGAGACGCTTCGACGTCAAGGCGGGACCCGTCCTGGGTACGTCGGACACGCGCATCAAAGACGGAGGGAAGGCGTAGGACATGGCAGTCGAGAAGAGCTCCGCCGATCCCGTTATCCGCATCGAGGGCCTGCGCAAGTCGTTCGGGGACCACGTCGTCCTGCGCGACATCGACTTCGAGGTCATGNCCGGGGAGGTCGTGACCATCATCGGCGCCTCGGGTTCCGGCAAGTCGACGCTNCTGCGCTGCATCAACCTCCTCGAGACGCCTGANGCGGGNCACGTNTGGTTTCACGGTGACGACCTCGCCGCCGAGCACGTCGACGTCAACCGCCTCCGCGAGAAGATCGGCATGGTCTTCCAGGGGTTCAACCTGTTCAACAACATGAACGTGGTGGACAACTGCACCCTCGCCCCCGTGACCCTCAAGAGGATGTCGAAGGCAGAGGCCGAGAGGGTCGCGCTCGAGCATCTCGACTCGGTGGGGCTCTCCGATTTCACCCATGCCGACGTGGGCACGCTCTCCGGCGGGCAGAAGCAGCGCGTTGCCATCGCGCGCGCCCTCTGCATGCAACCCGACCTCATGCTGTTCGACGAGCCGACCTCCGCCCTCGACCCCGAGATCGTGGGAGAGGTCCTCGAGGTCATGCGTACGCTCGCCGCCGAGGGCATGACGATGGTGGTCGTGACGCACGAGATGGCCTTCGCGAGAAACGTCTCCGACGAGGTCGTCTTCATGGATCAGGGCGTCATTGCCGAGAAGGGCTCGCCCGAGAAGATGTTCACGGCACCCGAGAAGCCGCGCACCCGCGAGTTTCTCGCCCGCTACCTGGGATAGCATCCGAGGAGAGGGCTCGGCAAGCCCGCCGTGTTCCCGTCGCTCGCCGTGCTACGATTGCCCCATCACAGCGCGTACGCGAGGAGGCTCCCATGCAGGATGGATTCGTTTCGGTCGCAGCAATGACGCCCGAGGTCCGCGTGGCCGACGTCACCTTCAACGTCGAGTCGATCATCGGCAGGGTCGACGAGGCCTGCGTCGAGCACGGCGCCAAGGTCGTCGTCCTGCCGGAGCTCTGCGTCACGGGCTACACCTGCGAGGACCTCTTCTGGCAGGACGCCCTTCTCGACGCCGCCGAGGCGGGCATCGCCGAGATCGCCGCCCGCACGGCCGAGTATGACGCACTCGTCATCCTGGGGGCCCCCGTTCGCGCAAACGCCAAGCTCTACAACTGTGCCATCGCCATCTCGTCCGGTACCGTTCTCGGCGTGGTCCCCAAGCGCAACATCCCCACCTACAACGAGTTCTACGAGAGCCGGCACTTTGCGCCTGGTCCTACCGATACGTCCATGATCGACGTGGCCGGTCAGCTTGACGTACCGTTTGGCACCCATCAGCTCTTCTCGTGCGATGACATGCCCTCCCTCGTCGTGGCGGCGGAGATCTGCGAGGACCTCTGGGTTCCCAGCCCGCCGTCGATCGGACATGCCCAGGCAGGGGCGACGCTCGTCTGCAACCTCTCCGCCTCCAATGCCATCGTCGGCAAGTCCGACTACAGACGCTCGCTCGTCACGGGGCAAAGCGCCCGTCTCGTCTGCGCATACGTCTATGCGAGCGCTGGCTGGGGCGAGTCGACGCAGGACCTCGTCTTCGCCGGTCATGACATGGTGGCCGAGAACGGCCGCCTGCTCGCAGAGGGTAGGCCCTTCGGCGCCGGTGTGGCCACCTCCGAGATAGACCTGCAGCTCATCTGTGCCGAGCGTCGTCGCATGTCCACCTTTCGCTGCGCGTCGGCACCCGAGAGCGCGGGCTATGCCGTGACGCGCTTCTCGCTGGGCATCCACGAGACCCGTCTCACGCGCCACGTCGACCCGCACCCCTTCGTGCCCGGCGACCCCGCACGGCGAGCCGAGCGCTGCGAGGACGTCTTCTCCATCCAGGCGTTCGGCCTGGCCAAGCGTCTGGTACATACGCACTCCCTGCGCGCCGTGGTCGGCGTCTCGGGCGGACTCGACTCCACGCTCGCCCTTCTCGTCACCGTACGAGCCTTCGACCTCGCGAACCTTGACCGTACGGGCATCATCGCGGTGACCATGCCAGGCTTTGGCACCACGGATCGCACGCACGACAACGCCACGGCGCTCTCCGACGCCCTCGGTGTCGACCTGCGCGAGGTCAACATCTCCGATGCGGTGCGTCAGCACTTCGCGGACATCGGGCATGACGAGGAGGTCCGCGACGTCACCTACGAGAACAGCCAGGCCCGCGAGCGCACGCAGATCCTCATGGATGTCGCCAACCAGGAGGGTGGCCTCGTCATAGGTACCGGCGACCTCTCCGAGCTGGCGCTGGGCTGGGCCACCTACAACGGAGACCACATGTCCATGTATGGCGTCAATGCGAGCGTTCCCAAGACCCTCGTGCGCCATCTCGTGCACTACGTGGCCGACACCTGCGGAAACGATGACGAGGCTGCGGTGCTCTACGACGTGCTCGACACGCCCGTCTCGCCCGAGCTCCTTCCGGCCACGGGCGAGGGAAGGATCAGCCAGAGGACCGAGGACCTCGTGGGTCCCTACGAGCTACACGACTTCTTCCTCTACGAGGTGCTGCGACATGGCTCGAGCCCTCGCAAGGTCTACCGGCTTGCCTGCTACGCCTTGGGCGAGAAGTATGACGACGAGACGATCCTTAGATGGCTTAAGGTGTTTTACCAGCGCTTCTTTGCCCAGCAGTTCAAGCGCAGCTGTCTTCCCGACGGACCGAAGGTGGGCTCTGCGGCAGTGAGCCCGCGCGGTGACCTGCGCATGCCGTCCGACGCCAGCCCAGCCCTTTGGCTCAAGGAGCTGGAACAACTGTAGCCGAGGTTGCCATTCCATGACCCTCAGCCTGCCCCTCATTGATGCGGTGCAGAAAATCTAAGTGCCGAGCGTAAGATTTTTTCTTGTTTGGTGGATTAAGTCCGCCTGTCTGGGTATTATTCACAACGTCAGTTTGAGCGGCGCGCATCGCAGCGCGTCCGCACGGAAGGCGCCCGTTTGTGGCGCATAAAAGGGAGGTTCTTTCACATGACTTTGAAGCCGCTTGGTGACCGCGTTTTGGTGAAGCCTGCACCCAAGGAGGAGAAGACCGCCTCTGGTCTCTACATCTCCAGTGGCGCTCAGGAGAAGCCGCAGCGCGGCGAGGTCATCGCCGTCGGCGAGGGCAAGCGTGATCAGGATGGCAAGCGCATCCCCGTCGATGTCAAGGTCGGCGACCAGGTCTACTACGGCAAGTTCGGTGGCAACGAGGTCAAGGTCGACGGCGACGAGTTCCTGCTCCTTCGCTCCGACGACATCTACGCCATCATTGAGGCTTAACTCTCGTTCCATTCGGCTTGGAGGATTACAAAATGGCTAAGGACATTCTTTTCGGCACCGATGCACGCGGCAAGCTCGCCAAGGGCGTAAACACCCTTGCCGACGCCGTCACCACCACGCTTGGCCCCAAGGGCCGCTACGTGGCGCTCCAGCGTTCCTACGGCGCCCCCACCATCACCAACGACGGCGTCTCGGTCGCCAAGGAGATCGAGCTCAAGGACCCGATCGAGAACATGGGCGCCCAGCTGGTGAAGGAGGTCGCCACCAAGACCAACGACACCGTGGGTGATGGCACCACCACCGCAACGCTGCTCGCACAGGTCATCGTCAACGAGGGCCTCCGCAACGTGGCTGCGGGNGCCAACCCCATCGCCATCCGTCGCGGCATCGACAAGGCCGTCGCTGCCGTCGTCGACGAGATGAAGAGCTCCGCGCGTGACGTCTCCGCCAAGAACCAGATCGCCGCAGTCGGCACCATCTCCGCCGGCGACCCCGAGATCGGCAACAAGATCTCCGACGCCATGGAGGTCGTGGGCAAGGACGGCGTCATCACCGTNGACGAGTCCCAGACCTTNGGCATCGACATCGACACNGTCGAGGGCATGCAGTTTGACAAGGGCTACATCTCTCCGTACTTTGCCACCAACAACGAGAGCATGACGGCCGAGCTGCAGGATCCCTACATCCTCATGACCGACCAGAAGGTCTCCAACCTGCAGGACATCCTGCCCGTGCTCGAGGCCGTCTCCAAGCAGGGTTCCAGCCTGCTCATCATCGCCGAGGACGTCGACGGCGAGGGTCTTGCCTCGCTGATCCTCAACAAGCTCCGCGGCACCCTCAACGTGTGCGCCGTCAAGGCTCCCGGCTACGGCGATCGCCGCAAGCGCATGCTCGAGGACATCGCCGTCCTCACCGGCGGACAGGTTGCCATGAAGGAGCTCGGCGTCTCGCTCTCCGACGTCACCGCCGACATGCTCGGTCGTGCCAAGTCCGTCAAGATCACCAAGGACGACACCACGATCGTGGGCGGCTCCGGTGACAAGGATGCCATCAACGAGCGCGTCAACCAGATCAAGGCCGAGATCGAGAACACCACCTCCGACTTCGACAAGGAGAAGCTCCAGGAGCGTCTCGCCAAGCTCTCCGGCGGCGTCGCCGTCATCAAGGTCGGCGCAGCCACCGAGGCCGAGCTCAAGGAGATCAAGCACCGCATCGAGGATGCCCTCCAGGCGACTCGCGCTGCAGTCGAGGAGGGCATCGTCGCCGGCGGTGGCGTCGCGTTCCTGACCGCCTCCTCCGCGCTCGACTCCATCGCGGTCTCCGATGCTGACGAGAAGATCGGTATCGAGATCATCCGCAAGGCCCTTGAGGCACCGGTGAAGACCATCGCCGCCAACGCCGGCTATGAGGGCTCCGTCGTCGTCGAGAAGATCAAGGGCCTGCCGCAGGGCCAGGGCCTCGACTCCGCTTCCGGCAAGTACGGCGACATGATCGAGATGGGCGTTCTCGACCCCGTCAAGGTCACTCGTACCACGCTCCAGAACGCAGCCTCCATCGCGTCCCTCATCCTCATCACCGAGACCACCATCACCGATGAGCCGAAGGACACCTCAATCGAGGATGCCATCTCCAGGGCCGCCGCAGCCGGTGGCCAGGGTGGCGGCGGCATGTACTAAGGCCATCGCCTTGCAGGTGTGACTCGGGCGCCCCCGGATTTGCCTGGCAGATCCGGGGGCGTTTTCCCACTCGTTTGGCAGGACGATTTTGGTGCGGTTGAGGTGGGGCGCGACTGCTTCGCGTCGTGCNGGGTATCTTCTCGGCGTACAATNNCTACTCGCATGCGTGCACNACGGAGGAGGGGACGTGGCCGAGAAGCGCGACATTCTCGATGACCTTATCGACATACAGGCGGACTGGCACAAGATTTCCAATCCGTTCGGCGACATCGCCGATTCTCTTGCCGAGGATCCGTCAAAGCGCAAGGTCTTCAACCCGGCCGACTACAAGGAGAAGCCCTGGTGCAACTCCAACCGCTGCCTGCGNACGGCCTCAGAACGCGATGACGTCTGCTCGCGATGCTTTGACGTCTGTCCCACGCATGCCATCACCATTCACAAGAAGAGCGTGAACGTCTCCGATGACCTCTGTCGCAAGTGCGGCCTGTGTGTCGCGGCGTGCCCGACGGAGGCGTTCCTCACGCGCAAGCACACGTCGCGCAGCGTCTACGACCAGATTGCTCGAGCCGCGTCCTCCTACGAGGAGTGCTACGTCACCTGCACGCGCGCGATCAAGCGTCTGCCCAAGGGCAACGAGATAGTGCTTCCCTGTGTCGGGCTGATCTCGAAGGAGCTGTGGTTCTCGCTGCTTGCCGACTACGTCAACATCAACGTGTATCTGCCCGTGGGCATCTGCGACAAGTGCCGCACCATCACGGGCGAGGATGCCTACGTGGATGCCATCGGTACGGCGGAAGAGTGGTCCGCGGCATCGGTGGGTCTCGAGGTGGAGAACGGCAAGCTCACGCACGAGCTCACGCGCGAGTACAAGCGCAGTCAGTTCGTGAGCAGTGCCATCAAGAGCACCGAGCGTCTTCTCTCGCGCACGAACCCCGCGCTTGCCGGCGCGCAGGCCGTGGCAAAGAAGATCTCCGACCACAGCAAGCGTCTCGACGCCCTCCAGAAGCAGCTCGAGAATGCCGTGGGCCTCAAGACGTCCAACAATCGCACGCGTCTTCTCACGCAGGACCGCAAGCTCATGATGGGCGCTCTCCAGCATGCACCCGAACTCGCCAAGAACATCGACCTCAAGGCTCCTGTCGTCGACTCGTCGCTTTGCTCGATGTGTGGTGACTGTGCCAACGCCTGTCCTACGCATGCCATAGACATCGACAAGGACGGCAACGTCACCGTGCAGAACCCGTACTGCGTCAACTGCGGCGCATGCGTGACGGTCTGTCCCGACG
>JGI20225J20221_1003269_pt1 | contig 10100 bp, 4 predicted proteins | sample BioMet4_FD_20221 | JGI IMG/M metagenome (IMG submission 20221)
GCTTCCAATACGGGCTACGTGGTCAGTGGCGCTCAATATACGAGTGGCACGAATTACGGCTATGGCAATATTCGTGTTTCTCAGTATGCCATGAGCAATCTCAGCGTCGCCCTTAATAGCAGCACCTACAACACGAGCGGCAGCAACCTCGAAGTGGTTACCCGCACCGAAGGTTCGGGCGGATTCGTCCGTATCTCCGATAGCTATAACGCTTCCAATAGCGCCAGCTCCACCCTTTCGAGTACCTATAGCACCAAAACCGATTATTCAACGCTGGGTCTCCAGAAATATAAAAAATCACGCGCCAGTCTCCATACCGTTTTCACGGCCAACAGTTCCTATGTTTATGGCCTCCACTTCCTCGACGCCGACATTAGCATCAACGATTTGGCGACCGCCAGCGCCGCTCGGGTTCGTAAAACCGATTACACCAACTATCAAATGCCGCGCAATTCGATCGATTTCAACTTGCAAGAACGTGGCTATATCAACTTCTTCTCGGGCTCCTATTATTCCGGCAACGACTCTTTCTTCTCGCTCCATCAAATCACCCGTGATAGCACGACGACCGCGATCACCTCGATCAAAGAAATCAGCAAAGTCTATGGCACTTCTTCCCCATCGAATCCTTACATTTATCTCTATAGCGATGGGACCTATTCCGGCACCTTAACCAGCGCCTATTCCGAAGTGTTCGATACGGCCTGGATCATGAGTCCGACCATCGTCAGCAATGCGATGTATTACTTCGAAATCCCGGTCAACGCTGGCGAATACGCTCTCGGCTCGGTTTCGGGTGGCACCGGCGCCTATTTGATCTACCTTGATATTTCCGCGAACGCCCAAGAAGTCAATCGGACCACCGTCACCGAATACATTTTGATGGTCAACAACGTTTACGAATATCCTTTGGGCGTTTCGCTGATTGCCTTATCCACCGACACCATCGATCCTTTGACTGGCGTGGCGGTCGCCTTGAATAGTTCCTATAGTGGCTCTTTGAACCTGAGCAAAGCCGATTCCACCATCACCATTGCCAGTACGAGCGACGCCTTCTCCCCCGGATGGAAAGGGGATGCGATTACCTTAGCCCGCTCCGGGAGCAGCACTCCTCCGAGCGTGGTGCCGAAATCGACGAGTACTTCAACCCTCAAACGTCTGACCTATATCGATTACAATACGACGACCGAAGTGACCACCTCAACCATCATCACCGACAACAACGGGACGATGAGTTACACCGATGGGAATGGCACTGCGATCACCAGCTTTACTGATAGCGCTGGCAAGACTGTCGAAACCTCTTCCGTGACGAGCGTCGACGTCAGCGGATTAACCACCGATATTTGCCAATATTGGTATTCCTATTCCGCAGCAACCTCGACGATCACCGCCACCTTCGTGTTCACCCACGAACAAGACACCACCAACACGGAGTACCACGTGGACAAAGTCACGGGCTACACCATCACGATCGCTTCGACGAGCGAAACCCTCAACGTTCATATCACCGTTGCGGATGGCGCTTACGTCATCACGATCAATGGCACCACCATCACGGTTGGGATGACCCCGATCGTCGTGAACCCCGCCTAGCGCCTCAAAAGAGTCATTCTGATGTCTCATCCCTGCCCTTTATGGGCAGGGATTTTCATTAAAGCCTTTTTATTTGAATATCTTATTTTGTAATGGAAAACAAAATCTTTAATATTTTGGCATCAATTTAGGATAATCCGATTTTTCTTTACACATTAAGCATTGAAAATACTATTTCACTATCTTATAGTGAAGTCGTCACTTAAGCAAACTCTGAGCAATCAGGGGACGCAAAGCTATAGGGTCCTCTTTGGGGGATAGCCAGCTGCCAGAAAATCGAGGGGTAATTTTTACGGGTAACTTCAGGCTTCCAGCACCAAGAAAAATCGTCTACGGGTTTTTGGCGCTGTCTTTTGTTACCCTTTTGGTTTCAATCTTCGCTTTAGGCAATCAATACTCCAAAGAACTTCAAGAGCCCAAAACCGATCCGCTGACTCCAGTGATCAACATCAGCGGCCTTTCGCCCTTAATCTCGGGCGTCAAATACTACCCCGCTGCTCCCGGAGAAAGCTCGGCCGACACTTTAGTCTTTCAAAACCAAGCGGTTCCGGAACATGCGATGGGTGTCTATGATGCCGCCAAACCTTGGGAACATGGGATGCTCCTTGAAATCGATTTGACCGAAGAAAACATTATCGATGAAACCTATCAGCTCACTGCCCGGAGCAAAGCCCCGAATTATTTGGGAAGCTTTGATGACGAAAATAAGAGCTTACTGACCCCCTTAGCGTTAAACAATAACTCCTTATCCAGCATCGTTGATTTTTATACTTTTACTGCCGACGATGCCATCCTCAAAGATGGCGCTTTCCATTTCCCCTTAAAAGCCAACCAAAACGAAAATCACTGCAAAAAGGGCTTCTTTTGCGAAAAGAAATGGCAAAACGAAGTTCTTTTGACCCGGTTTAAGCACCCAGTGAGTCCTTTGTTTATCGGGATCGTTTATGATGCCGACAACATCAGTGAGATCTATAGCGCCAACATCGGCAACCCTGCTTTAGGCAAAAATGGCAATGCCGCTTTATCGTATACGAGCGACTTCGCCTTCTACCTCGAAAGCCCATCTTCTAACGTTTCGCTTTCGGAGGCCAAGGCATGAAGAACTGAAAAAGATTTTGCTGGGCTTTAGCGCCGTTGGCCTCATGAGCGGCACGCTTTTTGCGGTTTCGGCTGCCTGGTTTCAAGGNATGAANCAAGCCAAATTATCCTCNGGGCAAGGCTACACCGCTTCGGCTTATTTCGCTGGCGGGGATGGCTCCGAAGCTACCCCTTATATCATCAATCAGCCGATTCACCTTTATAACTTGGCCTGGCTCCAATATTTAGGCCTCTTCAACAAAACCGAAAACGGTGCTTATAAACAAACCTACTTCGTTTTGGGATCCGATGTCGATATGTCGCCCAGCAGCGGCATTACCTGGACTTTGCCNCCGATCGGNACCACCGATAATCCNTTTATCGGCAATTTCGATGGCAAAGGCTACACGATCTCCAACCTCGTTGTCGATAACACTTTAGGGGATGGCCATATCAGCCACAAACCAACCACGGTGGATTCTCTTGCTGGGGTCAATATCGTTGGCACTTTCGGCGTGGTTGGGGCTTATAACCTCGACAGCACCATCACCTATTCCAGCGCCGTCAACAGTGTCAAAGATGTCAAACTAAGCAGTGTCGAGGTCAAATCTTCCTTAAGCCAAACTTTGATTGGCATCGGCGCAGGCTATGTCAATGCGACCATCAACCAAGTAGGCATCGAGAACTCCAAAACCACTGTTGCTTCTGGCTCAACCGCCATCTCGGGTGGGCCCACAACCAGCATTTCGGATTACACCACAGTCGGCTATTGCACTGATAGTTATAAAGGTCTTCGGGATAAGCGGACCACCACCGTCCAAGCGGGGGCGACCGATCACGCTTATTTCTCTTCGCTCAACTCCGGGGCTAACGCCGGTTGGGGTGGTAGCATCGCGATGTCCGATATTTTCACCCGACTCAAAGGCTTTATCGCCGATACGGCTCATTCTTCGGTCCTTGATACCTCCACCATCGTCACTTCCGAAACGATCAATATCGCCAGCGACGGAACCCAAACCACTGCAACGACAACTTTGGGGACGGCCGGGAAAATACTCAATTATTTCGATGACACCTCGAACGCCACAAAATCAAAGGGGAGTTTTTCGTTCGATTATTATGACTCTTCGGCGATTTCCACCAATACCAACATGCCCAATTATGAATTCCTTATGCTGTATGGGAAAAAAGAATGGACCAAGAGCATCACGACAAACACGCACACTATCGTAACGGGAGGAACGGGCTATAAGATTGCTTATAATTCGTATTACCTTTACACCGATGGGACGACGGTTTCTTACACCACCGATTCCGATTCCGCCACGATTTGGTCGATTCCTGAAGACGGGGCGACCGGAACGATTTCAGCCATCGTTGATAATGCCTCTTATTATTTGAACCCGGAATACACCTTAGGCTCTTGGACGGACTGGCGCGGTCGGACTAATACTTATGTGGAAAGCTCATCGGTTTCGATCAGTACCACTTCAAGCAATCTTTGGACTCGCTCAGGATCGACTTTTTACCTTCCCATCACCACCTACTATTACGGGACTTCGACCGATGACTATTATTTGGAATTCAGCAATGACTATTGGACGCTTACTACTTCCAATATCGACCTCGATCTTACCGAAACCACCGGCACGATCGATCAAGTGACCTCGGAGGTGCAAAGGAATCAACCCAGCGCCTCCACCAACGACACCTTCTTCCCGCTTAATGTCAACACCGATAACACTCCGGCCAACACGAATACCGGTTACATTATTTCTGGAGCCAACGTCGCCACTGATGAAGACAATGAATATTTCAGCGCTGGTGATATTCGTGTTTCTAAATTCCCGATGACCTCCCTCTATCGTTCCTTGAGCGGATCCTCTTCCTCAACGACTTTTTCCTCGTCCAAATTCGAAATTCTGACGCAAAATAACGATGGGGTTTTTCGCATCAAGGATTTGCAGGGAGAAACCGGCAACTATTCGAACGATAACAGCAAAGTCAACAGTCAAATCCGTAATATCACGACCAAGCCTTATACCGGAACGAATGGACTCGGTTTTAAGAAATATCGCAATTCTCGAACATCCTTGGACAATGTTTTGCGCGGATCGACCACGCCTACGGCCACCGCAGGATCCACTTCGCCGATTTATGGCCTCCACTTTGTTGATGCCAGCATCGGTTATACGGCCGATAAACTCGTTAAAGCCCCAGTCGCTTTGGTCAACAAGACCACCTATTACGACTATTGCATGCCCCGAGACTCGATTGACTTCAATCTTGAACATAGCGGCTTCATCAATTTCTTTGCGGGTACCTATTATGTCAACTCTTCCGCCGCTTACACCAATAATACGTTCTTCTCCTTGCATCAAATCACCCGTAACTCCAAAGACGCGACCAAGATTGACAAGATTCAAGAAATCTCGAAAATTTATGCTTCGACGAGTGATTCGACTGCAGATTATGTTTATTCTTTCGTCGATAGCACCAGCACCTCTGGCGAAACCTTGCCAACCGCTCCGACGGGTTATACCAAAAAATTCGATATGACTTGGGTCAAGACGCCGACAAAATACATTAACAACGCCGCCTATTATTACGAAATTCCGGTTAATAAAGGCGAATACGCCCTCGGATCGGTTTCGGGGAAAAATGGCGCTTATTTGATGTACCTCGATATCTCCGCCAACGCCCAGCCGATTGCCAGGACAGTAATCACCGAATACGTCCTCTATAGCGATGCTCAATATGAATATCCTTCAGGGGTGGCAATCTTAGCGACCAGCGAGACTTTGACTGCAGTTGATCCGTTGAATTCCGTTGCCGTCGCCCTCTCCTCTTCTTATAGCGGCTCTTTTGGCTTAAGTAAGAGCGACAGTACCATTACGATGTCATCCGATCAAAACGGATTCTCACCCGGCTATCTGGGCGATAATCTGACCTTAGCCCGAACCTTGGGGGATTTGACGGTCCCGGAAGTGGTTCCGAAGGCTACGCCGACCACGAGTTACCTCAAGCGGATGACCTATATTGACTATAACACGGTCACCAAAGAGACCACTCGTACGGTCTTCACCAGCACGAATGGAACAATGACCTATAGTCAGATCGACAACGATGGCAATGTCTCCACTCCGACAGACGTCTTAGCAAGTAACGGAGAATATGTCGCCATCACCACGATTACGGATGCCAGCATCGTGACGAGCGGCCTGAGCACGATCAACGCAGAGTATCTCTACAGTTATTTCGCGGATAAGTCCACCGTCACCGCCGAATACGTCTTCACCTACGCCCTCAATGATGGCNCGATTGCCGGTCAAACGACCAAAGTCGCCAGCATTACGGGCTACACCATCACCTTAACGAGCACCGGCGAAACCGTTCAGCTCCGGGTCGACCTTCTGAGTGCGACTTATGTCATTACACTCAACGGGACGACAATTGCGACCGGACCGATACCTGCCGCTTGAGCCTCCTTTAGCCCCTACCCTTCAATAAGGTAGGGGTTTTCTTAGGGCTTCACTTAAATGTAACTTTTTTACATCAGTAGTGTAATTTGTTTGCATTATGAGAGTCAAACGCTTATCGTAGAGATGAAGAAAAGGAACAATGTTATGCTAAAAAGCTTCAGTGTGACGGGATTTAAAGGTTTTCGTGACACCTGCACCATGGATTTTTCCAAAACCCGGGTTTACGACTTCAACCAGCAACTGATTAAAAACGGATTGGTCAACAAGGTTTTGCTCTATGGCAAAAACGGGAGTGGCAAAAGCAACTTCGGCTTTGCCTTAATGGACCTCACCACCCATTTAGCCGACAATCAAAGGGATCCCCTGAATTACCTTTTCTCACTCAATGGCGATTGCGCTAGCAAACAGATTGCCTTTTCCTATGTTTTTCAATTTGGCAAAGACACCATTCGTTATGAATATGAGAAAGACGAAATGATGCTTTTGCTCAACGAGCGGATCTACAAGAACGACACCCTCATCTTTGCCTACGATTACAAAACGAACCAAATGGATAACCATTTGCCCGAAATCAGCACCTACAATGCCGACTTGCTCCAGCGGCGCAACATCAATAACTCCGTGATCAAAACCCTCTATGGTTTCTCCGCTCATTTGCCCGATGATTCCCCCATCAAAGAGATCTACGAATTCGCCAATGGCATGCTCTGGTTCCGCTCCTTAGGGAATTACGAGTACATGGGCAAGACCAACATCATCGAAAACGTCGACCAATATATCGCCTCGGATCAGGACAAAATGAAAGCCTTCGAGCATTTTCTTTCGTCTTGCGGCTTAAATTTCTCGCTTCTGAGCGTTTCCGATGTCTCAGGACGGCATATTTACGCTCGTTTTGCCAACGCCTCGTATCCTTTCTCTGCCATCGCTTCCACGGGCACGAAAGCCTTGTGCCTCTTCTTCTGTTGGATGGACAAAATGAAAGGCAAAATCAGTTTCCTCTACTTGGACGAATATGATGCCTTTTATCATTACAACTTGGCCCAAGGCATCCTCAAAATCGTCAACGATGATTCTTCCTATCAGTCCGTCGTCACAACCCATAATCCTTACTTGGCCGATAACGCCATCATGCGGCCGGATTGCTACATGAATCTCAAAGAGGGCAAAATCAAGAGTTTTGCCGACAGCACGAATCGCATTATCCGCCAAGGCAACAGTTTGGAGAAAATGGTTATTGCCGATGTCTTTTGAAAAACTTCTGGAAATAGTTTATCGAAAAAGATAGTTATCAATTGTCTATTAAGCAACCTTCGAAATCGTTATCCCTCGCAAAAAGGCATTCCTTTATGCAAAAAGGGCCTGGATTTGCTTTTTCTTCCCCATGCTTTTTGTAAGTTTGATTCCTAAAACAAAACCACCGAATTTCTTCGGTGGTTACTTGTTTTCTGGTGGCTGAAGGGGGATTCGAACCCTCGACATGCCGGGTATGAGCCGGCTGCTCTAACCAGCTGGGCTACTCAGCCATCTAATTCACTCAAATTGGTGGAGCTTACCGGGATCGAACCGGCGACCTCATGCTTGCAAAGCACGCGCTCTCCCAGCTGAGCTAAAGCCCCATCAACATACATAACTACAGACCAAGCTTGCGGTAATGCCGCGGAACGCAATGGCCACGACCGGTACCATACCGCCTTCGGAGAGCACTTATCCGCTTCAGTGTTCCGATCGTCGACGTTCCAACCGTTCTTTCTGTTTTGCAAACTAGGATAGGTAACGGATAGCAGAGGTGGGTTAGGAACCTTATTCCTACCTGCTTTCGTGCAAGGGTTGGGAAATCATAAACAAAAAGCCGATATTACTCTGGTTTACTTTTTGGGATTTCTCTGGTAAAAATCGCAATAGCTACAGTAGAAAAAATTACGAGAACGCCCTGCTGAGGGGGAGGCAGCGCAATTCTTCTAGCAGGGTGCAAAAGCTATGCCGGCATGCTAAATAGTTTTGCTTACCGTTGTGGTGACGCGGTTACCGCCAGCGCCACCTCTAATCCCCGGAGCTGGTTATACGGCTGCCCGGATAGTGGTGATTTATCAGAATGGGGTTATAGAACTGTAGTTTAGTGTGCTTACGCTGGAACTGGCATCGGTTTTATACCGGCTAACGACTGAAAGTACGACCCTATACGTCCCCTTTTGCGGTTCCAATGAAGTAGGGGAGTTACCCGTTAAACTGGGCGCAATACCTTCCGCCCAAATGTTCGGCTTATGGGAATACACGGACGGGTTTGCGAATAACTTGGTCGCCAAGCGCCTATAGCGCCTATGCTCGGTGCTTGATATGGAGCTTTAGTTTGCCGGTGCAGCCACTGGGCGGTACCGCCAGACGTGCTAGCTACAGCCTCGGACCAGACGTTCCCTACCGAGATTTCTCGTAGCTCGTTATTCAGAAGTTCTGTTAATTGAGGGTGGCTGAAGGTAGCAGCTACCGCCGTCGGAGCTCGAAGAAATAAACCGATATTGTTCTTGTCAAGCCTTTTTCTACCGTCGCTGCTTTAGTGGTAGCTACCCGCCTCTACCGCGCCATATACCTTGACTTTCTGTTCGCCCCGAACCGTCGGAGCCCGTGCTCGCTGGTCTTGCGCTGCTAGCTACCGCAAAAGATAAGCGTGTAGCCCTTAGGTAAGTGCCCGTGACCCGCTAAGGATTCCTGGTTTGATAGGCCGCCGCCACCCCGCCAAACTGGGCCGGCAAACCGCTACAAGGATAGTTGCTGCAAGAAGGAAACGCCCAGAGCTCTTCTGTTGTTCTTAAGCGCCGTTGGAAGTTACAGCCGGATAAAGATTACTGGCTACCCTGTTGTAAGGAGAAGACCCTTACCTAATTTCTCTAAGAACCCCCGATTCGACGCTGCGGCAGTTTGTGAAGGAAGTTCCACTTGTGGTACCCTTAAACCACGCCAAAATCGGCAGAACCACCCTTTGCCACGCCGAGTAAAATTAATTACGCGTGTCAGGGCTCTTTGGTGCTTGCAGTGGCGTGTTAGATATTTTTTTTCTCCGGCAGTTTCAGTAGCTGAATAGCGTTCCAGGTGTTTACCTTATGTGAAAGCTGTAGCTTCCGTTTATGCTGTTGCTACTGCTAGCCCCAGTTTGTATTGCGGTAGCCGGCTAAGAATTCTCCGCCGGACGGGGGTTAGTCTATAAACCGCAGGTGGTTTTAATGCTACTCGTTACAGTGGGGTCGGGCTAATAGACGTCGAGTTGGTTTCATTCAATAAAGTAACAGTGCGCTTCGCGAGGGACAGTGCTCGTAGTAGTAATTCTCCATACTCGCATTACTCACAGCAATTCTACTGTTAACAATAGCTACTACCGACCGGCGAAGCGGCACCTTAAATCCGACCCAACTTTCGGAATAAGAGCAGGGAAGACCTAAGGCCCGCGGTTTGGCCCAAAACGGTTGTACCAGGGTAAGAAAATTACAGAGAACCTCAAACCGAAAAAACCTACGCGAAGGAGTAATTCGAGCCGGCGCACGAAGAACAACCCCCGCCACTGCCCTTCGGTAGAAGCGTCTACCCCAAAAAGATATTACAGGCGCCGGCCGCGCCGGAATAGCTACTAGCAGTACACCCAAAACGTAGCAAAGAATTTCTTTAGTGCTAGATACCGCTAAGGAATAATCCCCGCCGAGCGTATCTGAAACCCGTCGAGGAGCACCCGACCCATAAAATCCGTTTGCGCCCCACAGAAAAATAATGAAAGGGCATATACCGGGAACCATAGGGAACGCTGTCCGAAAGAGCCAACGGGAAACCACCACCTGGCAAACCTCTCCTGCCCCTAAGTAGTTCTTTCGGATTTTCCGCGGGCGTTCATTAGATCAACTCATAAGGAATAACTCAATCTTTCCGTGACAGATATTATTAGGCGACAGAAAATTCTGTCTT
>JGI20225J20221_1003272_pt1 | contig 10092 bp, 8 predicted proteins | sample BioMet4_FD_20221 | JGI IMG/M metagenome (IMG submission 20221)
AGAGGAATTGAGAATATTTGCAAAATGGCCCGGAAAAACCGGTAGGAAAGTAATAGGAATTGCCTAAAATTATGGAGAACGGAGTTTTTTGATATGAAGTAACGAAAAAATCCCGGAAAAAATTATTGAAGCTAAAACTATCGCTCCAACTCAAGGTATTAACCCTTGAAAATAATAAAGCCGCTGAAGATTTCGAGGAAGGCGAAAAACTTCGAGAGGCAGAAACGGGGATGTATCACTGGTAAGGGCATAATGAACCAAACACGGTACCGCTTTATTTGCGCTTCGACAGGCTAACGGCACTAAATACCGCCCGAAAAAAAAGGATAGAAGATTGACCCCAGCCGGGAAAATCGTCCGCGAATGCCCGAAAGCTGAAGGCGTTCTGCTTTCTACAACACGTATATATACGGCCAGGAATCGAGCTCACGAAAACATTAACAGGAAAGGCGGGACAGTAAAGGGCGAGCGCGAAACGAACTTACAAATCTTAGAATCTAAGGAATGCGCTTTTGCAACTTTCACCCGCGGCACGTGACGACCGTCGACTTGGAACCCGAATCTAGAAGATCAGATTATCTTAGTACTGTCTCCAAGGGGAAATAAGAGGGCACGATTATATGTTTCCTCCAATTGGCTAACAATCCAATGTTTCGTTTCAAATCTATTCCTGAAATTACATACGAAGATGGCACTGCAAGTCGTCCTAGTTTAATTCAACCTTCTCTGGACCGATCCAAACCCGATATAACAACTTAATTGCTTTCCGGTAATAGTCCTTGTCCTTACCACTCTGTGCAATCCACAATAAAAACTTAACACTCTTTAAGCTATCTCTTATGTCAATCTCCATAGCCCTTAAATAAGAAACAAACTAGATAGAAATACCATCACAGGGTTCCATAATATCTTTATCCAACACCTTGACCACGGGTTCAAGCACTAATTCAGGCTACTAAAGACCCATTGAACTTTATGTGCAACGTAAAACTATTTAAGACTAATGCCATAAAAACACTTCTAATATGTGTCAAGTTAAAGCGAAGCTGACTACCAACATAAACACTCGTACAAGCCCTAAGAAAGCATGATCTCAAAGCTAGACACCCAACAGATTAAACTGATCAGCTAAGAACGGAATTATCTCACCCCTAGGAAAAGTAAAGAAAACAATTGAAAAGTTGGCAAAGAATATGATTTGCATCTTGACGGAATTGAGAGATTGGAAATATTTAACGATCATAACAGTCCAACTCGAACGGCCTGAAATCGATTATGACATCATAATAAAACATATGAGCCGAAAAAGCGTGCAACGCGAAAGGAGCATATAATAAGCGATGAAGCATAACCGAGAAGATGTTAACGAACGGTAAACATAATATAATAGGTAGAATGATGAGAGTTATATTATTGAAACCGGGTGGAACAAATGCATTTCATATACATAGGTTTGTACACTAAATACTCAAATACAATTAAAGGTATAGCAAAAGAAGTAATCGTGATATTAACAGAGAAAGATAACAAACATTTCGAGGAACAATGCAACATATCATTAAAATTCAAAAGAAAGCAACATACATTCCATTGACTGGATACAACCTAAAATAATTAACCGCCACCCTGGAATAAAGAAACAACTGGACTGAACAAATAAGCAAGACTACTGGCTACAAAGCACTGGATTACCGTTAATCTTTAATCAAACTCCCGGTTATGAGCATATCTATATATCATACACAAAACTATTGAGTTCTGAATCCAGTAGAGTAGCCCTAAGCAAAAAGTAAACATGATGACATGTTAAGAACAAATGCAAAGAGAGTCCTATCTTATTATAGCTAATTGAGGAGAAATGCAATGTTAACATTTGACAATATGGACCCAAAAAACAGCCGTGATGCGAAATATCCCATGCACAAAAATGTTTGCAAGATAAGTAAACACATTAATAAATTCCCCGAACTTAAGTTCTGCGAAACTACTAGCTATAAGTTAATTCAGGCTAACTGAACGACAGTGGAAACCTGATCGGTCCCCTATTAAAATGGGCCTTAACAAACCCTATTCCAATTTTACTGATAGCGAAAGTTCTGTTTCGTGGAACATCGGGAACATCAACTGCCTTGTAAGCCTCTTATTGGATTGCTATTGTTTGCTGAAAAGACAAAGAAGCCGCTAAGTAACCATAAACTTTGTATTTGGGGTGGTAAAATTGGAAGTACTTTAATGCTTTTTCCCATGTTATCACACCCTTATTCCTTTCCCGTTCCTCCAAAATACAACTAATCAAAAGAGAGTAATTCTAATCCCAATCCTGGCCTTCTATTATTCATCTTAAATATCGTTTTTAACATCATAAATCTTATTTAATAGACAATTTGATGAATATATCCTCCACCATAATATTGATTTTACCAAGTCTCCGCCCTTACATTTTCCACACAAGTCTTTTTAAAAAAAGCAAAAAGATATCTTTTCGTCACTAAAAAAAACAAAAACAACCAATTTGATGTTTATTTCCACTTTAAATTATTAATTTGTTTGATATTTAAAATTAAAACAATAAATTTCAATCACAACTTTAAGACCAACAACATTTTTAACATACAACAACCAATAAAAGAAATCTTATGAATTGCAAGTAAAGTTTTAGACGACCTGAAAAGAAGGTTCCCTAACGAACCAGAGTATCATCAGGCAGTGGAAGAAGTACTTTCTACTATTGAAGACNAATACAACAAACACCCTGAGTTTGACAAAGCAAACTTAATTGAGCGTCTTTGTATTCCAGATAGAGTTTTCCAATTCAGAGTNACATGGATGGACGATAAAGGTAATATNCAGACTAACATGGGTTACCGTATCCAGCATAATAACGTTATCGGCCCTTACAAAGGCGGNTTACGTTTTCACAGCTCTGTAAACCTTTCAATCCTNAAATTCTTAGCATTCGAACAAACATTCAAGAATTCATTGACNACATTACCAATGGGTGGTGCTAAAGGTGGATCTGACTTCTCTCCTCGTGGAAAGTCAAATGCTGAGGTTATGCGCTTCGTACAATCATTCATGCTTGAATTATGGAAACACATTGGTCCTGATCAGGATGTTCCTGCAGGTGACATTGGTGTTGGTGGCCGCGAAATTGGTTTCATGTTCGGTATGTACAAGAAACTTTGCAAAGAATTTACTGGNACATTCACAGGTAAAGGTCGTGAATACGGTGGTTCTTTAATCCGTCCTGAAGCNACNGGTTACGGTAACATNTACTTCCTGATGGAAATGTTAAAGACTAAAGGAACAGATCTTAAAGGTAAAGTATGTACAGTATCTGGTTCAGGTAACGTTGCTCAATACACTATCGAAAAAGTTCTTGAACTAGGTGGTAAAGTTGTTACTTGCTCTGACTCTGACGGATATGTTTATGATCCAGACGGAATTGACAGCGAAAAACTTGCTTACATCATGGAACTGAAGAATGTATACAGAGGACGTATCCGTGAATATGCAGAGAAATACGGTTGCAAATATGTTGAAGGAGCTAAGCCTTGGGGTGAAAAATGTGATATAGCTCTTCCTTCTGCAACTCAGAATGAATTGAACGGAGACCATGCTAAGACATTGGTTGCTAACGGATGTATCGCAGTTAGTGAAGGTGCAAACATGCCTTCTACTCCAGAAGCTATCAAAGTATTCCAGGATGCTAAGATTCTTTATGCTCCAGGTAAAGCTGCAAATGCTGGTGGTGTATCTGTTTCTGGTCTTGAAATGTCTCAAAACTCAATCAGATTAAGCTGGTCTACTGAAGAAGTTGACGCTAAATTGAAGAGCATTATGCAGAATATCCACGAAGCTTGCGTTAAATACGGAACTGAAGCCGACGGATATGTAAACTATGTGAAAGGTGCAAACGTTGCAGGTTTCATGAAAGTTGCAAATGCTATGATGGCTCAAGGNATCGTTTAATCAGCAGAATTAAAAGTCATAGTGAAGGGACTGTCCAAAAGGATAGTCCCTTTTATTATTGTGAAGGCGATCCATTGTGATCGCTTTCTTTTTTTTAGTATTATAAGTAATATTCTTTTTTCATCTTTGACNGTTTATATATTTCGAATATATTTGCATTTCTTACAGAAAAACGATACTACTAAAAGATATAAAAGATGAAAAAAATGACGCTATTATTAGCATGCGGAATGATTACTGCAAATACTTTCGGGCAGAAAAGTAAATTGACTTATCCTATTACAAAGAAAGACAATACAGTNGATACTTACTTCGGNGTAAAAGTTGCAGACCCATACAGATGGCTGGAGAATGATACAACAAAAGAGACAGCAGCATGGGTAAAGGCACAGAACAAAGTTACCTCTTCTTATCTTGAAAAAATTCCTTTCAGAAACAAACTAAAGGAAAGACTGACCAATCTTACCAATTACGAAAAAATTGGTGCTCCATTCAAGAAAAACGGGAAATACTATTTTTATAAGAACGATGGTTTACAAAACCAAAGTGTTCTATATGTGCAAAACACTTTAGACTCCGAACCTGAAGTTTTTCTTGATCCNAATAAANTATCAGANGATGGAACTGTTGCTCTGACAGGTATTTCTTTCTCAAAAGATGGNAAATATTTTGCTTATACTATTTCAAGAAGCGGGTCGGACTGGAGAGAAGTTTATGTAATGGATATTGCCACAAGAAAACTATTGGATGATCATATTCAATGGGCTAAATTTTCAGGTGCGGCATGGCAGGGAGATGGTTTTTACTATAGCGCATACGATGCCCCTGTTGCCGGAAAAGAATTTTCCAATGTGAACGAGAATCATAAAATTTACTATCACAAGATTGGAGAGCCACAATCCAAAGATGTTTTGGTTTATCAAAATCCTAANTATCCNAAGCGTTTCTATACAGCCAGCGTAAGCGAAGATCAGCAAGCTCTTTTCATTTATGAATCCGGAGAAGGACGAGGTAATGCTCTCTATATGAAAAACCTTACAAAAGCCGATGCTCCAATTGAACAACTGGCTTCTGATTTTAATTATGAATATTCTCCTATTGAAGTTATTGGAAATAAGATTCTCTTTACTACTAACTTTGGTGCGCCCAAAAGTAAAGTAATGGTTGCTGATATCAACTCTCCAAAACTCGAGAACTGGAAAGTTCTGGTGCCGGAATCTACATCTGTCCTTTCAGGTGCAGAAGTTATTGGAGGTAAATTAGTGCTAACCTACGACAAAGATGCATCAAATCATGCATTCGTATATAATACTGATGGAAAACTTCTTCATGAAGTAAAACTCCCATCACTGGGTTCTGTAGGATTTAGTGGTGATAAAGATGAGAAGGATGCATTTTTCATCTTCACTTCTTTCACTTTCCCGGGAGCAGTGTATAAAATACAATGTCGACACAAATGAATCNTCNTTATATCGTGCTCCCNAAGGTAAATTTCAATCCGGAAGATTTTGTAACGGAACAGGTTTTCTATCCAAGNAAAGACGGAACAAAGATTCCTATGTTTCTCACTTACAANAAAGGATTGAAAAAANATGGAAGCAACCCCNGTTTTCCTTTATGCTTACGGTGGGTTTTAACATCAGCCTCAACCCTAGCTTCTCTCTACTTTCCGCATNCCATTCCTTGAAAACGGAGGTATTTATGCCACAGGCAAATCTTCGCGGTGGGTGGTGAGTACGGTGAAGAATGGCATATTGCCGGAAACCAAGATGCAATAAACAAAATGTTTTTTGATGACTTTATTTCTGCAGCCGAATACCTGAATTGCAAATAAATACACCNGCAAATCCGAAGGTTGGCTATTTGTAGGAGGTTCTAACGGCGGATTACTTATTGGTGCCTGCGTTAATCAACCGCCCTGATCTATTCAAGGTTGCTATTCCAGAAGTAGGTGGTTATGGATATGCTTTCGGCTATCATAAAGTTCACACATTGGCCTGGAACTGGGGCAAGCGATTACGGTACCAGCGAAGACAGCAAAGAAATGTTTGATTATTCGTGCATGCTTACTCCCTCCCTTTGCATACTTTCAAGAAAGGAATTACCTACCCTGCAATTATGGTTACTACAGCCGATCACGACGACCGTGTAGTTCCTGCACACTCTTTCAAATATGCTGCGACCTTGCAGGAGGCAAGCAATAAAAAGAATCCTGCACTGATACGAATTGACAGTAAAGCCGGACATGGTTCAGGAAAACCTATCAGTAAAGTTATTGATGAGCAAGCAGATATTTACTCATTCATCATGTATAATATTGGAATAAATCCGAAACTATAATCTCTTTCTACCACTGGGTTTATAGAACCAAAGGAAAATAAAGGGATTATCAAACTTTTAATCACAAATAAAAAATGGGCTGTCCAAACAAATTAGGACAGCCCATTTTTATTTCTTTTTCATCTTCGGATCCCTTATCTGAGACCAATCCAGAATATTCAATCTTCAAAGACTCAATTTAACTTTTCGGTTCCTTTTTTAAAATACTCCTCGGGTAGTTTTACACTCATCACGAATAATTAATTCATCCTTGTACAAAACAATTAATTCTTTTGTACAGAAGATTAAATTGTTTTGTACAGAAGAATGCAATCTTTTGTACAAGAGATTCAAAAAGAGATACCGGCTTTTTTGTTTATTACTTCAAACTATTAAATTTACTGAGAATGAATACAAAAAAACATCAGAAAGATAATTCCACAACATAATCAACGTCTGTAGGAGTTTCTGTTAAGTACAGCAAAACACCTTCTTTATCTTGTTTGAATTTAATTGCAGTTTTATTCTTGAACAATACAGCACTCTTCACCTTATTGGTAACAGGCAGGAATAAAGCTTTATCTTTCAGATTCAGGATATGGACAAATAGCTTATTTCCTTTCTGAGTAGTTACTCCCCAATCTCGAACCGGAACTACCCCACCACGGGTTCCGTAAATTGTTTCGCCATACACTTTCATCCACTCTCCCACTTCTTTTAGTCTTTGAACAGCGGTTGCCGGAATTTCTCCATTGGGCTGAGGACCAACATTGATAAGCAAGTTAGCATTATTACCTGCAGCTTTTACTAAGAAATGAATAAACTCTTTGGTTGTTTTATAGTTATTATCAGTAATGTCATATCCCCAGTTTCTATTCATGGTTTCGCAAGTTTCCAAAGGAAGTCTGCTTATTGTCTGCCCTGAAAGTCCGGCTGTGTTCTCGCCAGGAAGATCACGCTCAAACATTTGAAAATCTTCGCCAGGAAGCGGAGTACTGTGATGATTGTTGCCAATCTTACATCCAGGCTGTAGTTTGTGAATCAGTTCGTACTGTCCGCCTAAGTTCCAGTCCCAGGTAGGATCCTGGTCCTTATCCCAATAGCCATCAAACCAGATTGCACCAATCGGACCATAGTTCGTTAGTAATTCAGTAAGCTGATTATTCATAAAGTTCATATAATCACTCCATTTTCCATGAGTTGTTCGGCCAGTCCCCTGCCCTGTTCTACCAACAAGTCCCGTTTTACCGATTGGATAATAATCATCACGGCGCCAATCCAGATGAGAATAGTAAAGATGAAGTTTTAACCCCTGCTTTTTACATTCTTCGGCTAAAGCTTTCACTATATCTCTTTTGAAAGGAGTTGCATCTACAACATTATAATCCGAATATTTAGTTTTAAACATTGAAAAGCCATCGTGGTGACGAGTTGTGAAGCAAATATACTTCATACCGGCAGCCTTTGCAGCCGAAACCCATGCAGCAGCATCAAATCTGGAAGGATAGAAAGCAGAAGCCAGTTTCTCATACTCTTTCCAGTTAATATTCCTGTTGTTCATTACCCATTCACCATCACCCAGCATACTGTATAGCCCCCAATGGATAAACATTCCAAACTTTTCATCCTGAAATTCTGTTCTACTTTTCAGGTTTTCCTCAGAAGGTTGATACCCTTGCTGAGCAAACAGTTGCACATTACATACAAGAACTAAAAATAGCCAAAAGATCTTTTTCATATTATTGTTTATTTAAGAATTATGCATTCAACAAGTATTATTAAAAATAATTATTCAAATTATCCCACTAATAATTGCGCGTAAAATTAAATAATAGAATTGCAATAACAAATCTTTTTAATAACAAACAATATCCAGCTATTCCATTTTGATAAGTTCTGATACTGAAATAAAAAAAGTCCTTGCACAAATATATAGGTTCTGTACAAGGACTTACTATTTTATTTAAAGTATCCTACAGGATGATTCAGATAGAGAGTCTGCTTATCTGTGAGGTTCAATGCTTTTTTCAATTCTTCTTTGTTCATGGTAGCCCGGCATACTGTTGCCAAGTCTGCACCCGAACAAAACAATGATATATTCTGAGAAACAATTCCGGCATCTAGTGCACCCCAGGATTCGTTGTTATCAGAAACCAGGATCAGGCATACCGGAGCTTTCATCGGACGGACATCATCTTTACTTATCGGGTCAAGGGTACTGGTAGAAGCGTTATATAGATAATTGCCTTCGGCCATACATACATAGACTTTGATGTCTTGTTTATTTCGGGCAGATGGAGCAGTTCTTTTTCCTTCCTTTGGGCGGTTAATTCCGTTGGCAGCCCAAAGAAGGTCGGAAAGATCCTGATGACTAAGCATTTTATCAGAAAACGTTCTGGTAGATTTTCTGTTAGAGAAAGCGTTCATCAACGTAACAGTCCGTTTCAAATCAGGTGCATTTAATTTGATAGGCTTAAATTCCTGAGCAGCACATGAAACAGCAACAAAGAATAACATTAAAAATACAGATCTTTTCATAACTTGATAATTTTAATTATATAATCGATAAACTTTCTTAAGTCTAACAATAAATGGCAAAACAACATTAAACAGCCTTCAATCCGCCATTAATGCCTCAACTACAACTATTTCATTTGTAAAGTTATTCAGGCTTCATCACAACTCCAATATTCTTCATTCCATCTATTTTAACGATCAATGGCTTATCAAAATGTATATAACGAAGGTATTTAGTTTCAAACGCAGGTTCCTTATCATTCAGGAAATCCTGATCATAGATTCCATCATTCATATAAGAATTAATAGTAAAGTAGCCCACGCCAAACGATGTCAGATTCTGNAAGAAATGCGTTCCCTGACTTGGNTCTACTCTATAATTTGTTAGCCCCGCTTCAACAATAACTTTTGCAGCCGATATATGTGGCCATTTTACAGGAATACCCAGCCAGGTATCGCTGGAACCCCATCNCCCCGGNCCAACCAGAATATAATTCTTGTTTTTATCAAGAAACTCCTTATTCAGTTTTTCTATTTCGTAAGCAATATCCTGATTNTGGGATGCACTGTAATTGTCAGTCTTNACATAAACAATGTCATACACATCATTCATAATTCCATGNCCTAANGCATGATTAGANNCAAGCAATGTTTTTTCTGCTTTTANTAACGACAAATCTTCATCAAGTACTTGCTTACTATCTACAATAGGACGAATCTGTAACAAATAGAANGTTCCCGATTTGTCCATTTCCGTACTCATCGTTGCGGCAAATTCAATTTCAACCGGACGTCTCATTTCCTCCTCCCCATACTTCATTGCCAACTTCAATATCTCAGCCAATGGGAAAACATCATGCTGCAGAATATTGGCAAAAGTAATCAGCTTACGTCCACCAGGATAAANACCGTCNCNAATNACCTGATCATAAGGATCGAAAGTAGAAGCAAGATAACGCAATGAACCATCATTCTCGGCCTCTTTAACAGGAAGTTTCAGCAAATTAAAACCATCATCTATAGAAAAATCCTGGCCAATATTCTTTAAGTCCAAAGCATAGAAACGAGTCTGAGTCTCTTTTAATGCAATATCCAATTCACTGGTTTGCAATATTTGATGAGGGTGATAAGGAGAGAATCTAAGAGTCATACCTCCATCAACAATATATTTGCCTAGTCCTAATGCAATATTCACAGTTCCCTCTTCCGGTTTCTCATCTCCAATTGGGTAATAGTTGAGCGACCTTGCCACACCCGACATAGAAGGATAGTAGCGGTCACCAT
>JGI20225J20221_1003273_pt1 | contig 10091 bp, 12 predicted proteins | sample BioMet4_FD_20221 | JGI IMG/M metagenome (IMG submission 20221)
ATATAAACGATTTTTATTGGACAGTTACATATTTCAGTTCCAAAATACCGCTGTTAGGTTCTATCAGATTTTTTACATTGGACTTTACGAGATAAGCGGATCCCATGTAATACAAAGGAGCAACGACTGCGTTATCAGAAATCAGACTCTTTTCCGCCTGCACCAATATATCCGCGCGTTTCGCGTTATCCGTCTCTTTTTTCGCTTCCGTAATCAAGTTGGCGTAAGCATTTGCCGCATCCGTATCCTTGAAATTTCCGCGAAATCCGTTCTTATTCTCGGTCCAAATCTGCAGGTCAGTCATCGGGTCGTCATAATCAGCGCCCCAGGCGTTGAGCCCCATTTGATACTTGCTGGATTTCATCAATGCTCTTCTGGCTTCCTTCGTTTTGGAATCCAGTTTTACGTCAATACCGAGTACAGATTTAAATTGGCTCTGCAGGAAAGTACCTACATCCTTGTTTTCGGTGTCGTCATCCAAAACGAGGGTGAGCTGAGGAGCTTTTCCTCCCAGTTCGGCAACGCCTTTATTCCAGTATTCCTTTGCCTTCGCCGCATCAAAAGTTTTTAATTCGCCACGCAGCGAACCGAAAGTCTTCCCTGTTACGCCGCTGCTCATGGCTGTTGGCACGACGCCGCTGGCGGCCTCGGAACCATTGTTCAGAATGGTGGATGCAAGCGTGCCGTTGTCAATTGCCATGCTGAGCGCCTTGCGGATATTAACGTTCTTGGTGCCTTCCGCAGTTGTGTTGAACTGTACAAAGCTCGTGCGGTAAATCGAGTGTGTGGCAAATTCCTTGTTGCTCTTGTAAGCCGGAACATCTGTCGAGGAAAGTTTCACACGGCTTAACTGACCGGCTTTGTAAAGGTTCAGCGCAGTACTTTGTTCCTTGATTATTTTGATGCTGATGGAATCGACCTTAACGTTTGCCGCATCCCAATAGCTTGGATTTTTTACCAGTGTTACGCCGGCGGCGGCATCATACTGAGAAATCATGTAAGGGCCGGAATAAACCAGATTATCTTTTCCGACTGCGTAATCCTTGCCCTGCTTCTCAAAGAAACTCATGTCGACCGCATAATACGGTATAAATGTTGTAAGAGAAAGGAAGTAAGGGGTTGGAGCCTTCAGTTTTACCACCATGGTCTTATCATCCGGAGTCTGGATTCCGACCTGATCGGCAGTTGCTTTCTTTTCCGAATATTCCTGAGCATTGACAATATAATCGGTAAGAATGAACGCATAATTATTCGGAGTGTCGGCAGCCATCTGCTTTAACCATGTATCCTTGAAGACCTTGGAGGTAATTGCATCCCCGTTACTGAACTTCAGTCCGTCGCGAAGAGTGAAGGTATATGTAAGTTTATCGTCCGAAATTTTGCAGTCCTTGGCAAGCGCAGGCTGTGGCTGATTATTCATGTCAAGTCGGTAAAGACCTTCCGAAATATTATTCAAAACGTTGAACGCAATATTATCGGAAGCAGCAAACTGATTCAGAGTTGGGATTTCGTTTTCCAGATACAGATTGACAGATGTTGATTTCGCCTCGCCGGAGTTCGTTTGACTGGCGGTGCCGCCTGATTTTCCGGTAAAGGAGTTGCAGCCCGTTGCCGCCGACAGAATCATGGCGGCGGAAAGGATTACCGCAGTTAACTTTTTCATATGATCACCTCATCAAATTATTTGCTGGATTGAATATATTTCACAAGTCAGTTACCATCAAGCAAAAGAATCGAATTGACTTAATGAAGTACAAAGATAGCAAAAGCAAGTTTGCAGTTTGCGTATTTCAGAATATTCTTATTTTCATTTTATGGAAAGCAATCCGGACCTTTTAGGAGAATAGATTATTTGAATAATAAATTAGCAAAAACGTCAATATGGTATAAAACCGGTTTGACATCTTTGCCAATCAATTATGATTTATATGTTACTACGTAAAAGCGGTAAAGTCAATAAAAGCTTTATTTTTTTTCGATATTTATCTATTTTATTATAAATTCGCTATACAAATATAGAAAAAATTGATAGTTCAATATATTATTGTAAATCTGTTCTTGGACTGCCGGTCCCCGATTTGTTTCTTGTTTTTGAATAATTCTTATTATATTCTGCATTTATTAAGTGTTACAGTGGTTAAAAGCTCCAAATGTATGTCTTTAAAATTTGAAGGAACAGATTCAAAATATTCAATACATTATTTTTTTACACTCCGAATCCATCCTCTCCCACCAGACAGGGTGACAGGACAAAAGTGTACACTTTTATTCTGTCACTGCGTCTCCGTATTACAAACAAAAGATGACCGCGGTATTTTTACACGGTCATCTTTTGTTTTTATATCATGTTTTATTTTGCGCATCCTCTCTTTTTTAATATGAATGCCATCACCAGCAAAAAGCATTCAAGCCCGGATTCAACGAACAGCGCAATAAAAGGAAAAGTATAATTAACAAAATTATATATGTCGGTACTGCTATCAAAAGAAGTAACTGCGAGGACAAATGCCAGCAAAGCGGAAGGATATACAATGGGTTTATATGTGCTTAAGCCTGCAATTTGCGAAGTACCTAAACTGAATGCCCAAATCAGACTCATTGCCGATGTAATACCTGCGGCAACGGATATCGTCAAAAACAGTGCCTCTAAACGTTCAAATACGCCGCCGATGGAAATTATTTTTGCAAGCTGAAGACCAACATTTGTCATAGATCCGGCCTGCTCCGGGCCAAAAATGCAAATACCCGAAATGACCTCTAATTCGAACATGATTGAACCCAAGGTAACGGAAATAAATTTTCCCTTAAAACCATTTTCGGGCTTACTGCAATAGGGAATGTACATACCCATAATAATGCAGATGCTGATATATGACAATAGAAACGGAGAGCCGCTCAAAAACGGAAAAGGACCCCGATATAAATGGGGCTTAAGACCATCAAGATTTATTAAAGGAGTCAGTGATACAAATAAAACAATAAAACCCAATAAATAAATCGGCCCCAGAAACGCAGATATCCTCGCAAATACTTTTAAGCCTTTTTTAGCGCCGATTGCGATTAAAATAAAGCAAGATGCAATCAGTACATTCAGAGGCGTTTCAGGAAAAAATGCGGTGCCTAATAAGGTGCAGAGACTGCGTATTAAAACCGACGCTGATATTAAAAATAAAAAAATAAAGAGCGCGCCAATAAGCCTTCCAAAAAATTTCCCTAAAACAGAGATACTGTATTGAACCATATTTTCTCCCGGGAAACGCCTTCCCATGTAAGCATAAACCACAGCTAACGCAACATCTGTCAGCCATGCGCAGATGACCGACAGCCATGCGTCCGCGCCTGTGTGGGCAATCAGCATACTCACTATCTGCAAAGTAGAGAAAGATGTTATGATACTGAAAAGCAGCCATATATATTGTTTTGTCGAGATTGTATCTTTTTCCTGCATAAGAAGCCAGCTTTCCATATCTTTATTGACAGCTATCCAAACAGCTTTTTACCGTAATTATCAAATAATTCATTCAACGATTTTAACGTGACCGGGATGCCCGTATCCTTACAAATTACAAGAATGCAGGATAATGCCATGAGGAGCAAAAATACCGTCAGTTCTGCCCGCTGCTTATTTTTGACTAACGGTATTCCGTCAATCATAAAAAGTATTGCAATTAAAAATATTAGTAAAAACAACATCAGAATACATTCCTTTTTTGGGTTTCTTCACAAGCCCCATACGCTGATCTTTCAGCAGCGTGGATTTAACAGCAGAACCATGCCATAGTGTCATGCATAAATCTAAAATTTGCATGAACCCATAAAAACAAGTTCTTTTTAAATTTCATTAGACTTATTATTACCGTTTCTGTAATATTATTCATAATTATCATATTGACATATGACTTTTATAAATAATGGCGCAAAGTGATTAATTAAAATGCCGGCGTACATTTCCGGATGATACGCAAAGAAGCTTTGTCCCAGATACCAAGACAGTACGAATGTGCATATCATGTATCGATAGGTTTACATTTTAAGCCTACTGTACTGTTGAAATACAAAATATTGAAAGGTTGGTTATTTATGGGAGTGCCCGTTATTGTATCCGGCACCGAAACACGCTGCCAGGCAATTTCCGATATTATTGAGTCCGTTGCATTGGAGCAGGCCGCTTTAGCGCATATTCTTAATGCAGAGGGAGAGAAGATTCAAAAGGTGGTTAATCCATGGGGCCCTCTGGCAGAGGATTCTGCGGCAGCGGATCCTTTTCCATGGCATCCTACGACACAGGAGCTTTTGGACACCAACAAGAGTGTAAAAAGGATGGTTGATGCCGTATCCCGTCTGGAATTGGTTCTTCAGGCAAAATTGGATCTGTTCAGCGATTGTGTCTGCACAGAATGCAGTACAACCTCGACAACCACAACGACTACAACTCGTACGAAAACAAATTATATAGAATAAGATAATCAGATGGGGGCATGGCGCGAATGTGCCATGCCCCCTTTAATAAGGAGGTTTTTTGATTGAAGGTAGCAATCCTGACGATGTTTTCCGGCCTTTCCAGCACCTATTCACTGGTGGGAGTGGTGGCCGACCAGCTTGAAATGCTGTTAAGTCATGACATACCGGTAAAGCTTCTGGTGTCGGAATATTGTCCCGACACCGAACGGCCCGGAATATTTTCGGACGGCAGAATCGAGTGGGTAAAAATCAAAAGCAGCATAGATGGCAACCAAATTGAGCTTTATGACTACTCTAATCCTGAAAGCAAGCTGCACAAGACCTTTTACAGCGAAGCAAAATTTTTTGCCGGAGAATTTGAAAAGGCTCTCAGTGATGTTGACGTGTGCATTATGCATGACATTCTTTATCAGGGGGCGCATTATGTTCACAATATAGCAATTCGGATGGCACAGAAGAATCTACCCAATGTGCGGTTCCTTTCCTTTTCTCATTCGCTGCCTGACAAACGGCCTCTTCATGTGGGTGAGGAAATGTCCGGCAGATACACGCCCATGCCAAACACATTGTTTGTTTATCCGGGTCATTCGGGTATTACGGCACTCGCTCAGCAATATAACGTCCCGGAGGGGTACTGCCGCACGGTTTACAACTGCGCGCCCGTTATGGCATACATGGATGAGTCCGTACAAAACCTGCACCGTCAAACCAGCCTGCTCAATACAGAATATATGATTGTCTATCCGGGGCGGCTTTCCACCGGAAAGAAATTTGAAAAGGTTGCCGCGTTGGCAGGGACTATCAAACGGATCTCCGAAAAAACTGTAAAGGTGGTGTTTTGTGATTTTCCCTGCGAGGATACTCCCGCTGACGATTACAAAGCTGCGATTTACTATGTGGGGGATTTTTACGGACTGGACAGGGACGATATCGTTTTCACAACCGACTGCGGATACCCGAAAGGATTTCCGCGTGCCGGTGTACTGGATCTGTTTACTCTTTCCAACTTATTTATTTGCCCATCCCTTTCAGAAGCTTTTTCCGTCACGCTGCTGGAGGCCGCAAGCAGGGGGAATTTTCTGGTTTTAAACGAATGTGTCCCGGGCCTGCGTGAAGCGGGGGAACTGTTTGGCGCATATTTTATGAAATGGGATGCAAGAAATACGGACTTTACGATAAACCAGCAATACACACCCTCCGAACGGGCTTATTATGAACGGCACAGTGCCGAAATCATTCAGATGATGCGGGAGGATAAGGTGTGCCTTGCAAAAACCATGATCCGCAAACGCTTTAACTATGAGTGGGTATGGGAAAATCAGCTGAAACCTCTCCTCTTCAGCTGCATTCCGGCTGAATCGCAGCAGTGACAGGCAGCTGATCAAAAACGGGGCAGCTTTTTGAAGTCCTTTCTGCCGCTAAGATAAAAGGGAGAAAGGTTTGGCGTTGCTATCCAAAACAATATCACAATGCCATTTTTACTCATATCATATAGCATATAGGTAAAAAAGCATTTGAACCGTTTAAGGAGAAAAAGATCATGTTTAGAATAAAATCCGAAAAACCGCTGTCCTCTAAATGCCAGACCCGTTACAAGGGACTGGCATATGACGGCTGTTGGTTTTATCTTACCGTATATTGCGAGTGCAGGGTCGTACGTTTTGACTCCTGCTTCCATGAGGAGAAAAGCTTTGATACTTGCAGATGCTACCGCTGTATTTGCTACGATTTGAAAGAAAAGTGTTTCTGGGCGTCGGACAGTCAATGTCTGTCCACCGTATTTAAGCTGGATGAGTGCTTTCATGAAATTGATTCCATCCGCATCCATTCCTCTGACGAATGCGGTGGCCTGGTAACCGGCATTTCATACAATTGCTGTGATGACAGCCTTTTGGTGTCCTTTACCGGAGGCGTTGTATGCGTCAATAAGCAGCATCCGGAAAAGAGTATGACGCTGGCAAAAACCTGCCGCGAATGGATTCTTGGCCTTGTTTCCATTTGTCCGTATTATCTTATCTACAGCGTTTCAGAACAGAAAAAAACAATTCGTGTCTGCTGCCACAACGGAAGGCCTATTAAGGAAATCTGCGTTCCGAGTGAAATGATTATTGAGTCAGCGGTTTTCTTCCCTTGTGCAAAGGACTGTTCTGACTGTCACTTTTATGTTCTGATATCCAAACATGGCTGTTATCCCTATATCCTGGACTGCATCATGGAATATGATGCAATATGCGACGGAATATGCGACTGCAACTATGAAATATGTGATAGGGACTGCAATGAAGATTGTGAACACAAAAAATGCAGCTGTGATGTGCTGGAATCCATTGCTTTACAGGAAGCCTCCCTCGCGCATATCCTGAATGCAGAGGGCGAAAAACTGCAGAAGACGATTTCCTCTACTGACGACATACGCAAAATTTTAGAGGTAAACAGGTCGGTCAACAAGACGATTATAAACGCTACCCATTTGGAGCATATATTATACGCTAAGCTGGAAGCCTTGGATGATTGCTGTGACTTCTGTGAAAACGACAGGTGAAGCAAACGGAAGGTGATCAGTGGCGGAATATCCGCTCTTGTGAAGCAAACGGGGTCATTTTACTGAAATCCCGTTTGCTCACTTTGTTATATGGAAATGGATGCTGTTCAACTGATTCCAATTTGCTGATGTAAAATGCTGCTAAAATCAGCCTGTTGGTAGTGCAAAGCTTCAGACAGCTCCTGTGTACGGTAAAAATTAAACAACATCTTATCCGTAAAGAAGGGCGGCTTCATGCCGTCCTTCTTTACAATTATATACGTTGCGCTCAGACCCGTGCCGACGAATATTGGGGGCGTTAAGAGGGAAAAACCTCACTTGAAAAATTCGTTTCTGACGGCGGAGAAGGGGAGGGCTTTTTCGGGATGCAGGCTGTGCTCGCCAATGATCTTTTCCATCCAGATCATATCGTACCATGTGTCAAGCTTATAGCCGCACTGATGAAAATGGCCAATTGTTTTGTAGCCCAAATGCTCATGAAATCCAATGCTGCCGGGGTTGGGGTAGGCTATGCAGGCGTTCATGTTCAGGATATGCTGCCTTTTCATGATTTCTTCTAACAGAAGATAGAGCTTTTTGCCGACGCCATGACCCCTGTAATCCATCTTTATGTAAATGGTAGTCTCGACCGCCCAGTCATAAGCGGCTCTCTCATGAAAGGACGACACGTATGCGTATCCGATAATTTTGCCGTTTTCAACCGCGACCAGATAAGGGTATCTTATCAGGATATGCCGGATTCTTTCGGCGAATTCCTCCAGCGGCGGAACAACATATTCAAATGTGATGGCCGTGTCTGTGATGTAGGGCGCGTAGATCGCAAGAATTTCGCGGGCGTCGTCCACAGTGGCTGTGCGAATAGAGATTTTTTCCGTGTTCATGCCGATTTGTCTCCTTTGCTGTAACGAATGAATGCTGCTTTTTACTCATTCTTCGTGTTTTTATAGCCATTACAGGTTCTTGTCCCGTTCTCAATCGAGTTTACTATATTTTAGCATATGCGATAATATATGTAAAATGATTGTATAGAATCTGGATACCGTTTTCCATGGCGGCGAGCCGGTTCTGATAAAAACGGGATAGGGCAGGTCAACGGTGCAGATATCTGGCTGAAACAGCAAAGTTTAATCGGTTATCAGCGCGGAGGATGTTCTGTACAGAAAAAATAGATTGACATTCCTGAAATGAAGTATTATAGTTTATCGCAATCTACAACAAGCTGATGGAAAGCTTGAGAGACATAACAAATTAATTTTATCCTATACTAAATATTATCATCAGAAAATCATTGGAGGGAATCACAATGGAAGAAATTTTTAACCGCAGAAGTATCCGTAAGTTCAAGGACCAGGCCGTGGAGCCGGAAAAAATCGACCGGCTGCTCCGCGCGGCCATGCAGGCACCGTCCGCAGGCAACCAGCAGCCATGGGAGTTTATTGTGGTAAAGGACAAAGAGGGCCTGAGAAGGCTGTCTCAGGTTTCGCCGTTTTCAAAACCGGTTGCAGACTCCGGTGTAACCTTTGTGCTTCTTGCAAATGGAAACGAGCTGAAAATTCCCACCGCATGGGAGCAGGACATGGGCGCGGCAGCGGAAAACATGCTGTTGGAAGCGGTACATCTGGGTCTTGGCGGCGTGTGGTTCGGCGTTGCAACTTCAAACGAGGTTATGGAAAATGTAAGCAGCTTATTCCGTCTTCCGGACCATATCAAGCCTTTTGCTCTGATTTCCGTAGGCTATCCGGACGGGCAGAAAAATGAGTTTGTCGACCGCTACAAGGCCGAAAAGGTTCATGAGGAAAAATGGCGGTAAATAAGAGGAGAAGATTATATTCGCCCTTTACCAGCATTGCCACCTGCCCGGCGATTTCCTCCGGGTCTTCCTTCATGCGGATGCGTGCCCAGTCAAGCCCCATTGCGTCAACGGCAAGGCTCTCAAAATGCGCAATAAAGTCCTTGTGCTTGCTTTCGAGACGTCTGTGCTCCATCCCCAGGCCCTACAGAGTCAATAAGGCAATAGATACAGCAACACCCGGATGCACGGTACAAAAATACCGTGCATCCGGGTGCTTTGCTGTCGGTTTGGATAAGACCGGTTTTAAAGATTCTTCTCACAAAATGCTTTTAAACCCGCACAATCCGCCGCTTCATCTGCTCCTTCAATTTGAAAGGCAACCGTGTCGTTTTGTTTCGCATTGAGGCTCATTACTGAAAACAGACGTTTTGCGTCCGCCGTTTTTCCGTTCAGTGTTATATTGATTGCAGAGTGGAAACCCTGCGCGCACTTGACCAGCAGGCCTGCCGGTCTTGCGTGAATGCCCAGGGCATCTTTGACTGTAAAAGTAAACTGCTGCAAAGCATATTCGCTCCTCTATCATATTTATTTCCAAATTTAAAATCTCTTTTGGCCGCTGTGTCAACACGCAGCGTTACAAGAGAGATGCCGCTTCTTCATCCAGGATGACCGTTACATCGTTATGTAAATAGGTCAATGATGAGGTGTTGTGCGTATCGATCATCCGACCGGTCAAAAGATCTTTTATGATCGCCGCTTTAGCGGTTCCGTTTGCAATGATAATCATTTTTTTAAAGTGCATAATATCTGCGACCCCCATCGTTATGGCGGCCTTCGGAACATCGTCGGCATTTTTAAACAGACGTGAATTTGCCGCCCGGGTGTTTTCGGAAAGGGAAACCGTATGGGTGCGCGCAAAAAGCCGGTCGTCGGGCTCATTAAAGCCAATATGTCCATTTTGCCCTATGCCCGTAAGCAGAAGGTCTTTTTCCTTATATATATCAAGCTTCGCGTCGTAATTTTTACACGCTTCCTCCATGTTTTCGGACAGCCCGTCCGGAACATAGACGTTTTCCTGTTTAATATTGATATGGTCGAATAAATGATGATGCATAAAATAGTGATAGCTGTTTTCGTCGTCCTGACGAAGCCCGATATATTCATCCAGATTGAAAGTCACAATTCCGGAAAAATCGACTTTCCCGGCCGCATACATTCCGCTAAGCTCCCTGTATGTCCCGATCGGCGTGCTGCCGGTCGGTAAACACAGAACCGCCTTTGGATTTTTGCTGATTT
>JGI20225J20221_1003274_pt1 | contig 10089 bp, 7 predicted proteins | sample BioMet4_FD_20221 | JGI IMG/M metagenome (IMG submission 20221)
CAAATAATCTTTCTGTAGAAATAGTCCTGAAAAAATCAGGAAAAAGGTACAGACGTTGCCCTATGAAACCAAGACCATTGAGTACCATGGCAAGGATGCAGACGGAGTGAGGAACCTTGTGATCTCGTTCTTTAGGAAGTTTCTCATCGATCAATTTGTCAACTTCAAGCTCTTGGAAAACTCCAGCAATAAGACCAAGGTGACCTAAGAAGCTTGTACGTTTTATTGAGGATTCAACTCTTCTACTGTTGTTTTTATCTGCCATGGAAGATCAAGAAAAGAGATATGAAAATTAATTATATTAACTTATTATGTTTACCTGCCGAATCTAGGATACATGATCTATGAATGGTTTAAATCGAATCTCCTCCATACAATTTCTGGTACTGCTGAAGCGCATAAAAGTCGGTCATCGAGGCTATGTAGTCACTCATTAGGCGCAGGAAGACTTTGTCTTTGATTATGGATGATTTATGTTTCTTAAAGTCATCCTTGCTTAAATACCTGATATTCTTTGAAACCCAGATATTAGCTGGTACCGAATCAATTGGTCTAATTTTTTCATATAAGGTCGGAATAGAACAGACTTTAGTATATGATTCAAAAACGTGATCTGGAAGTTGTTTAGGGTTGGTTATATATGCCTTAATTATCTGCCTGAGCACAAACTTGGATTTGTAGTTCATCTTGTCAATCATGTAGTTGTTGATAACAAAAGTGTCCTCAATTTCCTTTAGCTTTTTGTATAGTGCATTGTGTTCCAAGACACGTTTATGGGTTGCTATGTCTTCATTCAATGGATACTTAGCTTTTTGTCTACGACCATTCAGTTCTAGCATGTTATCTTTTATTATGAGAACGGCATCGGAAATTAGCTTGCCAATTAAGCAACTCATAATATATTTAATATGATGAGTAGCAATCTCTTTTTTGACATTAACATCTCGTTCCAGACAGCTTATGTTGAATTTATCTGTTAAATCTTGAAGCTGGGCACAAATGATTTCTTTGCTGTCGTAGTTTCCTTCGATCGCATCCTCGATGTCATGGCAGACTTGAGCGATTTCATCGGCAAGGTCAACGATTTGCCCTTCAAGGGAGCACGAAAAAGATTGTTTTATATGGAACTCTTCGATTTCGTTGATTCCATCGTAAACTACAAGTTCGCCTTCCCGTTTTCCGTCTTTAAATCTAGTACTTGTGTGTTTTAAAATTCCTTCAAGAACAGGGTAGGTTATATTGAGGCCCTTGAAGTAATATCCTTCTTCAAGTTCGTTTAAAACTCTGACACTCTGAAAATTATGCTTGAAACAGAGTCCCATTTCTTCAATTTTGAATCCATACATTTCATAGAGCTTTTCTCTAATTCCTTTATCTTCCCCAGTTAGAAAATCGTTCAGAACCTCTTCTCCAGTGTGCCCAAAAGGTGTATGCCCTAGATCATGTCCGAGAGCTATGGCTTCCACAAGGTCTTCATTTGCACGAACTTGGCGGGCAATGGTTCTTGCAATCTGGGAAACCTCTAGGGTATGAGTGAGTCTTGTTCTAATGTGCTCTCTCATTTCTCCCATAAAACAGACCTGTGTTTTATGAATAAGTCTTCGAAAAGCTTTGGAATAGATAATTCGGTCTTTATCTCTTTGAAATTGTGTTCTGGTGGCTACTTTTGATTCTACTGCATACTTTTTTTCATAATCTTCTTTCATGTCGTTGGAATCAGGTCTGCGTACACATGGATTCACATCAGATGTTGCAAGTGGATCAAGCTCATAGCTCTTCTTATAAATACTATTATAAATACTGTCATCCAAAGAATAACCCCCTATAAATACTTCTAAACATAATAGATCTTTATACCAAATAAATTTTTTGGAATACTAGTCTAATTATAAACTTGTTATTGCATATATTTTAAGCTTGCATGTAAAAATAGACATGTATCAAAAATTATAAAGAAATTTTCAAATTTTAAATTTTTTTCAAAATCAAACATAAGCCAACACATTACTTCAAATAATTGAGTATATTTGCACTAGCGCTCTCGATAGAACCTACATTCGGCAGCAAGCACACCCTAACATCTAAATATCCTTGATTGTTGTTTTTTGTAGATTCAATTCTAAATCAGTATCATGCAGACTGCATGTCTAATTCAATTTGTCATTTCTCCCATCTAATATAAATATATATTAATTATGTTATGGTTAACATTTAGTAATTTTTGATTTAAATTAACTTTTAAAAATTATAAATAAAACGATATCAATAGAAAAATTAAATGGATTTTTATGTCGACCTGCCGAATGTGGGATAGAATGTAATTCATTTGTATTCGGTTAAGAGCCTATCCGAAAAGTCAGTAATGCATGTTGAAATGTCACAATAGGTCTATAGTATCAAAGTATCCGTTCCTGTTTTGCATATTGTAAAAGTTATAGTAGGTAACCACTTTTCGGATAGACTCTAAGATATGAAACACCAAAGAATAGTCCTTTTACACGGATACCTATGAATTGTATTAGAAAATCGTTATCGTGGTACTCGAAGTTGTGCATAGAATTTGTTAACCGATGACAAAAGTAATGTAATTAGGGCTTACGCAGTTGAACCGAAAAACAACATCAGAAAACACAGAACTGTATAAATCACAATACGATTGATAAGGCCGCATGTGCTTGATTTTATTCCTCTAGTGCGTAAGTTCGAGTAGTATTTTCTACAGTTCTGGGCAGTTTTCATCCACCTGATAAACTTCAAGGTATTCTACTAAAATACGGAAGAGTTATCTTAGAACCTATCCGAAAAGTGATTAACTCTGATATTATACTTACTGTTACTTTTCAATATGTATTATTTACTTTTCGGATAGGCTTTTAATGATCAATTTTCAGGCGAATCAATTAACCGAACTCTTTGAATTGCTATACTTAACTCTCTTGTATCATTATTCTTTAGCTCCGGAAAGTCACATGGTCTTTCGGTGCCTTCAGGTACATCTAAAAGAATGACATTCTTTCCCTGATTTAAGGTAACAGGGATACTTACTGTGCTTAAATTAGTGCTGATATTTTGTTTACTCTGGAGAGTTTTGCCATTATAAACCTCGAGCGTCTTTGGTGAATGTAAGCTGCATGCGTTGAGTTTTAATACTACATTTTCAGCAACACCTGAATAAACCGATAACGTAGCCTTGTTTGATATCCACCTGGTCATTGTGCCGTCCCAATTCTCCAGGCGTTTCCATCCTTTACCTAAAAGCATAAAGGGCTGAATTGTTTCATCTGGAACACGGTAAACAATAAGCCCGTCTTCATCGTATACATCGGGTTCAGTTTTAAGGGTTTTTTTCAGTAAATCGGTTACAAACTCGAGTTGCTCACTGGACAATTGATCTTTGTGGACAATAACATACCTTATATTATTGGCATTCAGGACAGACGTGCCTATATCAGTAACATCTTCCTGTAAAATATCTTTAGTTCCCAGGGAATAATACTGTAATTCTTTAATGAATGGAGTCTTCCTTTGGAAGTCACTAACGTTAGCTGGATACCTTGCTGAATATCCGCCTACGAGAGCTTTATTGTGGACTGTCTGATAGTACAAATCCTGAAAATCCATATATCCTGCGTTAGAGTTTTGCGGGATTTCAAGCATCGCATAGTTATCCTTATCGTTACTAATTTTATAGTAAAAGTCAGGAACACTTACCTGTGTGGTCGGATACGGAATAGATAGGTATTCAAAAACCAGCAGGAAACCCACTATTGTAAATATAAGCTTTTTTCTTTCGGGTCTATACTTCAGTAATTCCGAAAATCCATATCCTGCCAGGACGGAGTACCCAAGGGTTGCGATAACAAAAAATCTGCCAACTGTCCTGCAGTTTTTCAGGAAAGGAATCGTGTTGTATAGTATCTGATATGGAAGCGGAATTTTCAGGTTGGAGTCCGTGAAAGCAGCCGCTCCGTTGAAGTGTAATATGGGTCCTAAACTAATTATCGTAAAGAAAAACGTAGATACTAACCAGAACTTTACGCCAGGCTTTCTCCTTGATTTCAAGAGTGCAAGGATTGAAAGTCCAAGAACAATATATCCTATAAAGTTCACCTGTTCAGCAGGCCAGCTTGGTATATTCGAATATAAGTCTAAGGTAAACTGGCCGATCAACGGATGTAAATGAGAAGGGAGAAAAAAGCTCATCAAATCGTTTGATAATTTGGGAATTTCATTTGCATTTGGCTTTAAGAAGTTTTGTTTTGAAAGGGCAATAAGTATCTCATTAATGGTCAAAGGCAGCACTCCGAGAAAAGCGACCCCGCCAAAAAAGAAGTATTTTATTATTATTTGTTTCACAGAATGAGTAAAGTTTTTCCCGGACCTGAGAGTCAGGTAAAAATCATAGAAGAATACTAACCCTGCAAAGATCCCCATAAAGATCAGGTACTGCAGGTCGCTCATTGCTACCAGAATGAAAAAGATTCCTGCAAGGATTGGGTTCTTGATTCCTTCTTCTTTAACTGTTTTCATGAGATACAGCGCACAGAAGGGTATCCATTGAACTGTTGCTGCTCCAAAAAAGTATAGCCCTCTGGAAAAATGATATGGGGAAAATGCGAATACAATTCCTGCAATAAAGGCAGCATATTTATTATCCGTAAGATATTTTACCAGGAGATATGAACCAATAGCCCCTATTATAAAAGTTAAGAGCCATAGTATCGTGTATATGACATGTAGTTCTAAAAAGGGTGACAGCAATACATATAACACTTGATTGAAGGCTGATGAAAAGGGCATCGATTCTATGCCATTTGGATAAAACAGGAGATGGTCATGCGTCAAAGCCGCTAAATCCGCTTCCTTTATAGCTATTTTTGTGTACCATAAGATCCTCATCCATTGAAACGAATCCGCTCCCGTTCCAGGAATATCGGTTTTTATCTTAAATAAGACAGGATAAGTAAGAATAATTGTCAAAAGAGTATATGAGATTCCCACCAGAGAATATTCCCGTAAATTGTAAAAATGTTTATTTTTAAAACTTCGGTTTTTTTCCGGGTTAGATGTTTTTCTTATTTCCACGAAATTGGCTCCCGATTTTCCTGAATATCTCTTATTCTTTTTTTCGAAATAAATCCCAAATGATATATAAATGTTATTAAATATTAAATGTTATTAAATATTAAATGTTATTAAATATTAAATGTTATTAAAAATTAAGTGTTGAGCTAATCCCAAAACCCATTTTCATTTTCACTTATTGGAATTATTCTGGATTTTTTCACGATCTGAAACTCGATTGGTCACTTAAAATGCAGGAATCGGAGAAGCAAATTTTGAGTTTTGGGATGAACTCGTTATTAAAAATTAAATGTTAATAAAAAGTAAATGTTAATTATTATTTTTTGCATAGAACCATAGTCCAGGGAAACGGCCTTCGAACTTCCAACACATCAAAATAAGTTTCTATTAAACTCACAAACTTTCCCGAACTCCAGTTCTGAACATGTTCAGGATCATTTCCAAAACGTGTCAAATTTTTACCCCGGAAGAAATTCATTGTACGGAAATAGGGTTCGTTAGGCACACTGAGAATACAGTAATTTTTAGTTATTCGTCGGATCTCCTGAAGGGCTAAATCCGGTTTTTCGAGGTGTTCCAGTACTTCGGTTGCTATAACAAGATCGAAACTGTTTTCTTTAAATGAAATATCACATATGCTGCCTGAACAAAATTCACATTCTGGATTTTTCTCCTTTGCAATTCTCAGAGCATTTCTGGAAATATCAACGCCTGTTATTTTTGGATAATCAAGGCAGTTAATGACAAATCCTTCCCCACAGCCTATATCAATAACATTAGTTATATTTTTTAAAGGAGCGGCGGTTTTTTTCAAATTTTTCATAAAGTTGGCTATCACTATACCCATAAGCGGATTTTTAGAGTTGTATTTTTTATAATTTCTACTCTGGTTCTGGTCCATTTAGCCCCACCTGTTTAAAATGCGTTTTTAATTTTGTTTTTTCTTAATATTCAGCTTTAACTTTTTATTCTTAATAGCCCGATTATTTGAATCCTTGTCAATCGATTTGACTTAATTCTCACTGTTCATTCTCAATATCCTTTCTCGATATCCTTTCTCGATATCCTTTCTCAATAACCGTTTTCACTATCCATTTTTAATATCCTTTCTCGATATCCATTCTCAATATCCTTTCTCAATAACCGTTTTCACTATCCATTTTTAATATCCGTTCTCGATGTCCGTTCTCAATATCCATTACTTATATCCGCTCTCAATATCCATTTTCGATGTCCGTTCTCAATATCCATTACTTATATCCGCTCTCAATATCCATTTTCAACGTCCTTTTTATAACAATTCGGCCTGCCTTGAAATTTTAAGGCTTTTTTCTTAAAGTAAGCATGAATCCAAATATCGCTGGTAATAGTGTAGTCAAGAAATATAGAACTATAGAGCAGGAAAATCCATATGCAGAACTTTCATTCAATAACTTGAATATTGTAACGCTTACAAACTCTCTAACTCCAAATCCTGATATAGAAATTGGAAAATTACCCAGAACTACTACTATTGGAAGAGAAAAGGTAAGTAAGCTGTTTAATGCGGGATTTAAGGATTTTATAACTATCCAGTATACAAATAAATTCAGTAAATAATATCCAAGAGTTAATGCAGAAACAGAAAAAATAGCTTTTTTATTTCCGGTGATTTGTTTTATCGTTTTAATATAATTTTCTTTAAATTCGCTTCCTTTCGAAAATATCCCAAATATAAGAGTTACGATCTTTTCATTTGTGATAACGAAAATGCCAGCGATAAAAATCATTATCATCGGCGTCATTATATATATTAAATTTTTATCCTTAAAAAAGAAAGCTATAGATAGTACACTTAAAACCAGAAGACAGACCATATCTATGACTCTGTCCATTACTACGGTTGGTATGCTTCTGGAGTTCTCAGCATCTAAGTAAAAAGCTCTTGAAACTTCTCCTGCCCTGCCCGGGGTAAGAGCTCCATAAAAGTTACCCATTAAAATTATTTCAAGTGACCGTTTTACGGGGATTTGAACATTTATACAATCGAGTAGAGACTGCCATTTTATCGCTTTTATCAGGTACATCAGAGCAATAAAAGGTAACGAGAGCGAAAGCAATTCCAGATTCACCTGGGTAAAGGTCTCGTATATTGTCCTGAGGTCAAGTTTGGCTATAAGGTAAAACATTAGCCCTAAACTGACTATAGTTTTACCTATCGTTTTCCAGTTCATAGCTATCGTACTTTATGATATAATCATCGTTATTTCTGGAGTTTGTGATCAGTTCTCCTATCAGGCCAAGGGAAATAAATTGAGCTCCAAGAACTGTGATTAATATGCTCAACATCAGCAGAGGCCTGTCTCCTATCCTGATACCCATGAGCCATAGAGAAACCAGGTGCAGGTTTATGATTACTGCTGAGAATATTAGTAAGAAGCCGATACCTCCAAAGATGTGAAGGGGTCTTTTCTTATATAGGTTCAAAAATGTGACTGTGATCAGATCCAGAAAGCCTTTAAGTAGCCTTTCAACTCCATACTTTGATTTTCCATGAAGTCTAGGATGGTGTTCAACTTCAATTTCTCCAACAGTGTATCCTTTCCAGTGAGCTAGAGCTGGAATATAGCGATGAAATTCTCCATATAATCTTACGTTCTTTACGACATAGTTTCTATAACCTTTGAATCCACAGTTAAAGTCATGAATTTTGACTCCTGTGATATGTCGAGTCAATGCGTTGAAGAATTTTGAGGGAATAGTTTTTGAAACAGGGTCGTGTCTTTTACTCTTCCAGCCTGAAACCATATCATATTCTTCTAATTTTTCAAGAAATCTCGGGATTTCTTTGGGATCGTCCTGCAGGTCTCCATCCAAGGTAATAACAAAATTTCCCTGTGATTTATTGAACCCGCAGGAAAGAGCCGCAGCCTTTCCATAGTTCCTCTGAAACCGTACAAGCTTAATTGCGCTATCGTTTATTGCCTTTAATTTCTTAAAAGTGTCATCTCTAGATCCATCATCTACGAAAATGATCTCATATTTTTTTCCCAGTCTGGAAAGAACTACATTCAATTGATTATATAATTCCCCTACGTTTTCTCCTTCATTGAAAACCGGGATTACAATTGAGAGATCTAATTTATCGGACATTTACCGTTTTCTCCTAAACAGTGCTTCAGTTTATCTGTAAAATTACCACTTATGAAATTTCTGAAACCAAATGAATCCTTATCAAACTTCAATTTAGAGCCAGTTTCAATAATAGAGGAAGATTTGAATTGAAATTGACAGCTAATTGGAACAAAGCCTCTTTACAACAGTATTTATAAGTCATGTTTTAAGCCATGTTGAAGTCTCTACATAACTTAGTTCTGTGTTTTTAGATTAATCTTAAATCATCTCTGAAGTTTCTTGTTCTATAAGATGAACCTAAATAAAGATTACTGGCGTAGAAAAAATTTTCAAGTCTCACCAAAAGTTTTTCCTAGAAATCCTCTGAAAAGCAATAAAATTACTCTCATATAAAAGTTAAGATTTAATTATAATCTTATAAAAGTTATAATCTTATAAAAGTTATTTTTGCTATAATCCTATATTCGGTTATTGAACCGAAAATCTAATGCAAGAAAATTGGAAAATTTATGTAACTTACAGTAAGGGGGCAGTGTAGCGAAAGTTATGTAAGTGCGACAAGAAGTTATGTTATAAATTGCCTTGTGCTACCCTTTCCATTTGGGGTAACCCTATTATGAGGTGCATCAGCAGTAATGCAGTTGTGCTAAGCTCGTAAGACAATGTGGAGAAGCCTGAAAGTCCAGTGTTATAACAATTTAAATTTGGTGCGTTTTTATATACTTTAAATGCTATATAACTCTTAATGGTGAAAATCAAACTTAAAGATGGCGAGGAGCACTACCTCCAAGACTTTGTTAAAAAAGGGCAGAAAAATGCAAGAGAATTGATCAGAGCCCGAATTTTATTACTTGCAAACAAGAATAAAAAGAGTCTAGAGATCGCTGAAATACTGAATGTCGCAGGAATACGTTGGGAGAACAAGAAGAGATACTTGGGAGGAAGGTTGCCAAAGGCTATTCAAGATTAAGCGCAAGAACTGGTCACCATTAAAATATACAGAGAAACACCCATTGCAGAAATCATAAGCTCAAGCATGTACTGACTACCTCCTGAATGGAAAAAAAAGTGACACTTGGTACTGCTTACTGAAGAGTTGAAGAAAAAAAAGAAGGGTTTTGATGACAATAAATAAAGAAGAGGCATCAGGCTTGTTTTTAAAAAAAGCAAAACTAAGGTCCCCTTGGTCGAAGAAATGTGGTGGCATCCAAACATAGCCGCAGAAATATAGGGAAAGAATGTACGACAATTCTTGACCTCTACGAAGAAGATTTATGATCCCAAGAAAAACCTCCTAATTATGGTATTGACGAAAAAACCAAAGCAACTTCCTGGAGATATAGAGAAAGTCATTCGATGAAACCTGAAGTCCAGAAAATAGATTAAGAATACTTGCAGTGAGGTGGCGCCAGTGCAAAATTTGATTTTCTAAACTGTAGAGCAGGCTGATGGTTCTTATTCCCGAAGTAATTCTATGTTGACAAAAGATATATATGGAATAAATATAATTGCCTGTTTTTCCCCATTTTTCAAAAGGAATTACAGCACAGGCAGCAGAAGATAATAGCATGGTCAGAAATGTGGGAGTATAAAAGGGAAAGCAGGCGACAAAAATAAGATCTTTTATCCACCGCCTTCAAAAACCACAATTCCTTGTGCTTCTCGGGTTACAATACCTTCTCGGAATGGCTTTTTGGATTTCTGCTTGACGGTGCAGGATAATCACTGGATTCATACGCTTTTTATTTATGAAGCCTTTTTTGTCTATGCAGGGCTCTGGCCAGTTTCCTAGCCAGTAGCTTTACTTTCTGCAGGCCAGGATTTAAACGAATTGCCATAGCCACGTTGCTTCTGAATTTCAGGCACCTTTTTACGGTTTGTCCATCTGCC
>JGI20225J20221_1003277_pt1 | contig 10067 bp, 8 predicted proteins | sample BioMet4_FD_20221 | JGI IMG/M metagenome (IMG submission 20221)
CTGAGTCGTTACAGTTGGAGGATAAGCCACAGGTGCAGGCGCAGTATATGGTGATTTGAAGTACTTGTCCGTAGATGGATTTTCACTCGTATACGGTGTCTGATATCCTGTGCCATCTGCATTAGGTGCTGTATATGCCGTAACGCCGTCTCCAAGTTTGACCTTCCCAGAAACAGAATTACCCTGTAAGTAATTATTATTACCTGCCAGTTCAACCGTGCCGCCATCTACCGATATTTGATCTTTGTTCCAAAGGCATATTCCTGAGCTTATTTGACCTGAAGTCTTTGCTGTGCCGCCGATTGCCTTAAGAGAACCGCCAGTCACGGTTATGCTGCCATACTGATCATAAAAGCCGTAACTTCCCTCTCCATCTGAAGTACCGCCGATTCCTTCGACAGTGCCGCCGGTGATGGATGAATTATTATTGGCAGCGATTCCTTTGCTTTTAGTCTTCCCTTCACCGCCGGTTCCTTTAACAGTTCCTCCAGAAACAGAAAGTGAACCGCAGTCTATGCCTATGCTATCACCATCTTTTGCATATCCCCCTGTACCTTTGAGCGTGCCGCCGGTAACTATCAGCTTGCCAGAATTGCATTTGATACCGGCACTATCACCACTACTATCTGCCGTTCCAGCAGTTACTTGAAGACTGCCGGTTCCCATAAACGTCATGGCACCATTGCAAAACAGGCCGAATGCATAGCGATGAACACCACCACTATTGCAATTGCCTCCAGTTATTGTATTGTTACCCTCCGCATCTATGGTGACGGCTGTACCAGTATAAAATATCCCGGCGCCATTATAACTACCAGAAACACCGCTTATCGTCGCGTTATTTAGCGTCAGCGTGCTGCCGTCCCACATGATGTTATAATTCGTTGATGTACTTCCTGTATTTGTAACAGCACCTGAATTAGTAGTTCCATAAACAGTATTACCACTGGCATCTGTAGTAAAAGGAACTCCGCCGACAGTAATAGTGCTGTTTGCCGTTCCGGCATGTGCACTCTGCGTGAATGCTATCGCCGGCGTGAATGCGATCACAGTGACTGCTGCCAGCATCACAGCCAGGATCCGTCTTGAAATAGATTTTGATTTTATCATATTAATCGCTCCTCTCGCGACCCTATATCCTGTATATATTTTACACCTGAAATGGGAAATATAATAGACTCCGAATCTCTTTTTTTGCAGAGGTTCAGATATCTGCTTAAAGGAGCCTTGGGTGATTATCTGTTCGCTGCTTTAAGTGCCTTTTCGCTCTTCATGACTTCNTCNGCCTTTAGNGCNNCCTGNGTGAACGAGTTGTTCTTCCACCAGGATACGACCGCCGCTATGATCACGGCGCATACAGAGCATGCCTCATATATCACTGATTCGTCTATCTTAAGAGCCGTCTTTCCGAGAAGGCCCAGCACCAGGTTCAGAAGCGTTATCATAAGGACGATCGTCCTGGCTATAGTATCAGTTTTAACTTTCATTTTATCTACCTCCGTTATTTCATCGATATGAGNATCTTCGCGATCTGCTCGCGTGTCTTCTTCATATCCTCTTTGTTGTTTCCGTCTATCATGTGATTGATGATAGAAAATAGCGCGCTGCACTGGGCTTTACTAAGCTCCCGAAGCGCCTCGATGGTTTCGTAGTCTTTCCGGTCGTGCTCTTCCAGCACTTTCACCCTCTGCGTCAGCTGATATGCAGGCCTAAGCCATTTATATATAAGCGCGGCTGCGTTCCCAATAAGTACTATTCCGCCCGCTATAGCAAGTATCGTCTGCCAGTCCATTTACTCACCTGTGCCTTCCGTAAGATAATCATGGAGCTTCTTCCATGACTTTTTACTGATGTATCCGTTCGGACAACACTTTCCCGTAACGTCAAAATGTCTTACGACTCTTTCCGCCGGGATATCGTACTTTTTCATGAGATGCCGTACAAGAGGCGCAGCTGTTTTTATCGCTTCCTTGGTTGGCACGATCTCACCGCCACTCTTTTCGCAGCAGAGCTCTATTCCGATGCTGTTTCTGTTGGTGCAGATGTAATGGAGAGCCGCTCCTCTGTTTCCTCCGACCGACGCCTTCCCGTAGTCCTGGAGCCCGCCTCCGCAGTGCCAGGCCGCGCGCGATTCTTTGATGCACTGCCAGATACCGCTGTCTACAAAAAAGTGAGCCGATGCCTGGCGGTCTCCTCCTCCGAAATATATGCAGTTGTTCTTCGCGGACGATACGGCTCCGACATAGTGGATCACTATGTACTTTATCTTTTCGCCGTTCCTGCCGGATGAATTGTACCTGCTTATCTTCTTATGTATTTTCATATTGTTACCTCCAATAAAAAAGCGGCTCTGCCGCCGCGTATGTTTCATTTTCTAAAGCAATACATAGGTCCCACTTATCGCAATGTTAAGATCACATGTGGGAGCCGCCGTCGCATAGAGCTTAAGAGTCGTGCTGTCAGCATCGGTAATGTGAACGATCTTTTTGAACTCGGTGCGTTCCGTTTCCGTTGGAACGATACCCGATGCCGCTATAAGGGTCATCTGATGGTAACAGGTACACATCCCGTCCACGACAGCTGCTGCCTCGTAATATCCGGCGGCGTCTGTCGATGCTGTCCATGCAGACGAAGCAATCGTCACTTCACCTGCCGACATAAATATTTCCGTAGTCTTTGCGTTTTCTGCAAGATAACCAAAAGTAGCCGTGCCGCCGGTGTGATCCGGTCCCGTGAGTTCTCCTGTAAGCGTCACTCCGCCGTTTGTATCTATACTGGCAATGACATTGGATGTGCCCATGATGAATTTGAAGCCGCCTGCTCCGAAGGTTAATGCTGCGGTATCCGATGATCCGCTTGCGCCTCTATTCACGAACTTCGCTGTTCCGTCCGAGTTAACAAAAAAGGCCGCCTGGTGGACATTGCCCGAATCGTTCGCGCATTTCCTCCATGTGCAGACCCCTGTGTAAACCGTGGTATCCGTAGTTCCTATGTTTAATGTTCCTGTAAGTGTGCCGCCTGCCAGTCCGAGATAAGTATCTGTAAGAGTGACCGCTCCCGTCTTTCCGTCGACCGACGATACAGCGCCCGATCCTCCGCCTCCCGCGGCCCACGAAGTCCCGCCAGACCCGTCCGCTGTAAGGACCTGGCCGGAAGATGCCAATGCAGGTGACGCAACCGGCACGAGAGCTTTCCCGGTACCGTCAGTCACTGTTCCCGCAACCGAAAGATTCCCGGAGAAATCGAGTTTGAGGCAGTTCGAAGGAACAGCTTTTTTAGCGGAAGCATCATACGATCCATTGCCTACTATAAACGCCGATGTATCGTCCGATATGTTATATCGTCCTGTGACCGTCTGCTCTGCTCCCGCGGATGTTGTACCAAGTCCGCCGGCATGAGAGTTTACTCCGCTTGCAGCAGTGCTTTCTCCTTCTGCATGCGCTCTTGCTCCCGGCGCGCTTCCGGTCCCTTCAGCGTGAGAACTGTCACCTCCCGCATTGCCTCTGCCCTCTGAGTGCGAAGCTTCACCGGACGCGCTGCTGTATCCTTCCGAATGAGCAGCCTTCCCTGATGCGGAAGAGTATCCTTCAGAGTGCGATGCGACGGCCGCTGCCTCGGAATAATTCTCTGAATGCGCAGCTTCGGCACCTGCAGTGCTGTAGCCTTCCGCATGCGATGCTTTCCCGTTCGCTTCTCCATGCCCTTCGCCGTGGGAAGACTCAGCGGAAGCTGTCGAGTAACCTTCCGCATGAGCGGCAAGTCCGGCGGCGAGCACGTTTCCGTAACTTTCAGAGTGAGACGCGGGTCCTGCCGCTGAAGAATAGTTCTCCGCATTCGAGCAGGCTCCTGCTGCCGATCCGTAATTATCGGAATGCGACCCCGCGCCGGATGCAGTCCCATAGCCTAAAGCGGCTGATGCTTCTCCGGTGGCCTGTCCGTGGGCCGTTGCAAAAGAATAATTGCCTGACGCTGTAACGCCTTCCCCTATAGCTCCGCTCCCTGTACCTATCTGCTTCGTATCATCCCTCCCGATACTGAGATGATCGTCAGAAATCACTTTTGTTATGACTTTGTTCTGGAGCGGGTTATCACTGTCGGCCGAAAAAGCATCATCGATATCACCGCCTGAATCACGCCACTCCGTTCCTCCGTTTCCGTCGGATGAGAGCACCTGATCAAGCTCCGCGGCGGCGGGAGATGTTATCCCCGTTACGTTATCCAGTATCTCCTGGACTTCTGCCGCCGTCTGTTTTAGTTTATATTCACTCATGTAGTCCTCCTAAATATATAATATGCTGCGCCTTTGGTATTTCCGGGCACTCCCAGCGCTATGAACTTGTTCCCGCCGTGCGCAAGGACGTTGACATTTTTGACCCGCATGCCGCTGAAAGGCTGACCCAGATCACTGCCTTTTGAGTATGGCCAGAACCTGTATAGAAGATATGTGTAGCCGTTTGAATCTCCCGTGGATGCCGTGATCGCTCTCTTACCGTCTGATGAAACTTTAATGTACTCCGGATTAGGAAACGTGCCGCCGCAGTCTTCGAATTTCCACGAGGCATTACCGTCAGCAGACCATGCGATCTCCTGGGTATGTGTGAACGCCCCGTCCGATGTTTCCCAGCATCTCCAGCCGACGCTGCAAAGTGTGCCGTTTAAAGAAAAAAGCCCCATAACAAGATGCGAATGGTTTTCCATGACATTTTCCTGCCAGAACATTCCATCAAGCGACTTTGCGCATTTAAAGCATCTCACTTCATCGACCACCTCTCCGCTTGCCGCAGCATAAAAATACCCGTCCATAAACGTTATCGATCTATAGTACGGGCTGTGTCTTTCATTTCCGATGTAGTAGTATGGAGCATTAGAAGCAGCTACTTTTGTCCACGATGTTCCGTTGGAAGATACCATGAAGTATGCGTTCCGTTCGTTCTTAAGAGTCGTCACGCCGGAGCTTGTTATCAGCCGTTCTACCTCGTTCGTAAACATCGTGGCTACGAACACTCCGTTTCCGAAAGCGATATCAGTGAAGAATTTCGTGATGTAGTGCTGATATGAATTGAATCCCGAACTCCATGATCCAAGATCGACATAGTTATCGCCGGTCCCGGATACCTCGGTCAGAGTTTTCCCGCCGTCTTTCGAGCAGTATATCCCTCTTTCCCCTGTAATGGCCCCTGCTGATATCACCGCAAAAGTGCCGTTGCCGTATGCCGCATGAGAAGTCGGATAAGTGCCGTTTTTACCGATCACGTTCTTCCATTCCTGGCGGTACTGCTGCCACGTTATCCCGTCATCCGAAACCGCGGTAACTGCGTGGCTTACGGATTCTCCCGACGCATCGGTCGCCGTTTGTTCATTTCCTACTGCTATGAAGCCGTTTCCGGTATAAAGGCACGTAAGCCAGTTTACGCCTTCCATGCCCGAAACCTTTATCCATGCGTTCTCAGGTTTTGGAAGACATCTATATAGCGTCCCGTCAGATGCGATATAGATGTTCGGCTCTCCCCTTGAAAGGTAGCCATGCGCATTGATGCTGAGATTCGCGTCTTCCAGCGATCTGTAAATGTATCCGCCTGAGTTTATCGCCGCATTAGGGATCCTTGTCAGTAGTCCTCTGATAGACATCCGGAAAGCATATTATCCCGCTCACCTTGAACAGCTCCGGCTCTGCCTCGAACTCGTCCGCCATATTGCTGCCTGTGACCCTTAGATATGATTTCGATCCGCTTCCCGATTTGCTGCCGGATGAGCCCGAGCCTGTTACCGCAGATGAAGATGATTCAAGCGGAGCAGGAGTGCTTCCGGTCATGACGTACCGATGCCCGTCGAACTCGAACTTTGTCAGCACATAATGACATGAGCTGTCAGAAGATTTGCTGACGAAAGAGAGCACGTCTCCAAGGTCATAGCAGGGGTCGGCAGCGCGGGCAGCCGTGAAGGCGGCAAATTTCGGAGCTTTCCATCCTGCCGCGATGTTCTTTATATACTGCGCAGCCGTATCTTTTTTCTTGTATGATATGAACGGGTTCTGACCCAGGTCTATCGTGTATGAAGGTATCCCTGCTCCATAGTTGCCGTTCTTTTCCTTTATGACTTTCCCGGAGTCCAGAGTAGTCCTTACCGCCCTTATGTCACGCTCCTCATTTGAGAAGCTGAACCCGTCATGGAAGAAGGTATCTTCCGTTATGGTATCTGTGATGCCCGTACTGTAATTCTTTATGTAAAGCTTTCCGTTTCTTCCTATTGTCGCGTATCCTCCGAGCACCGCTGCCGCAGAAGACAGGACATCCTTCATTGATTCCCATTGATTGTTTTTGGAGTAGGAAGAGAAGATCTTTGTCTTTCCGTTTATGAGCGCATGGATCTCGTCTTTTGTAGATCCAAGACTGATGCTGCGCCCGGATTCCTTTTTCAGGTACGAGCATAGATCTTTAAGAAAGTAATATGCATCGCTCCCGAATATCCTCTTGGCATCATCCTTATCGAACGGATACTCGAACGCCGTCATATTATCGCAGCAGATCACCGAGACTCCGCTTTCGGCCCTTGACGATTCAGATACGTTCCATACCCCGATCGGCACGCTTTCATACGCGTCATCCGCAAACTCCTCTGCTGTGATCATTATCTCCGAAAGAGAACTGCTGCTGCCGTAGCTGTCAGGAAGATCGATGACGATCGCCTGTACCTCTGCGCCGCCAAGCTGCACAGTGATATCTCCTCCCGGCTCATCCGGGAATGCACCGCTTCCTAATAGATTTTTCTTATCTGCGTCCGAATAGATATTTACTGTTTTCGATATGTTTTTCTTTATGACGCTTCCGGCAGCATAAATACCGAGTCCGTCATTGCCCGTAAGTGCCTCGCCTGCTTTCCCTTCGATAACGATATCTTCAGTCTCATACCTCCCGTTTGTAAGGGTAATAGAAGATAATTTGAGTTTCACCGGGAATGTCCAGTACAAGGTACCTGCGTTAGAACTGCTTTTCCATTCAGTGCCGCTGTTTTCATCGCAGATAAGATACGCGTTTTCAGAGTCAGACGAAGCACTCATGATCCCATAAGTATCATCCGACAGCATCACAGGCTGGCTCCACTCGTTCCAGTTATATCCCGGTATCCATCTGCTGAATGTAAGGTCTATAACAGCGCCGGTCCAGAGGGCCGCAGCATCTCCGTGATTCAGTACTGTCATTTTCATTTCACCCATATACACCTGGCCTATGTCCACTTTTTCGTCAGAGCAGCACTGGTTCGTCATACTGAATGAATTCATTAATATGTCGGAAGGCGAAATGCCGAAAGTCCTGCCCGATCTGAGTCTCACATTTCCGGTGATCTTCCATTCATGACAGCTTTCCGTCATTGCTTTTAGGTATCTTTCTGATTATGAGCTTTCCTTCTTCAAAGGAATAATCACGCATCAGCACCTGGCCGCTTGTAATGCTGTTCGTCTTTGATTTATACGCTTTGATATCAGCTATAGTTACGGGTTCCCTGCCCCACGCATGATCTATGAGAAGTTCCGCGTCGATCCCGAATGTCCCGTACAGCAGCTCTTCATCAGCATGAGCAAGCTGCCCCATTGTGAATATGTTACAGTTCTCAAGTCTTTTTGCTATTCCCGGGCCTATGCGCCAGAAGTCTGTCAGCGGCCTGTGATCCCATAATGTCTTTATATACAGTTCTTCATCGAGATATCCAATGAAATCAGAAGAATGCTTAGCAGTAATATCGAGCGCGATCTTCGTAAGATACAGGTTGGTGCCGATCCCGCACGTCGCCCTTATACCTGTTTCACGATACACCTCACCCATCAGGAACTCCGCCATTTCCTTCGCATTTTTTCCGTAAGTTTTAAGATAAGGTGAAACGTCAATGAATGCCTCGTCGATCGAATAGACATGTATATCGTCTTTGGAAATGTACTTAAGATAAATGCCGTAGATTTCAGCTGCGTAGTCGATGTATTTCTGCATCCTCGGCTCCGCCATGATATAATCGATGTTCCTCGGGATCTCAAATACTCTGCACCGGTTTTTCACGCCCAGTGCTTTCATGGAAGGAGATACCGCCAAACATATCGTCTTATCTGACCGCTCCGGATCGGCAACGACAAGATTAGCCGTCATTGGATCCAGTCCCCTTTCCACGCATTCGACAGAAGCATAAAAAGACTTAAGATCTATACAAAGATACATTTTCATGCTTCACCTCCCGTCTTAAGAACATACGTTCAGTATAACATTTAGGGCCATATGTTTCAATTCCTTATTAGTAAATTGCCGTTTTTAATTCTATATGCGCGAGTAAATTCTACACATTGGAATTTACTCATGCACATTGATTCTGTACAATTAAGGAGCAGCTGATTGCCTGCCTGTGCAAAAGGAGAACTCATATGAGTAATAGAATTAAGGGCAATCGCAAGCATCTTACGCTAGCTGACAGAATCATCATCGAAAAAGGCTTGGCTTTATGGAGATTCATTTACTGCTAATCGGCCGCTGCTGTGCGGAAAAAGAGCATCAGCACGATCTCAAAGGAGGTAAGAAAAGCATTCTCAAATCACAGAAAGGAAAAACAAGGATTTTGCAACGCTGTCCCTGTGCCAAACAGGGAGCATTGCAGCAATATTCGGATTATGCCGGGACAACCTGCGGCATTTTATGCAGGATGTGCAGAAAAACGCCGGGCAAAGATGTGTCGATATTTGTCCCTGACTATCTTCCGAAAGACATGTGGTACATTTGACGAAGCGCCATACGTTTGTAACGGCTGCGGAAAGAGGATAAACTGTCTTATGGAGGAAAGGATGCTATTCTTCAATATGCTGACGACTGCTACAGGGCCACCTTGTGCGGCGGGAAGCAGAGAAGGGATCAATCAGACGCCTGAAAGCATACAGAAAATGAAGCGATAAATTGAACACCTCCTTATCGCGAAGGACAATCCATCAGCACATATATATGCTACGCATGCAAACGAACTCAACCTGTTGCAAAGCGCACGGTATATATGAGTATATCGATGCCGGGATATTTCGATATCAAAATCATCGAGCTAAGGAGAAAGGTCCAAGTACAAAAAAAGCGCAAAAGTCAACAGAAACAAGCCTGAACAATAGAGGATACCGTGTTGGCGGACTTACAAGGATTTTCAGGCACTGCTGGAAAACGGATACAAGCGCAAATATCGGTGGAAAAATGGATACTGTTGAAGGTAAACGCGGAACAAAGACATGTCTTATGAACATGCTGTTCCGAAAAGCTGCAAATCTGAGGCTGGTATTCAGCTGCAAGCAACGACAACAGTCCGAAGTAAAAAGAGTTTTTGATTTATCTTCGGCCGGCCTTTGGATCACAGCTTTTCAGTAACGCTTTTCCGAAGTGATACTTACCGATAACGGTGGCAGAGTTTCAAATCCGGAGCGACGAGTTTGGAATTAACAGACGAAGGAGAGAAAGTCACCAAATATATTACGTGTGATCCAATATCGTTCGAATCAGAAAGGTGGGCATTGGAAAAGAACCATGAATATATAGCGATATGTATGGCCCGAAAGGCTCATCGTTTACAGCTCTTACTGATGAAAAAGTACTGTTGATGGCGAATCATATCAATAGTGAGAAAAGAGACAGCCTGAATGGGCATAGTACCGTTGCAGCTGTCTCTGCTCCTTCTGGATAACAGACGTTCATGATATCCTTGGCCCGATGGAAATCAAGCCTGATGAAGTCAATTTAACGCCAGATTTTGTTTTTAAGTAAATAAGTAATAGCACAGGGCAGATTTCACTGTATAGAACTTAGTCTTTCACGACGGTATCTGGAATCTAGTCTCGCACACTATTTTCAGATGCCCGTTTGTCGTGCAGTAAAACCTGCAGCATCGTACTTATAGGGCAAATTATATATCATTCGTTACTGTGATTGTTAAGTGCGCAATTGTTGAAGTAAACAGTCACACGCAGGAAATAAGTTTGAAAATGTAGAAGTTACTTCTGGCATTCAAGGCCGCCGAAAACGGCGAAGCAATTGAAATTTAATGTTTATTGCTATTCA
>JGI20225J20221_1000482_pt2 | contig 10065 bp, 9 predicted proteins | sample BioMet4_FD_20221 | JGI IMG/M metagenome (IMG submission 20221)
CCCGGCTGACCCGGACGACCGCCTTGACCAGGTTGGAACGACTGACCGGGTTGACTCGGACGTCCGCCCTGTCCCGGTTGACCAGGCTGTCCCGGCTGGCCCGGACGACCGCCCTGCCCAGGCTGGAACGACTGACCGGGCTGACTCGGGCGTCCGCCCTGTCCCGGCTGACCAGGCTGTCCCGGCTGGCCCGGACGGCCACCTTGTCCAGGTTGCCCAGGCCTTCCACCGGGACCACCCTGTCCCGGCTGGCCAGGTTGACCTGGTCTCCCGCCGGGGCCGTAGCCGGGTTGCCATTGGCCTTGTCCCCCACCCGGGCCATAGCCTGACCCGCCGCCCTGGTGGTCGTGCCGTCCTCCCGGACCATACCCGTGTTGACCCTGCCAATCCGAAGGCGGCGGCCGATGATCATCCCAGTCAGGACGTGGCGGATGCGGACGAGGATGCTGGTCGTCCCAATACGGATCCGGCTGCGGGGGGGGACCGTAAGGATCGTCATAGGGGGGTGGCGGCGGTCGTCTGCTGCCATTGCTGCCGACGATGGTCCCCAATCCCAGGGCTATTGCTGCCCCCAGGGCCAAGGTTTTCATCCGAAGGCGACGCTTTTCATGCGGCATGGTCTTCTCCTTTCCCAGTGGTGAATGCGGATACGACAAAAGCCACGACTCCACCCGCGACTGCGGCCATAACGTCTCCCATGTCGAAGACGCCCCCGACCACAAAGGCGGTGAAGGCATCGAACCTGACGGGCANNGCGGCCATGAANCGCAAAAACGCCGCATGATCCAGCCCTTGGAGCCCTTCAAACAGCACATTGACCCCGGTCCAGCCGAGCGAAATCCACAAACAAGGACGAATGCCGGGCCGACCGGCGATACCGATGGTCAGCAGGGAAAACGCGAACACGTGGATGAACGAAGGAAACGAGGACAGTATAGGCCGCAAGAACGCCGGCAAATTCCAGTTGGGGAACAAATGACTTCCAACCAGCGTCTGGACCAGGGCCGGGCTGTTCTCGCGAAAACTGGCATAATATAAAAATCCGACGGCAAGGCCAAGCAAACCGAGCAAAATTTGCAGGCCATGGCCACCTACCGCACGGGTTGCGTTTGGCCGCGTCAGGCCGGAAAGCTGTAGCGCGGAAGCCAGGGGAATCGCATTGCGGTTCATGAGATCACCCCGTCCCCATCTCCTCTTTTCCGGACCAACAGCGATCGGTACGACAAATCACAACAAACCGCCATGTTCCGGCCATGCCATGAAATCAGGCTACGACCATCCGAGACGCCGGCAAACGCTGCCTCACCAAGTCATTTTTTCGCGCAACGTAACGCCACAATGCCTTCTGTGTCACAGATATCCGACAGCGTCAATGCGACGGCTTTTTGTTTGCGGTCATTGGGGTGCGCCAAGTCCGTTTTGTCGCGCACAGTATGAAAAGCGGCGCATCGCCCGGGCAAATGCCGGGGATGCGCCGCAAGGGGAAACAAAGGCAAGAAGAAAGGCGGGAAACTTCCGGTATGGTCCCGGTGCTTAGATGGCCTGGGTGCCAGTTTCGCCGGTACGGATGCGGATGGCCTCGGGCAGACTGGAAATGAAAATCTTCCCATCCCCCACTTCGCCCGTGCGCGCCACGGCAATGATGGTGTCCACCAATCCGGGCACGACCGCATCCTCCACCACCAGATCGAATTTCACCTTGGGCACGAAATCCACCCGGTATTCGGTGCCCCGGTAGACCTCGGTGTGCCCGCGCTGGCGGCCAAAGCCCTTGACCTCGGTGATGGTCATGCCCCGAGCGCCGGCTTCGGTCAACTTTTCCTTGAGTTCCTCAAGTTTATGGGGCCGTGTGATCACTTCGATGCGTTTCATGTTTCCTCCGGGTGCGGCTCACGGGTTAATCGCCGTAAGCGGCTTCGGAATGTTCGGACAGATCGAGGCCCAGGGTCTCGGCCTGGGGATCGAGACGCAGGCCCATGACGGCCTTGACGATTTTGAGCAGCACCCAGCTCGCGACAAAGGCATAAACGCCGACGACGAGCACGCCCAGGGCCTGGATGCCGAGCTGGCCCGGATTGCCGGCGATCAGCCCGTCGGCCCCGGCCGGATTGACGAGCTTGCTCGCCAACACGCCCACCAGCAACGTGCCGAGCAAGCCGCCCACGCCGTGGATGCCCACCACGTCCAGGCTGTCATCNAAGCGCAGCCGGGCCTTGAACAGCACGGCCCCGTAGCACACCATGCCGGCCAGCATGCCGATCAGCACGGCCGAGCCGGGCGAGACAAAGCCCGCGCCCGGAGTGATGGTGGCCAGACCGGCCACGGCGCCCGAAGCCGCGCCCAGGGTGGTGGGCTTGCCCCGGTGCCACCATTCGATGACCGACCAGGTGGCCATGCCGGCCATGCCACCGAGATGGGTGGCGGCAAAGGCGCCGGCGGCCACGCCGTCGGCGGCCAGGGCGCTGCCGGCGTTGAAACCGAACCAACCGAACCACAGCAAGCCCGTCCCGAGCAGGGTCATGGGCAGGTTATGCGGCATGATCTGGTGTTTGCCATGATCCTTGCGCGGTCCAGTGACCAGCACTGCGGCCAAAGCAGCCGCGCCGCAGGTGAGATGAACCACGATGCCGCCGGCGAAATCCAAAACGCCCATGGACTTGAGCCAGCCGCCGTTGCCCCACACCCAGTGGCACACCGGGTTGTAGACCACGATCACCCAGGCCAGGGAAAAGAGCAGGAACGGTCCGAAGCGCATGCGCTCGGCCACGGCTCCGGTGATCAGGGCCGGAGTGATGGCGGCAAACATGCACTGGTACATGGCAAAGGCGATGTGGGGAATTGTGCCGGCATAGTCCGCATTGGGCGTGGCACCGACGCCCCCGAGTCCGGCCCAGGCCAGGGTCCCGAGGAGTCCATTCCCCATGTCCGGGCCGAAGGACATGGAATAGCCAAGATAGACCCACTCGAACGTGACGAGCGCTATAAGGATGAAGCTTTGCATGATGGTGCCCAGGACGTTTTTCTTGCGGACCATGCCGCCGTAGAAAAGGGCCAATCCCGGAATCATCAGCAGTACCAGCGCGGCACTACAGAGCACAAAGGCTGTGTCTCCACTGTTCATCATAGTTCCCCCCGAAAATGNACATCTTGCNGCGGGGTTTAACAAAAGCGGTACTGTGGAGCAAATTCACAGAAATGTGAAGAGTCAGACAAAATTGCACCCTTTTCCCGGCGGCAAGTGATTGCTCCGGGGGCACAGCATCGGACAAACGGGCGGAAGGGGCGAGGTTATTTTAAAGAAGCAAATTATTTCAAAATATTAAGCAATAAATTCAGCTATCGTTTTTCACTGGCCAACGCATAGCGGTCCGCTGCCGATGGCGTGAGACCTGGCTGCGGAACATCTCCTACCTCGATACAAAATTGGGAAAAAACAAAAGGGATCAAAATTTTCCGTCCTCTCCGACAATTCTGGCAGATTCAGAAGCAAAGGCAACGGCCGCACCCACCAAGCCGGCCTTGTCCGACACGTCCTCGGCCAGATCAAAGGCCAAGTCCGCAAACGGCAGGCTGTAGCGGTCGATGAATCCGGCAAAGCCGTCCCAGATGGGGCCGAAGACCTGCGCGTCCAGATGATTGGCCCGGGAGCCGAGCAAGGTCACCCGGGAAACCGGCGTATCGCGCTGGATTTCAAAGGCCAGCATGGCCAGATGAGCGCCGAGGACGCGGTAGATCTTCACCGCGTCACGCCACTGGGCTTCATTGCCTTCGGTGTAGAGCTCGTAAAAAAATGCCGCGGCCGCGTTTTGTTCAATCCCATAGGTGTCGAGCAGGCCCAATTCCTCGGCAATGGAACCGAAGCCGTAAAAGGACAGGTAGCGGCTGATGGTGGCGAAAAGCGCCTCGTCGTGGCGGTTGGCATGCACCGTGGTGACGAGCCAGGGATATTCGTTGAGCCGGTCGCAGTTGCGCCCGCCGGCATCGATGTAGCTCACCGACGGACAGGCGCCGAAACGCACGGACAACAGCCGGCTGGCAAAGCCCGGACCGTCCGGCTCCGCTTCCCCGAAACGCGAAGTGAAAAGCCCCTGGGCAGCCGCATCGTTGACCAGAAAAAAGGCCAGCCCCGGGAAATGCCTGGCCGCGGCCCGGCGCAGGGCCTGATCCAGATCGGCGGCCGCCTCCGGGGTGCAGCTCGCGCACATCCCGACCGTGGGCACGCCCCGGGCTTGGCCNCCGACCACCGGATTGGCCAGGCTCAGGCAAAGGGCCACCGTTTCGGACGGAAGCGGGCCCAGGGCTTGGGCTATTTCCGCCAAAAGCGCGTCGGCCAGCTCGGGCAGGCAGCGGGAGGCGGCACAGGGCCAGGTTTCCCGGCGCCCGGTGCGGGACAGGTCATAGCCGCCGGCTCCGTCCAAAACGACCAGCCCCCAGCCGGTCTTGTGCTGGCCGATATTGACCGCCACGACCGTCCGCCGGCCTGGCGGTGGCAAGGGCGCGACCGGAGCATGGGGCATGGCGGCCAGGGCGGCCAAACGCGCGGCCTGCTCCGGGTCCGTATCCAGGACCAAGGGCGCGCCGTGGCATTGCTCGATGAGGGCAAGGATGAAAAGCGGGGTCAGATCCGAAAAGAGTTCGCCCCGATAAAGCAATGAGCTGCTCACGCGCTGGAGCAGTTCCTTGGCCAGGCTTGCCTCGTCGGCCACCAGGCTCACGCGCCGGGCGCCCCAGACGCATAGCTTGTTGTTGATGAGTGCCGCCAGATAGAGCGATGCCACGCGCAAGGCCCCGGCATCAAGACGCCTTGGCAGCCGCACCCGTTCGCACAGGGGCCGCTCCTCCCCCCGGTCGAACCAGAGCTCCACCACCGGCCCCGCCCCACCCGGCGTGACGGCAAACGCCTGGTGCCACCGGGCCAGATAGGTGGAAACAGCGATCGCGGTCTGATCCAAGCGTGACCGTTCCGCCCCCTGCCGCATGGCTCTCTCCTTTCCATCCCCTGCCCGTCCGCCGGGGCGGGTAGAACACCGATCCCGGCCGAAAACCGGACTTGTGTATCGATTCCGTTACGATAGCCGGAAAAGCGTTTCCTGCCTAGATTCCGGGCAAACTTGACATTTTACTGATTTCATTATTTTTCTTAAACCTCTTGGCCACATGGGCCAAAATCAACCTCGTCGCGGAGTCGCCACCATGTTCGATCCGCCTCCCAGTCATATTCCATTTACCGATAAATACTTCCTCCGCTCCCGCCAGATTTTGGAGCGGGAGGGGCTCAATCCCACGGTCACCATGCAGGTCTTTTTCCGGGACGGTCCGGGCGTGGTGGCCGGTGTGGACGCGGTCGTCAATCTGATCGACGGGTTCTCGCCCCTGGCCGCCCATGGCGGAAAGGTCTTCGCCCTGCCCGAGGGCAGCCGGTTTTCGCCCCTGGAGCCGGTCATGCACATCGAGGGCCCGATCCAGGATTTCATCGAGCTCGAAACCATCTACCTAGGCACCCTGACCGCCCGGACATCCCAGGCCAACGGGCTGTCCGATCCCGACCTGTCGGTCGTGGCCGAACGGGCCAGCCGCATCCGGGAAATGCTGCCGGATAAAAACCTCATGTACTTCGGGGCCCGGCATTGGCACTGGTCCATGGAAGAGGCGATCTCCCGGGCCGCCATCGGCGCCGGGTTCGATTCCTGCGCCACGGACGCCGGCGCCCGGGCGGCCGGAAAACCGGCCGGCGTGGGCACCATCCCCCATGCCCTGGTCCTGGTCATCGCCTCCCGGGTCGGCCGTGAACATGCCACCCGNGAAGCCACCATCGCNTTCGATCGGTNCATGGAACCCGAATGCCCGCGCATCGCCCTGGTCGACACCTTCAACCACGAAATCGACGATTCCCTGGACACGGCCCGGGGCCTGGGCGGCAAGCTTGCCGCCGTGCGCCTGGACACGGCCGGAGAACTCATCGGCCAGGGCGGCGTCCCGTCGGACGGCCGTCCCTACTGGACCGGGCATGGGGTCACCGTGGCCGGAACCGTGGCCGTGCGCCAGGCCCTGGACGCGGCCGGTTTCCCGGACGTGGACATTGTCCTGTCGAGCGGGTTCGGGGACCTCAAGAAGGTGGCGGCGTTCGTCGAGGCCGAACGCGTGCATGGCCGGCTGTTCTCCTCCCTCGGCATCGGCGGGCTCTTCGAGGCCTGGTGCGCCACGGCCGACATCGTGCGCGTGGACGGCCACGACCTGGCCAAGTCCGGCCGCGCCTACCATCCCAACCCGCGCCTGGTCAGGGTCCTGTGACCCGGGAGTGTACCCCATGGATTCGGTCTTTATCATCGTCGACATGGTCAACGACTTCCTGCGCCCCGAGGGAAAGCTCTCGTTCCCCAAGGGCGCCGGAGCCATTGCCCCCATTGCCCGGCTCAAGGCCGCTTTCCGNGCCGCCGGCGTGCCCGTGGTCTACGACAACGACGCCCATCCGAAAGACTCCAAGGAATTCGAGACCTGGCCCCCCCACTGCCTCATGGGCTCCTGGGGCGCGCGCATCGTCGATGAACTGGCCGCCGCTCCGGGCGACATCATCTTCCACAAGGATTCCCTGACGTTTTTCTACAACGGCTCGGCCGAAAAGCTCTTGCGGGGCCTGGGCGCCACGCACCTCTATGTGGCCGGCGTGGCCACGGAGTACTGCGTCAAAGGCTGCGTGCTCGACGCCCTGGACCGGGGATTCGCCGTGACCGTGGTGAGTGACGCCATCGCCGGCGTGGATCTGAAGCCCGGTGACGCCGACCAGGCCCTTGGCGCCATGCGTCAGGCCGGGGCCGCCTTCGTCACGACCGAGGAGATGCTGGCGAAGTTGGGATAAGGGCGAAAGAAGGGAAAAAAATGCCTCCGGCGTCCCGGAGGGGAGTCACTCCCCTCCGGGACCACCCCGCACGGAAACGCCTGGGGCCTGGACGCGGGGCTGGTCCCTGGCCTATGCTGGGTGTTCTCGGCGGTCCGCAGGCGAGNCCNCCGGACCATCGAAAGCATCCNATACCAACGATTCACCGGGAGGGGACGGCATGAGTGTGTGTGATGTGGTCATCATGGGCGCCAAGGGGCGCATGGGTTCCACCCTGGCCCGACTGGCCACGGCCGATCCGGGCTTGCGCCTGGTCGGCGTGCTGGAGCGGACCGGCTGCCTGGACGGTCTGGCCAACCTCGAATGCGTGGTGGGCGACGACCTGGCCACGGTGCTGGCCAAATGTCCCGGCGGGGTGGTCATCGATTTCACGTCTCCGGCCAACTCCGTGCACGTGGCCGAAGTGGCGGCCGCCGCGGGCAATCCCGTGGTCATCGGCACCACCGGCCTCACGCCCGAACAGACCAAGATCCTGGAAACCTGCGCCGCCAAGACCCCGATTTTCTGGGCCCCGAACATGAGCGTGGGCCTCAACGTGCTGTTGCGGGTGCTGCCGGATCTGGTCCGGATGCTCGGTGACGCCTACAATTTGGAAATCATGGAGATCCACCACAACAAAAAGGCCGACGCACCCAGCGGCACGGCCATCAAGCTCGGCCAATGCCTGGCCGCAGCCCGGGGCGTGGACTACGACGCGGTCAAGCTTCACGGCCGCGACGGCATCACCGGCCCGCGCACGGTCGAGGAGATCGGCGTGGCCGCCCTGCGCGGCGGCGATGTGGTGGGCGACCATACGGTCTATTTCCTGGGACCGGGCGAGCGTATCGAGGTCACCCACCGGGCCCATACCCGGGAAACCTTTGCCCAAGGTGCGCTCCGCGCCGCCGCCTGGATCAAAAAGCAAAAAGCCGGCCGGCTTTACGCCATGGCCGACATGCTGACCGTCTAAAATAAGTGATGGTGGACGCCTTCGGCTACCAAAGGGCGTTGCCCTTTGGAAACCCATAAGGAAATCGCCTCAAGCCAAAACGTTTTTTAACCCAAACCGCCGGCAGCCCCACATGGGTGGGTCCGGGAGGGGCCATGCCCCTCCCGGCCGCCGGAGGCGTCTCCCCCTTCTCCCTCTGCGCTTCCCCTATTCGACCCCCACGCCATTGGCGGCCAGTTTGCCGCGCATGGCCGTGAGCACGTCGAGCATGGCCGTTTCCATGACCGGAAAGGCGGCCGCCGCCTGGTCGAGTTCCTGGGCCTTGGCCGCCCGTTCCACGTCCAGGCAGGCTTCGCGCAAAAGCGGCGCGCACATGGTGGCCGCGGCTCCCTTGAGGGAATGGGCCAGAAAGGCCAGATGTTCGCAGTCGGCCAGGGCCAGGGCCTCGCGCATGGTTTCCAGGTGCACGGGCTGCTCGGCCACGAAGGCGGAAAAAAGCCGCATGAGAAACCCGGTATTGCCCCGGGCCTTGGTCAGCAGTTCGCTCCAGTCCAGGACATCGGACAGATCGGCCGTCCCAGGGGAGGCGGGTGCGGGCTCCGTCTCGGCCTGTCCCCCGGGGGCACCGATGGCCCGGGCCAGCGCCGCTTCCAGGTCGGTAGGACTGACGGGCTTGCTCAGATATTCGTTCATTCCGGCCCGCAAAAAGGTCTCGCGGTCGCCCTTGAGGGCATGGGCGGTCAGGGCCACGATGGGAATGGTCGGGTCGAAATCCCCGCTCTGATCGGCCCGGATGGCCCGGGTGGCTTCCAGTCCGTCCATCTCCGGCATCTGGATATCCATGAGGATGACGTCGAAGCGCTGCTTGCGCAACGCCTCCAACGCCCGGCGTCCGGTGTGGGCCACCACCACCGAGTGTCCGTCCATCTCCAGCAGTTCCTGGACATAAATCTGGTTGATGGGGTTGTCTTCGGCCAAAAGGACGGTCAAAGGCCGGGCACCGGTCTCGCCGGTCCCGTCGCCTTGGCCGGCGGCGGCCAGTGGCGCCTCGGGCAGGGCAAAGGGGATCTGGAAGGAAAAAACGCTGCCCTTGCCCTCCTCGCTATGCACCCGGTAGGTGCCGCCCATCCTGGCCACCAGATGGCGGACGATGGCAAGCCCCAGGCCAGCGCCCTGGTAACGCCGGGTCGCGGTGACATCGGCCTGGGTAAAGCTGTCGAAAATGGCCTGGATCTTGTCCCGGGGGATGCCGATGCCGGTATCCCGAACGATGAACTGGAGATGGCGATCCCCGATCGCCCCTTCCTCGGTATCGGTCAGCAGCCGGTCGGTCTCGATGGTCAGGACCACACTGCCCGTGTCCGTGAACTTGACCGCGTTGCCGACCAGATTGATGAGGATCTGGCGCAAGCGGCTCGCGTCGCCCACGAGCTTGCCCGGGACGTCTTCCCCGTGCCGAACTTCCAGGATCAGGCCTTTCTTGATGGCCAGGGGCCGAAAGACGCTCATGACCTCTTCCACGGTTTCGGTCAGGTCGAAAGGCGTTTTGGCCAGTTCCAGAGCCCCAGTCTCGATGCGGGCATAGTCGACGATGTCATTGAGCACCGTGAGCAGTGACTGGGCGGAATGACGGGCCATTTCAAGATATTCCCGCTGCTTGGAACTCAGGTCCGTGGCCAGGGTCAGCTCGGTCATGCCCAGGACCCCGATCATGGGCGTGCGGATTTCGTGGGTGATGTTGGCCAGAAAATGGCTCTTGGCCTTGTCAGCCGCCTTGGCCGCTTCCTTGGCCCGGGCCAGTTCGGCCTCCACAGCCCGGCAGGCCGTGACATCGCGCAAATGGATCCGGAAAAGCGGCAATCCGGCCGATTCGAGGCTTTCCTGGCGCAGGATGGCCTTGCGGCCGGATTCGGCCACGACCACTTCCACCCCGTTTTCGGTGGTCAGCGGGATGCCGAAAGGCAAGCCCGTCAACTGGCCGGGATCGCGCCCAAACAGGACCGAGGCGCCTGGGGTGGCGTGCAAAATGACGCCGGCCGTGTCCACCAGCAGCAGAATATCTCCGGTGAGCCGGGCAATGGCGTCCGTGTCGCGTATGAGTCTGTCGAGCATGACTAGCCTTTGATACAAGCCAGGGGGCGCAGCCTGGCGGTTTGCGTTGCCAACTCCAGAGCCTGGGTCGTGCGGACCACGTCCTCGATGTCCTTGTAAGCGCCCGGGGCTTCCTCGCCAACACCTTTGC